>ENA-UPTA01003127-UPTA01003127.1-activated-sludge-metagenome-genome-assembly--contig:-NODE-3127-length-16535-cov-6.019600_pt1 | contig 16535 bp, 20 predicted proteins | sample MGYA00238184_ERZ773361 | MGnify/ENA primary metagenome ERZ773361 (study PRJEB29100, sample SAMN05720205) | activated sludge metagenome | isolation source: anaerobic digester from wastewater...
GTGGATCGTCGCCCGCAGTGAGAGTACCCCATGTTCACCCTCCCCAGTCTGCCGTTCGAAACCGATGCCCTTCAGCCCGACATGTCCGAAGCCACGCTGCGCGTGCACCACGGCGGCCACCACCGGGCCTATGTCGACAAGCTCAACGAACTGGTCGCCGATACGCCCTGGGCGGGCCTGACGCTTGAAACGCTGATCCAGCGAACGCGGGGCGAAGGCGACCGGCTGCAGCAGCGGATCTTCCAGAACGCGGCGCAGGACTGGAACCATGCGATGTTCTGGTCGAGCCTCGCGCCCGGCGGGATGACCAGCCCCGGCCCGGCCCTGTCCGCCCTGGTGGAGCGCGATTTCGGATCGCTGGAGGCACTGCGCCGCCAGTTCGTCGAACTGGGTACGGGGCATTTCGGCTCAGGCTGGATCTGGCTGGTGGTGGAAAACGGCAACCTGGGCCTGGTGACCACCCACGATGCCGAAAATCCGCTGGGCTCGGGTGCGGATACCCTGCTGGTCTGCGATCTGTGGGAACACGCCTATTACCTCGATCACCAGAACCGGCGCGCCGCGTTCCTCACCGCCTTCATCGAGCGGCTGGCGAACTGGGACCGGGCCGAGGCGCGGCTGCACGAGATCGGCCGGGGCGCGGGGCGCGGGTTCGAACCGCCCGTGCCCGAAACGCCGACGCCTGCCCCGCCGGGCACCGGGACCGACCCCATCGTGCCGCGCGGCGCCCCCGGCGGAGGGACGGGCGCATGACCGTGCATCCCGCGCAGAACCGCCCCAGGCCGGTCCTGGCCGGAACGCCCGCCGACCTGCGGCTGGCGGTGATCGGCAATTATCCGCCCCGCCGCTGCGGTATCGCCACCTTCACCGCGGACATGGTCGACAGCCTGCGCGGTGCCGGGGTGGATATCGCGATCGACGTCTACGCCATGACCCGCGCCGGGGACGATCCGGCGCCGCCGGGCGTGCTGTGCCCGATCCCCGAAACCGACCGCGCGGCCCACGCCCGGGCGGGCCATGCGATCGAGGCGAGCGGGGTCCATGCCGTGTGGGTGCAGCACGAATTCGGCATCTTCGGCGGCGAGGCGGGAGAGTGGATCATCGACCTGCTGGAGCCGATTGCCGCGCCGATCGTGGTGACGCTGCACACGGTGCTGGAACAGCCCAGCGCGGCGCAGGAGCGGGTGATGAGCTGGCTTGCCGCCCATGCCGCGCGGCTGGTGGTGATGTCGCACACGGCCAGGCGGATCCTGCTGGCGCGCGGCGACGTCGATCCGGCCCAGGTGGCCCTGATCGAACACGGCGCGCCCGATCGTCCGCTGGGCGGCGGCGATGCTGTCCGGCGCCGGCTTTGCCTGCCGGAAGACGAGGCTGTCCTGCTGACCTTCGGGCTGCTGTCGCCCGGCAAGGGGATCGAAGTGGCGATCCGCGCCCTGGCCCGCGTGGTCGGCGATCATCCGCGCCTGTGCTATGTCGTTGCCGGGGTAACCCATCCCCGCCTGGTCGAGCGCGAGGGCGAGCAGTATCGCGAAGAGCTTGAGCGGCTCGCGGCTTCGCTGGGGGTGGCCGGCAACATCCGCTGGATCAACGAGTACCTGGATAACGATGCGCTGATCGAACTGATCGAGTGCGCAGACATCTACCTCACCCCCTACACCGGGGCGCTGCAGTGCACTTCGGGTACGCTCAGTTATGCCGTTGCGCTGGGCAAGGCGGTGATTTCCACCCCCTACGTCCACGCCGCCGAACTGCTGGGCGATGGCCACGGCATCCTCACCCCGTTTGGCGACGAAGCCGCGATGGCCCGGGCGATCGGCGCCCTGCTGGACGATCCGGCGCGGCTCGCCCAGTTGCAGGCCCGCGCCCATGCGCGGGGCCGGGTGACGGTCTGGCCGCATTTCGCGCGGCTGTCGCTCGATCTGCTCGCGCAGGTGCGGCCGGCGCGGCGGCACCTGCCGGGGCCGACCCTGCTGCCGGACGACGATCTTGAGCGGCTGTGCGACGGGACCGGGATGATCCAGCATTCGGTGCTGGGCGTGCCCGACCGGGCGCACGGGTACTGCGTGGACGACAACGCCCGCGCCCTGATCCTGGCGCAGCTGGGCGACGGTCCCTTTGCGGAGCGTGCCTATGATTTCGCGGCCTTCGTCCAGTACGCCTGGAACCCTGAGACCGCGCGCTTCCGCAACTTCATGGGGTTTGACCGCGCCTGGCGCGAGGCGGCAGGGTCCGATGACAGCTGCGGCCGGACGCTGTGGGCGCTGGGCTTCACCGCAGGGCGCGGGGCGAGCGACCTGCGCGACTGGGCGCGGCGCCTGTGGCGCACCTCTGCCGCCATGGCGCTGGAGTTCCCCGAGCCGCGCTCGCTCGCCTTCGCGGCGCTGGGTGCGGACCACCTGCTCGAAACCGGTCCCGATCCGCTGGCCAAGGCGATCCTGGAGCGCACGCTGGCGGACTTTTCCACCCGGCTGGACCTGAACGCCGAACCCGGCTGGACCTGGTTCGAGCCGTTCCTGGCCTATGACAATTGCCGCCTGCCCGAGGCGATGCTGCGTGCGGCGCGGAGGCTGGATGATCCGGGCGCAGCGGCGCAGGCGCTTGCCGCGCTCGACTGGATCGCGCAGTGGCAGACGGCGCCGGCCGGCCACCACCGCCCGGTCGGTTCGGAAGCCTTCGGCCAGCCAGACCGCGCCTGGCTGCCGTTCGACCAGCAACCGGTCGACGCCTGGGCAACGGTCGATGCGGCCGTGCTGGCTTTTCGGCACACTGGCCTGCCGCGCTGGCGGCGGGTGGCGGAGCAGGCCCATGCCTGGTTCTTCGGGGCGAACGATCGCGGGCTTGAACTTGCCCTGGCGGATCGCGGCGGCTGCCAGGACGGGCTGACCCCGCGCGGCGTCAACCTCAACCGCGGCGCGGAGTCGGTGCTGGCGCTGCATTTCGCGGCCCATGCGCTGGCCTCGCTCCAGTCCGGCACGCGCGGCTGGCGGCAGGACGGACTGGACGCCGCGCCAGCAAGAGGCTCCAGCCAGCTGCCGGGCTGAGCGATGAGCCCCACCTGGATCCATCCGCTGCGGCTCCACGCCAATCCGGCGCGGGTCGTGGTCCGGCCGTTCCATCTGGCGCTGGGCGTCAACGGCGAGGGCGCGGGCCGGGTCGAGCGGCTGGTGGCCGACATCCTCTCGCTCGATCCAGCCAGCGTGCGCTGCGAACTGGACGGGGTGCTGGCCGATTTCGGATCGCGCCACTGGCAGATCGAGGACGTGTTCGACCAGCGCTTCCAGGAGGTCGCGGCCAATCTCCGGCTGCAGGAGGAAGCCATTCCGCTGGCAACGCGCCGGCTGATCGGCGGCTACCTGTGCCACGAATATTCCTATGCCGCCGCCGCCGTGATGAACCCCAGCGTGGTGCGCCACCCCGACCAGTCGGGGCTGAAGGGCGGCAGCGTGCGGATCGTCATCGCCCAGCGGACCGTTGGCGAAGGGCACATCTCCAGCATCGCCTTCCGCGAGGGGATCGTGACCACCGAGCGCGAACTGACCCTCCATCCCGCGCCCTCCACCGCCACTTCGGCGCTGCTGGTTTCCGGCGCCCATGCGGGCAGCGCCGCGACCTATCTTGCCCGCCACCGCGACAGCCCGATTTCGGGCACGGTGATCTTCCCGATCACCGAGGCGCAGCGCAACGGCCTGGAAGACCTGCGGCTGGTCGAGTTTACCCACGATGACGGACGGCGCGAATGGATCGGCACCTATACCGCCTACAGCGGCCACTCGATCGGATCGGAACTGCTGCGCACGCCTGATTTCGACAGCTTCGCCCTGATCCCGATCACCGGCAGCGCGGCGCGCAACAAGGGCATGGCGTTGTTCCCGCGCCGGATCGGCGGGGCCTACGTCATGCTGGGGCGGCAGGACGGGAAGAACGTGTTCCTGCTGCGCTCCGACCGGCTGGACCACTGGGACGAGGGCGAACTGCTGCTGGAACCCCGCTATCCGTGGGAACTGGTCCAGATCGGCAATTGCGGTTCCCCGATCGAGCTGGACGAGGGCTGGCTGGTGCTGACCCACGGCGTGGGGGCGATGCGCAAGTACGCGATCGGCGCCGCGCTGCTGGACAAGCACGATCCCTCGCGCGTGCTGGGCCGCACGCCCCGCCCGCTGCTCGCCGCGGCGGACGAGGACCGCGAAGGCTATGTCCCCAACGTGGTCTACACCTGCGGCGCGCTGCGCATCGGCAGCGACCTGTTCATGCCCTATGGCGTGGCCGACAGCGCGATCTGCTTCGGCTTCTTCGACATTGCGGCGATCCTGGCCCAGCTGCGGTGAAGGAACATTTCCCCCGCGCCGCCGGTTGATGTCCCGCACAGGAGCATGCCGCGATGGATGACCCCCACATCGACCCCCACATCGAACGCACCACCGATCAAGCCCGCGCCGGAGCGACCCCGGGGATCGTGCGTTGGGTGCTGCTGATCTCCATCAGCCTTGCCGTGGCCTCGCTGGGCCTGATCGCGGTGATCGGGATGGAAACGCGCGACCGGTATCCGCCCCCTCCCCAGGAAACTTCCGCCGCGCAGCCCTCTTCAGGGCCATCCTCGGGGCCATCCTGATCAGGCGGCTTGCGGGCCGGCGCGCGCCTCGCGGTGGACCAGCAGCGCCTGCCACATCGTCGCCGTGACCGTTTCCGGCTCGAACGGCTTGGTGATGAGGTAGGTCGGCTCGGGCCGTTCGCCGGTCAGCAGGCGTTGGGGGAAGGCGGTGATGAAGATCACCGGCACGGAAAATTCGTCGAGGATGTCCTTCACCGCGTCGATCCCGCTCGATCCATCGGCCAGGCTGATGTCGGCCAGGATCAGGTCGGGATGGGTCTCGTGCGCCAGGGCCACTGCCTCGCGGTGGGTGCGCGCCACTCCCGCGATCGTGTTGCCCAGGCTGCGGGCAATCTTCTGGAGATGCATGGCGATCACCGATTCGTCCTCGATGATCATCACCGTTCCGCGCAGTTCCCTCTCCACCTGCGTGCGCGCCGCCTCGATCATCCGCTCCACCTCCGCGCCGGGGATGTCCAGGATCTTCGCCGTTTCCGCAGTCGAAAAACCCTCGACCATGGTCAGCAGCAGCGCCTCGCGCGCGGTGACCGGCAGCGATCCGATCGCCCCTTCGGCATGGCTGATCGCAGCGGCCGAATTGCCGCTGCGCGCGGCGCGCAGCAAGCGGTACAGGGACAGGCGGCTCGCTCCTTCGCCATCAAGCTGGTGCGGGTTGGCCACGGCCGCTTCCAGCATTTCGCGCACGGCCTGGTCGCCCAGCACCTGCGATCCGGCAATCGCCCGGGCATAGCGCCGCAAATAGGGCAGTTCGGTCGCCAGCCGAGCGCTGAGCGCAGTCCGCGCGGCATCCATCAGAGTCTCCCTCCTCGTTCTCGATGCGTAAAAGTCGCGATCGGGAAAAATGTTCCCCGGGCGGAACCTAATGGTGGCGCGGCGGTTTGATCAATCGACAGCGCGCAGCCTTGCCGGGCCCCGCCAACGGGATCCTGTCGGGCCACATCAGCAAGGCATGGAAACGTTGGAACGGCACACCCTCATCGCGCGGAGCAGGATCCATCCGGCGCAACACCAGGACCAGGACACAGTCGGGCAGGGCAGCGCCGACGAAGGCGGGGATGGTCCCGATCATGGCGAAGAAGCAGAGCCCGCGCGCTCGTCCGGACCCGCGCCGGACCGCGAGGAACCCGACCTTGCATTCGATCCCATCGCCGCGGCCCTGCGCCAGATTCACGACCACGTTGCCGCCGAGGACATCCCCGAGGATTTCCTGCGCCTGCTCGACCAGCTTGACGACAGCCAGAGCCGAGAGCCCGGAAAATGACGATGGATGCGGGTGATAGTCGCGCCGGTGGCGACGATGGATCGCTCGTTCCCGCAGGCGATCAGGCGGCAACGCTGACCAAGGACCAGTTCCGCCGCGAAGTGCTGGCGATCCTGCCGCAGCTGCGGGCCTTCGCGCGCGGCATCTGCGGCAATCGCGATCTGGCCGACGATCTGGCGCAGGAGGCGATGATGCGGGCCTGGGCCTCGCGCCACACCTTCCGCCCGGGCACCAATTTCAAGGCCTGGATCTTCATCATCCTCAGGAACCGCTGCTACTCGCTGGCGCGCAAGAATTCGCGCTTCGTGACCTGGGATCCCGAAGCGGCGGAACGGATTCTCGTCGCGCAGCCTACCCAGCACGTCGGCATCGACCTTGCAGACGTGCAGAAGGCGCTGGAAAAGCTGCCGGCCGAACAGCGCGAAATGCTGATGCTGGTCGCGGCGGACATGAGTTACGAGGAAGCGGCGGAGATCACCGGCTGCGCGATCGGCACGGTCAAGAGCCGGATCGCGCGCGGACGACTGGCCCTGCGCCGGTTGCTGGCAGAAGACGGCGAGGAGGGCGGGGCGGGAGTGGTTCCCGCGCCCGCATGGTTCGCCGCAGGGGGGTAGCGATCGACCTGTATTCGGCCGGAACGATCCGGTCCAACCTGCTCAAGATCGTCATCGGCGCGCTGGTGCCGATGGTCTTGCTGGGCGCCTGGCAGGGACTGCTGACCTATCGCGATTCGCGCGGCCTGGTGACGGAGCGGCTGCGGGCCAATGCCTGGTCGATCGCCGAACGCGAGCGCGACCCCTTCATCATCGCGCGCCACGCCCTGCGGATGGTCTCGCAGCTGGAGCCGGTCAGCGAAATCGGCGGCGATTGCAGCGCCACGCTGGACAATGTCCGTGACGGGGCGACCGGCATTCTCAACTTCCTGCGCACCGACCGCACTGGGGCTGTGCGCTGCTCGGGCCTGCCCTTCACTCCCGGCGAGAACCTGGCCGGGCGCCGCTGGTGGCAGGACGCGCGCGGCACGAGCGGCTTCGTGATCGGCGAGCCGCAGATCGGGGAGGTTTCGCATCGCCCGGTGGTGATCATGGGGCTGGCGCTGAAGGATGCCGACGGCCAGTTCGACGGCACGGTCAGCGCCGGGATCAGCCTTGAGCGGCTGAGCGCATCGATTGCGGCCAAACAGGCGGAACTGGGCGGAACGGTGTTGCTGGTCAGCGGGCGGGGCAAGGTTCTGCTTGCCGCCGGCGAGGCCGGGTTCGATCGCCTTGATGCCGCCGACGCGGCGCGGTCCGAACCCCAGCGGGCCACGGCGAAGGACGGCGGGGACTGGATCTATGTCGCCGCCCCGCTGTTCGACCGCGACCTGCTGGTGGTCTATGCCGAACCGCAGGCCAGTTTCACCGGCGCGGCCCTGTCGCGGATCTGGCTGGTCCTGGCCCTGCCGCTGCTGGCCGCCGTGCTGAGCCTGGCGGCGGTATGGTTCGCGACCCAGCGCTATCTGCTCGACTGGTTCCCGCGCCTTCACCGCCTGACCGAGCGGATCGCGGATGGTCAGTTCGAGGGCGACCGGGGCGAGTTTGCCGGTGCCCCCAGCGAGATTACCGGCATGGCCGGGGACCTCCATACGATGGCCGCCGCGCTCGATCGCCACGGGCGCGAGCTGCAGGCCGCGCTGGCCGCGCAGAAGGCCCTCACCCGCGAGCTTAACCACCGCGTGCGCAACAACCTGCAGATCGTCGCCAGCCTGCTGACGATGCAGGCCGAACGGGTCGAGCAGGGCTGGGTCCGCGACCTGCTGGAGCAGGCCCGCATCCGGGTGTCCGCCCTGGGGCTGATCCACCGCCTGCTCTACGAACAGGGCGACGAGCGGATCGGCGAGATCACCACGGCCCGGCTGTTCGGCGATCTGGCGGCGCAGCTGCGCTCTGCCAACCGCCGCGCGCGCGGGGTGAGCCTGACCTGCGAGGCAGACGATTTCGCGCTCGATTTCGACCGGGCCGTGCCGCTGATGCTGTTCGCGGTGGAGGCGGTGTCCAACGCCTATCGCCACGCGTTCCGCCCGGGCGAGGACGGGCTGATTGCGCTGCGACTGTGGCTGGAATGGGAAGGGGCGGTGCTGGAAATCCGCGACAATGGCCACGGCCTGACCGAGCCCACGCCCGAGGGCGGGTCGGGCATGGAGCTGCTGAAGGCGTTTGCGGGGCAGCTTGGCGGAAAGGTGATGCTGGAGCCGGCGGCGGCGGGCGTGCGGCCCGGGCTGGTCGTGCGGCTCGACTTCCCGCGCGAATAGGCCGGCCCTTCGCGCGAAGGGCCGGCCCGGCTGGCGGGATCAGGGCTGCGTGGTGGGGCTGGGCGAGGCGTTGCGGACGCGGTCGGCCTTGTCTTCCATCGCGTCGGCCTTGGCATCGGCGCTGGCGCGCACGGCGTCGGCCTGGTCCTCGATCTGGTCGGCGCGCTTTTCCTGCGCGTCGTCGCGCCCGCACCCGGCAAGCGCAAGCCCGAGGGCGACAGGAAGCAGCAGGATCGACTTGTGCATGGACTTCTCCTTCTTGATCAGCGCGGACTTCCGCGCCGCACTGCGTTGACGATTGCGAGGAGGAGCAAGGCGCCGCCCAGCGAGCCCATGACCGCGCCGATCCCCGGATCGGCCGAGGTCAGCGGAGTGCCGCCCAGCCCGGGCAGGATCACCATGCCCGCCAGCAGCGCGCCCAGCGTGCCCGCGGCGATGTTCAGCCTGACGCGGTGCCGGGCCGGCAGACCGCCATCGGGGCGGTCATCGTCGCGCACCATCAGGCTGGTGATCCAGCCCAGGATGCCGCCGATCGCCAGGACAAAGAACATGTTCAAGCTCGCTCGCTCCATGATTGGGGCGGGAAACTTCGCGCGGCCGCAAGTGGTTCCGCCGGACCGGAACCGGGGGCCGGCGGGTGTGCTTTTGCGGGCACAGGCGGCAGGCCCGGAACGATTCCGGCGCGAGAAGGAGCAGAAGGCATGGAGCGCAATCGGATGCGGACCCTGGGGCCCGCCCTCGCCGGGATCGGCCTGCTGGGCTGGGCAGCCGGCACGGTGCGGCGGCGACGGGCCGCCGGGCGCCTGCGCCGACCGCCCAAGGTGGCGGAAAAGCTGATCCCGCCCCCGGTTTCCACGACAATTCCCGAACCTGTTCCGTGATCTGCCTGCGGGCGACGGTGCGCCAGCGCACCCGGAACATGGCCAGCGGCCGGGGGTTCATCCCGGTGTGCCGCAGCATGGCGGCGCCAAATCCTGGAGAAGGACAATGAACAACAACAACAAGCAACCGGGCCAGAACAACAACCAGAGCAAGGGTCAGGCCACTGGCCAGCGCAATGCGCAAGGCGGCTCGGAGAACGCCAGCCGCCAGGGCAAGCCCGCCGAGGGCAAGAGCGATTCCGACACCAAGGGCGGATCGGGCCAGAACCGGCACTGATCCTGACTGACAACCGCCTGCAAGAGGATGCGACCGTCTTTCCCCCCGGAAAGGCGGCCGTTTCCTGTCGGGAACAATCCGGCGGGCCTGCCGGTTGCGGTCCTGTTTGAGGAGCGCGCCGATGGCCAGTGAAGCCCCCCAGCCGATGATCCGCGTGCCCGCGTTGGATGCCACCATCACGGCAGCCAGGGTCATCAGGGTGGTGGCCAGCCAGCCCAGCATGTCAGCCATGGGGAACTCCGGCGATTGCGGTCATGCAAGGCAACCGGGCGGCGGGGAGTCGGTTCCCCCGGAATATCGGCCGCCAGACGGGAGTCAGCTGTCGTCCCCCTGCTCCTCCTCGGCCAGCTGATCGAGGATGCGCAGGAAGTCTTCGGGGATCGTATCGGCCACCATTGAATCGTAAAGCTGTCGAAGCGCGGCTTCGATCGGGTCGAAGGCCATCGGATTTTCGCTGGGCGGAGAGGAGCCGCCACTATCCTTTAGCTTGCTGATGGACCCTCTCCTTTGCCTGGGCTGCAAGAGAAACCCGCCGATGGAGCTCCTTCGTTCAGCCGGGATGGCCAAGGTGTCAATCCCCCCAAACGTGCATGTGTAACGCGTTACACGGCGGCCGGTTCCAGGATGGTACGCACCCGCACCTAGCCTGCTGCGGCGCGGGCCAGAGCCTCTGCATCGCGCAGCTCGATCCGGCCCCGGGTGGACCGGATTGCCCGCAGACCTTCAAGGTCCTGCAGGGCGACTGTAACAGTTGCGCGGCGCAGGTGGTACCATTCCGCCAGGTCCTGGTGGGTTACTTCGATCAGCGAGGTTTCCATCGCCGCGAACAGCTCCGCCAGCCGCTGCGCCACGAAGCTGCGCGCGCATTGAAAGCTGCGCGCGGCGAATTGCCGGGCCAGCTGCAGCAGCTCCTCGTCGGCGGCGGCGCGGGCGGCGGCGGCGAAGGCGGGGGCGGCGGACAGGTCTTCCTGATCGCTGGCATCGAGCCGGTAGGCGACGCCGGAGCGGCGCACCATCACCCGCCACGGCGCGCGCCGCACGGGCGACACGGCAAAGGCGCAGGCCAGCGATCCCGGACCATTGACCCCGGTTTCGCGCGCACCCCCCAGTTCGTCCACCGCCATGCGCGCGGTCACTGCGCTGGCCAGCAGCCAGCAGGCCCCCGGCCTGCCGCCCGCATCGCACAGCATGTCGCCCGCGCGCAGATCCTGTTCGCGCCAGCGGTGCGCGATCGGTTGCCATTCGGACCAGCCAAGTGCCGACAACTGGGGCGGAAGTCGCATTGGCGGCCGGTCCTTGCGCAGGTGGAGGTACGGTTGCGCACCCCCGATCGGGGTGCGCCTGCGCATTGAAACAAACCGGAGCGCCTCCGGTTTCATGGTCTCGATCATTTACCCGAGGGCGATCACGCCGAACGGCCAGTTCCAGCGGGCACGGTCGCGGCGGCTGGTTCGGCGATCCGCGCGGTCATTCCGAAGCCTCGCGGCGTGGCTGGGAAGACCGTCGCTGACGCCTGACAGGCCGACGCGCCGGACGCGCGGGAGCGAAAGCTCCCGCGCGTTTCGCGTTGCGGGGGCCTCACTGCGGCAGCAGGGCGTGCGCTAGATCCATCCCCGCCGGCGGGCGCACCACAGCGCGGCCACCACGGTGACGAAGCCGGTGAGGCCGGTTTCGAACCTGGCGAGCCGGAAGTTCATTCCCAGCAGGCCGGCGACCGCGCTGAACACGCCGATCACCACGGTGGTGAAGGTCAGCACCTTGACCAGTTCGTTGGTCGACTGCGCCGCGAGCGAGGCGAACAGTTCGAAGCTGCCGATCAGCACTTCGCGGGCGTGCTCCACTTCGTCGGCCACCCGGTCGAACCGGGCGGAGAGACGCTCGAAATGGCTGCGGGCGTCCTCGTCCACCTCGATCAGCAGGTCCGCGCGGGGCAGCGCATGGAACACCTGGCGCTGGCGGCCAAGCGTGCGGCGCAGCGCCGAGATGCGCCGGCGCACGGCAACGATTGCCCGCAACACCCAGCCGGACGATCCGCCGTTCAGGATATGCTGGTCCAGCCGGTCGTCGGATTCCTCGATCCGGGCGACCGCGGCCAGGAAGGTGTCGAGATGCCAGTCGAGCAGGCTGGCGAGCAGAACGGGGGGCGAAAGCAGCCCGATCACCGTCTCGGCCTTGTCCTGCTCGCGGAAAGAGGAAAGGAACGCGGCCTCGCCCCGGTGCAGGCTGATCAGCCACTTTTCCGCCACGGCAAAGCCTGCCCGGGCCTGCATGTCCCCCTCGGGCAGCAGTTCGAGCGTCAGGGTGAAAAGCCCGGCATACTTTTCGATGGCAGGCGGCGCATCGCTGTCCAGTGCCGCCAGCAGGGCCTGGAGGGCGCGGGTATCGCCGCCCAGCAGGGCGGCCAGACGCGCGGGCAGGTCTGGGCCGGGGTCTTCGGCATCGATCCAGACCAGCTGGGTCTCGGCAATCGCGGCGGGGTCTATCGCGTCGGCCGAGATTTCGTGGTCATGGCCGCAGGCATCGTAGAGCCAGGCGCGGACCTTGCCAGTGACGGCCTGCGTGACGGCCTGCGTGGCGGCCGTCGTGCCGGCTTGCGCGGTCTCTCCAGTCTGCGCCATCGGGCAGCGGCTCCCCGCCGCACGATGCGGCGGGGGTGTTACCCGCAGGCAGGCCCGCTGGTTCCGTTAGAGGTCGCCCGCCTTCATCGCGAAGATCGGGGTATGCGGCTGGTGCGCGGCCATGCGTTCGAGCAGCAGGTCCAGCTCGTTTTCCGCGATCATGATCCCCTGGTGCGCGGGACGGATGAAGCCGACCTCGATCATGTGATGGTTGAAGGCGATCAGGTGGTCGTAGAACCCGTGGGCGTTGAGCAGGCCGACCGGCTTGGCGTGATAGCCCAGCTGCGCCCAGGAAATCGCCTCCCACAGCTCGTCCATCGTGCCGACCCCGCCGGGCAGGGTCACGAACCCGTCGGACAGGCGGGTGAAGGCCGCCTTGCGCTGGTGCATGTCGGCCACGACGATCAATTCGGTGCAGTCGCGGTTGGCAACCTCGGAGCTGACCAGCGCCTCGGGGATCACCCCGATCACTTCGCCGCCGGCCTCCAGCGCTGCTCCGGCGACCGCGCCCATCAGGCCCAGCCGTCCGCCGCCATAGACCACGCCGATGCCGCGCCGGGCAAGCGTGCGGCCGACTTCGGCGGCCAGTTCCATGTAGCGCGGATCGGCCGGGGTGGCCGAACCGCAATAGACCGCAAGGCGCTTCACTTCAGATCCTCCAGCATCAGTCGGGCGGTGGCGCGGGCGCTGGCGACCACGGCGGGCACGCCGGCGCCGGGATGGGTTCCCGCCCCCACCAGGTAGAAATTGCGCAGCCGCGCATCGCGGTTGGGCGGGCGCAGCAGCGCGCTCTGGCTGCGCACCGGCGCCAGGCTGAAGGCCGCGCCCGCATGGGCGTTGAAATCCAGCGCGTGATCGCGCGGGCTGTAGTGGAACGCGGTGATGATCCGGTCGTGGATGTCCGGGATCAGCCGCCGCCCGACCTCGTCCAGCACGCGCTTCTCGATCAGCGGGCCGACCGCCTCCCAGTCGATCGGCAGCTTGCCGAGATTGGCGACCGGGACCATCGCCCGCATCACGCTCTTGCCCGGGGGGGCGAGCGTGTCGTCGGTCACGGTCGGGTGGTGGAGGTGGATCAGCATGTCGGCGGGCAGGACGCCGTGTTCGAAGATGTCCTCGAACAGGCCCTTGAAGCGCGGGCCCATCAGCATGGTGTTGTGCTGGATGCCGGGCCAGGAACCCTCGAGCGCGAAATGGACCTGGAACAGCGCGGGGGAATAGGTCTTGCGGACCAGCTTGCGGGCCATTTCCGGGCCGCGCACCGTATCGCCCAGCAGGTCGCGGTAGGAATGGACCAGATCGGCGTTGCTTGCCACCGCGTCGAACCGCTCGCGCCAGCCGCTCTGCGTCTCCACCTCGTGCGCGCGGTTGCCGATCGTGGCGATGTTCAGCACCGGATCGTGCAGCCGCAGCGTGCCGCCGATCCGCTCGAACTGCCGGGCCATCGCGGCGGCCAGCGCGGCGCTGCCGCCCTTGGGCCACCACACCCCGCCATTGCGTTCCAGCATGTGGGCCAGGGCATAGACCGCGCTGGTGGAGAATGGATTGCCGCCGAACACCATGGCCTGGACCGACAGCGCCTCGCGCAGGCGGTCGCTGCGCACCCGGCTGGCGGCCATCGCGTGGAGGCTGCGCCAGGCCTGGAGCCGGGCAAAGCCGGGTGCGCTGCGCAGCAACGAGGGAATGTCGCGCGCCACCCCCCTGTCCAGCCTCGGGAAGATCTCGGCATAGGCGCTGGCGGCATAGTCGAGGAAGTCCTCGTAGCCCTCAAGGTCGCCCGGGGCGATCCGCGCCACTTCGGCAGCCATCGCGGCCTCGTTGCCGGTCACGTCGAAATTGACGCCGTCGGGCCAGTTGAGGCGGTAGAACGGGGTGATCGGCAGCAGCTCGACATCGTCCGCCATGTCGTGCCCGGTGAGCGACCACAGCGCCCCCAGGGCAGCCGTGTCGGTCCAGGCGGTCGGTCCGCCATCGAAAGTGAAGCCGTCCTTCTGCACTGCCCAGGCGCAGCCGCCCACGGTCTTGCGGGCCTCGACCAGCACGGTGTCCACGCCCGCCGCCTGCAGCCGGATCGCCAGCGCCAGCCCGCCCAGCCCTGCGCCGATCACGCAGGCACGCTTGCCGGGGAGCGGAGTGAGCGAGGCAGTCATTGCGGTGCGCTATCGCCCAGCGGCGCGCCGGTGGCAAGCCGCGCGCGGCGGCCCCCGCGCGGCGCCGCGCAGGCCAGCCGCAGCCGGTCGGCGCGGGTGAGCGTGCCGCAATCGTAGCGCCGGATCAGACTTTCGCCCTGTTCGTAAAGCCTTGCGAGCGGGGCGAGCCCCGCGCCAGACCCCAGCAGCAGGCCCGCCAGCCGCCGTTCAGGCGCGTTCGCGGCCCAGTGCCGCCGCGCCTCTCCCGCGATCAGCGCGGCCAGCTGTTCGCCCGGCAGGTCCGCTTCGGCGGCAATCCGCAGGGCCACGGCGGCGGCGATTCCCATCTCCTGCCCGGCCAGCGGGCGCAGGAAGCCGCCCCGCGATCCGGCCCGCACCACCCCGGGCAGGGCCAGGCCGGCCTGCCAGGCGGGATAGTCCCCGCCCGTGATCACCGGGCGGCGGCCGGTCTCATGCCCCAGCAGGGCGGCCTCCTGCCAGCCCCGCGCGGCGCAATAGGCATCGATCCGGCGCGAGGCGAGCCGCCGGTCGGGGCGCGGGCCGGGCAGCAGGGCATGGTCGGTAACCAGCAGCTCGCCCGCCCCCAGCGGCAGGACCGAGAGGAACCGCAGCGATCCGCCCTGTTCCAGGCTGGCGTCGATCGTGATCGGGCAGGGCAGTCCGTGCGGCGCGGGCAGGCGCAGGTGGCGGCCAAGGCTGTGGTGCCAGGCGCCGCTCAGGTGCTCGCCCTGCGCAAAACCCCGGCAGTCGATCACGGTGCGCGCGGCGATCCGCTCGCCGCTGTCCAGCACTGCCGCGCCAGCCTCCAGCGCGGCGACGCGGGCGTTGCAGCGGATCGCGCCGGGGGGCAATTCGCGCCGCAGGGCCGCCGCCAGATCGCGGGGGAACAGGATGTGGCAAGTGCCCGGCAGGCGGCGCGCGGCCTGGCCAAAGCGCACCTCGTGGCCGCTGTCCCAGCTGGTCTTGCGCAGGGTGGAAAGCAGCAGATCGCCCCCATCGGGCAACTGGTGGTCCAGCCAGTGCCAGGTTTCACCCTGTCCCGCCTCTTCCGCCGCTTCCACCAGGATCACCGACAGGTCGGGCCGCATCCGGCGCAGCGCGAGCGCGATCAGCGAGCCGGCCAGGCCCGCGCCGGCGATGGCGATATCGTGGCGAAGGCCGGTCATCCCCCTGGCTGTAGACCCGGTGCGCGATCCTGCAAACCACCTTCGCGGCGGGTTTGCACCGCGCGGCAAGCTCGTCCATGATGGGCCAAGTCCTTTGCGGATCGGGGGAAATGCCATGACCAGCCTGCTGCCGGATCGCCGCGGCCTGTTGCTCTCGCTCGCCGCCGCGCTCGCCGCCGGTGGCGTCCTCCTGGCCATGGGGCGCAGCGCCATCTGCCGGTGCGGCACGGTCAAGCTGTGGTGGGGCACGGTCCAGTCGGCGGAAAACAGCCAGCACATCATGGACTGGTACAGCCCCAGCCACCTGATCCACGGCCTGCTGTTCTATGCCTTCGCGCACCTGCTGTGGCGGCGCTGGAAGCTGTTTGGCGGCAAGCCCGCGCGCTGGGCCCTGCCGATTGCGGTGGCGTTCGAGGCGTTCTGGGAACTGCTGGAAAACTCGCCCATGATCATCGACCGCTACCGCGCGGTCACGGTCAGCTGGGGCTACGAGGGCGACAGCGTGGTCAATTCGCTATCCGACATCGGCTTCATGGCGCTGGGCTTCTGGCTGGCGAGCAAGCTGCCGGTCAGGGCCAGCGTGGCGCTGGCCGTGCTGCTCGAACTGTTCACCCTGTGGTTCATCCGCGACAACCTGACGCTCAACGTGCTGATGCTGGTCTGGCCGGTGGAAGCGATCCGCCAGTGGCAGGCGGCCACGCTGTAGCTGACCAGCACCGCCTTTCCGTGCCGGGCGGGCGCCGGGCCGCTTCCTGTCATTCGTGGCAGGGTTGATCTCGGCTTGATCCCGGTCAATGCTCAAGTTGCGTTTCGAGTCGAAACCAATTCGGATGGCGTAACGGCGCCAGCGATAAAAAATGGAGAGCAAGGATGGCGACGGCTGCGGTTAAGGCAGGTAGCGAAGCGACGCACGTGGACGTGCTGATCGTGGGCGCGGGGATTTCCGGGGTGGGCTCGGCCTATCACCTTCAGGAACAGTGCCCGGGCAAAAGCTATGTGATCCTGGAAAAGAAGGACACCTTCGGCGGCACCTGGGAAACCCACAAGTACCCCGGCGTGCGGTCGGATTCCGATCTTTACACCTTCGGTTACCGCTTCAAGCCATGGACCGGCACGCCGATCGCCTCGGCCAGCGCGATCCTCGACTACATGCGCGAAGTGATCGAGGAGAACGGGATCGACAGCCATATCCGCTATGGCCACACGATCACCAGCTGCGCCTGGGACAGCAAGACCAACCTCTGGACGGTCGAGGCGAAGAAGGCCGATGGTTCGATCGCGAC
>ENA-UPTA01003128-UPTA01003128.1-activated-sludge-metagenome-genome-assembly--contig:-NODE-3128-length-16535-cov-5.902367_pt1 | contig 16535 bp, 14 predicted proteins | sample MGYA00238184_ERZ773361 | MGnify/ENA primary metagenome ERZ773361 (study PRJEB29100, sample SAMN05720205) | activated sludge metagenome | isolation source: anaerobic digester from wastewater...
TTCCATATTAAAAAGATGTAGCACTATTACATGTGGATTGTGTCCTCGCGTCTCCAGTCTTCTGTTTGCTTCATTTCTTCCTCATTGACCCCCATTGTTTCTTTCCACATGTCATACAACTTTTTCGTTTTCTCGGCATCCTTAAAAAAACTGTCAGGATTTTCCAGTGATAAGAACATCACCTCTTCCATCTTTTCAACCGGATGAAATACCATCTGTTTCCTGACATACTCAGGAATTTTCTCCAGGTCTTTTTCGTTTTCTTTCGGGATAATAACATGACGGATACGGGCACGATGCGCCGCAAGAACTTTTTCTTTTAAACCGCCTATCGGCAGGACTTTCCCCCGCAGCGTTATTTCTCCGGTCATGGCGACATCACAACGGACCGGAATTCCACTCATCAGTGAAGCGATAACAACCGCCATCGTTATCCCCGCTGATGGGCCGTCTTTAGGAATGGCACCTTCCGGAACGTGAAGGTGAAGATCAAACTTCCGCATCACATCATCCGGTATATTAAAAAAATTCTGATTTGCTTTCACATAGGTAAGCGCAGCCTGAGCAGACTCCTGCATCACCTCTCCGAGCTTGCCGGTGAGGATAAGACTACCCTTTCCCTTGATGAGGGATGCTTCCATCTGAAGGATATCCCCTCCCACTTCTGTCCAGGCAAGGCCATTGGCAAGACCGACTTCATTTTTCTGCTCTTTAATTCCATATTTGAACTTTATCGGTCCCAAATACTGATGGATAATCTCTTCGTTAAGAACCTTCCGGAAATCCTTTCCATTTTTCACAACTTCCCGGGCTACTTTCCGGCAGACTTTCGCAATGACCCGCTCAAGGTTTCGAACGCCAGCCTCCCTGGTATAATGCCTGATGGTGTATAGCATTATCTCGTCACCATATTCAATATTCTTCTGACGAAGTCCGTTTTCCTTTATCTGCTTGGGGACAAGAAATTTTAAACCTATATTAAGCTTCTCCGGCTCAGTGTAGCTCGAAAGCTCAATTATTTCCATTCTGTCCTGGAGAGGCAATGGGATACGGTGCTGTACATTCGCGGTAGTAATGAACATGACATCGGAGAGATCATAGGGAACTTCCATATAATGATCCACGAATGAGTTGTTCTGTTCCGGATCAAGGACCTCGAGAAGTGCCGAGGAGGGATCACCCCTGAAATCCATTGACATTTTATCAACCTCGTCGAGAAGAAACACCGGATTCACGGTACCTGCTTTTTTCATCATCTGTATAATTCTTCCAGGTAATGCGCCCACATACGTTCTTCTGTGACCACGGATTTCCGCTTCATCCCGAACACCACCCAGCGACATACGCACAAATTTCCTGTTAAGTGCCCGCGCCACTGAGCGCCCGAGGGAAGTTTTCCCTACGCCGGGAGGGCCTACAAAACATATTATGGGACCCTTTAATTTTTTTGAAAGATGGCGGACCGCAATATATTCCACGATACGTTCCTTAACTTCATCAAGACCATAATGGTCTTCATTAAGAACTTCCATAGCATGATCAATGTTTCTGTTGTCCCTTGTTTTTTTGAACCACGGAACATCCCTGAGCCATTCAATGTATGAACGAACAACTGCTGACTCAGCTGACAGCGGAGGCATTTTTTCAAGACGCTTTATCTCCTTGTATGCCTTAGTCCGGGCCTCCTCGCTCATTTTCGACTCTTCAACGGAGCCCTTCAATTCTTCTATTTCATCAACAACATCATCCCCCTGATTCAACTCCTTTTTTATTACCTTTATCTGTTCATTGAGATAATATTCCTTCTGGGTCTTTTCCATCTGCTTCCGGACTTTTCCCTGAATCTTCTTTTCAATATACATGACTTCGATCTCGCCATTTATAAGCTCAATCATCTTTTCAATTCTTTCGGCAGGATTTCCGATCTCAAGAATTGTCTGCTTTAATTCAATTCTCATGGTAACATGAGAAGCCACGACGTCAACCAGGTGAGAAGGATCATCAATTTCTTTGACTGTTGTCAGTGCTTCCTGGGGAACTTTTTTATTCAGTTTGATATATTTTTCAAACGCATCAAGTAAATTACGCTTCAATGCCACGACCTCAGGATCACGTTCGGAAGCTCTTTCCATATTCTGCACAGAAACCTCGTAATAGTTCATCTGCGTGTCGACAAAATCTGAAAGGAATACCCTGGATACTCCCTCAACAAGAACTTTAATCGTACCATCGGGAAGTTTCAGGAGCTGAAGAATTTCTGAAACCGTACCAACCTCATAAATATCCTCTTTTTGTGGATTTGAAAGCTGTGCATCGGTCTGAGTGGCAAGGACAATAAGCCGGTCACCCTTCATCGCCGCATCAAGAGCATTAATAGATTTCTCCCTTCCCACAAACAGCGGAATAACCATATGCGGGAACACAACAACGTCCCTCAGCGGTAAGAGAGAATATTTTTTCGAATAATCAATGTTTTTGCTCATATAATTAGCCTCTGATAAAGAGGGATTCCTTCCAAAAGATTTTTAGTATTTACTAAACTATCATACAAACCGTAATAATTCCAAAAATCAGGCGCTTTTCTCTTCCTTGTCATATATTATTTTCGGTTTTTCATTGCCACGGATCATTTCTTCTGTAATTTTAACCCTTGTTATATTCTTCATGGAAGGGATATCATACATCAGGTCGAGCATTATTTTCTCAAGAACTGAACGAAGTCCCCTTGCACCTGACTCCCGCTTGATTGCAATCAGCGCAATTTCATCTATTGCCCCCTCATTGAACTCAAGCTCAACATTTTCAAAGGAAAACATCCGGTGATATTGCTTGATGAGAGCATTCTTTGTCTCTGTTAAAATCCTCTTCAGTGCTTCCTTATCAAGCTCATGGAGAACAGCAACTATAGGAAGTCTCCCGATAAACTCCGGGATAAGTCCATATTTGATAAGATCCTCATTCTGCATATATTCAAAAACATCGCGGTCTGCAATATCTTTAACTGATTTAATTTCTGCATCAAATCCTATTGTCGTATTCCCAAGCCTTCGTTGTACAATTTTATCGAGACTCACAAAAGCTCCGCCGCAAATAAACAGGATGTTCTTTGTGTTGATGGAGATAAATTCCTGGTGAGGATGTTTCCGTCCTCCCTGCGGGGGCACATTCGCAACAGTGCCTTCAATAATTTTCAAAAGGGCCTGCTGCACACCTTCACCGGACACGTCACGTGTTATTGAAGGGTTATCCGACTTCCTTGAAATCTTATCAATCTCATCAATATATACTATACCCATTTCAGCTTTTTTTATATCTCCGTCAGCATTCTGTATCAGTCTGAGGAGAATATTCTCAACATCTTCACCCACATAGCCCGCCTCGGTCAAAGATGTTGCATCGGCAATAGCAAAAGGCACTTTCAGAAATCGCGCAAGGGTCTGGGCCAGAAGAGTTTTACCTGATCCGGTGGGTCCGATAAGAATAATATTGCTTTTCTCGAGTTCGATATCATCCTTCTTGAGATTAGCGTTATTGGCAATTCTCTTGTAATGGTTATACACTGCAACCGAAAGAATCTTCTTCGCTTTTTCCTGACCGATAACATACTGGTCCAGAACATCCTTGATCTCCTTGGGCTTGGGAAGTTCAGAAAGACTTTTATCGAGATTTCCCGCTTCCCATTCTTCGGAAACAATTTCATTACATAATTCTATGCATTCATCACAGATATAGACACCAGGACCGGCAACTAATTTCTTGACTACATCCTGGCTTTTCCCGCAAAATGAGCAATAGAGCTTCTCAGCAGTGTCCTTTTTCTTTGATGCCATAATACCTCTAATTCATTCTTTCATAATGCTGATATCATACACATCGATACCAGGTCCGGTTGATGCCACAACCCGGCTACTTCCTTTCCAGTATTTTATCCACAAGCTTATACTCAAGCGCTTCTTCCGCTGACATAAAATAATCCCGTTCCATGTCCTTCTCAATCCTGTCCACGGGCTGTCCTGTATGTGTTGAATAAATTGCATTCAGCCGTCCCTTCACCTTCAGAATCTCTCTGGCATGAATTTCAATATCCGATGCCTGCCCCTGAAATCCTCCGGAGGGCTGGTGAATCATTATCCTTGCATTGGGGAGCACAGACCGCTTCCCCGCAGCCCCCGCAGTGAGAAGAAGAGAACCCATCGACGCGGCCTGACCGATGCAGAGCGTTGCGACATCAGGCTTAATATACTGCATAGTATCATAAATTGCAAGCCCGGAAGTAACAACACCGCCCGGTGAATTGATATACATGTAAATATCCTTCTCCGGATCTTCTGCTTCCAGGAAAAGCAATTGTGCAATTACGAGACTTGATATATGATCATCTATCGGCTCACCAAGAAATATTATTCTATCCTTTAACAAACGTGAATAAATATCATAGGACCGTTCACCACGACTTGTCTGTTCAACAACAATTGGCACTAAACTCATAGCTTTCTCACACCTCTTCCTTCGTTTTGCGTGTTTCAGTATACAATTAGTTTCGGCACTACCTCTTTAGTTACATCACCGTTTTTCTTTTACGTGTAAACCGATAAAATCTGTCATCCGGTTTCACTTCAGAGCCATTTAACACATTAAAACCAACAGGAAATGCTATTATAACCTGTTCCCATACCATTTCAAGCAATAAATCTTACACTCTTCTATTCTTTGATGATAATATTACGTCTCAGGATTCGGCATCACCTTTCATGAAATCTTCAAGCGAAACAGCCTTGCTTTTCTTTATCTTTGCATTTTCCAAAAGAAAATCCTGCGTATTTTTCATCATCAATTCTGTTTCAAGATTCGCTTTTGATTTATTCATTTCAATAAATTTTATCATTTCCTCAGGAGTCTTACCGCTGCGTTGAGCTATATTTTCGACCATTTCATTATACTGCTCGTCAGTATACTTGATATCCTCTTTTTTGGCAATCTCAAGTCTCACCATAAATGACTTAATATCTCCGATTGCTTCTCCCCTTAAAGTCTTAACAAATTCATCAGTCTCCATCCCCATCATTGCTGAAAAATCAGGAATAGTCACATCATTCAGACCAACCCGTGTTCTCAGGCGGTCAAATATCATACTCATTTCACTTCTCACCAGAGATTCCGGAATATCAAATGTACTTTTTTCAATAATATCCTTGAGAATTGAATTTATTGTTTCATTTTTAATCACTTCAGCTATATAATTTTCGAGATTTTCCCTGATACTTTTTTTCAACGCATCAAGAGAATCATGTTCTCCAAGATCTTTCGCGAATTCATCATCAAGAGCCGGCAGATCAACGGTATTGATTTCCGCTATTTTAATTAAATATTTTACCTTCTGCCCCGCAAGATCCTTGACTTCATAATCTTTTGGGTATTTCATCTCAATTTCTTTGGATTCTTCAACGCCCATCTCAAGAACATGTTTATCCATTGCGAGATCGCTTTTACTTTTACCGCATATGAAGGTAAAATCCTTAAATTCCTGTGATTCGATCTGATCAGCAGGGATATTATCAATCCTTTTCATTTTAATTTTCACCTGATCACCGTTTGCAACAGTCTGTCCGTCAGGCTTTTTCGCAACCTTTGCGTTTTTAAATTGCAGGGCTTCAATTTCCTTATTAACATCCTTGTCAGTAATATCACATGAACGCTGTTTAACATCAACACCCCTGTAATCGGATAGCTCAACAGAGGGAGAAATTTCAAACTTAACACTGTAGGTAAAGGTTTTACCACGCTCAAGGTCTTCCCAGTCAAATACCGGATCACTAACAGGATTATGATTTTTTTCCTTGAGTGCCTCAACATAGGTATACCGTAACAGGTTTTCAAGAACCTCCTGATCAGCATTGCTTTTATATTTATTCTCAACAATACTTACGGGAGCTTTACCCTTACGGAATCCATCAACCTTGGCATTTTTGGATATTTTTTCAAATACCGATTTGTACTCAACCTCAACCCGTGATTCCGGTACTTCAATCTTCATTTCAATTGTTGCATTTTCTAATTTTTTTTCATCTAAAATCTGCAATGTTAAGCTCCTTGTTCTTAAAAAAATTATTCATTTCACATTCACTGGGATATTCATTATATGATGTTAATAATCACCCCGGCGGATGATAAACAGCAGAATGATATATATAAAACATTTATAACTAAAACCAATAATAGCACAATGCCTGTTTTTTTACAAAACAAATACATCATTCCAATACATATTCTTTGCCATCTACCAGATCAACTCCGATACCATATTCACAACAAAAAATGTATTATTTTTAAAAATTCTGATAATAAAATACAATTATAGTACGGGATTATTGTTACTGATATTTTTCAGTCATTCTCTTCAAATATCTTTTAACAGTCAAAACTATTCCGTTAAACGCAGACTTTTATCAGTAAAATACACACGTGACACTTCTGCATCTTGTCAGTTTCACAGAATTGCCGGAGATTTTTTGCAGGGCGGTAAACAAAAACCGCAGTGCCTGTACAGCACCACGGTTTGTAACAATGAGCGGGAAACGGGATTCGAACCCGCGACGTCAACCTTGGCAAGGTTGCACTCTACCACTGAGTTATTCCCGCGTAATGTGCGAGCGAAGGGACTTGAACCCCCATACCTTTCGGTACCAGATCCTAAGTCTGGCGCGTCTGCCAATTCCGCCACGCTCGCATATAACCAACTTTGCAAATTTGCCATATATTTCAAGCAAATTTTAAGTACCCCAACATATTTGCGCAGCAGAATGTGGGTTGCCCGAGACTCGAACTCGGAACCTACTGATTAAGAGTCAGGTGCTCTACCAATTGAGCTAGCAACCCCTCCCCTTCGATGTAAACAATACAGAAATTACATACAAACAAGCGTACAACCTTATTAAAGTTCAGTATTAATATGTCAAGATTTTTTTAGGATATAAAAAACAATCCTTTTTAAAAATATCATGACTACAATATTGAATAATGTATCTGCATTTTCAATTGGAGTAACAATCATCAAAAAATTATTGACTTTTAAAATTTAAATTGATTATATAAATTACTGGTGCATAATTGAAACACTTTATTTTTGCTTCATCCTTGAATTTTGCAACCGCTCAACTTCACCTATAAAACTATTAAAGGCATAAAACAAATGGATTTAAAACAAAAAATAATTATAATATTCGGGATATGTTTAATCCTCTGCCTTGGTGCGTATATTATCATTACCAATCTTTTTGATAATATTGAATCACAGCTCATTGAACGTTACAGAGTTGAAGCCAAACTTGGTGCGAAAGGTTCAGGCGAGTTAATGAATTTCATGATTGAAACCAATCTTTTAACTGAAGCCGCTCTTTTTGACAGGAATTATCGGGAAATACCCGGTTCAAGCCCGGCAATGTACTCAACAAAATATGATATATTGTTTGAAAAATATATTCAGGATTTCCAGGATGAGTTTTTACGCGTGGATAAAGACCTCGTGTACTCTGCTGTTGTTGATATCAACGGATACGCCCCAACGCATAATTCAAACTATTCGCAGCCGCCCAGAAAAGATATGCAATACAATCTCAGATACAGCCGGGCAAAAAGAAAATTTGACGACAATGTCGGCCTCCGGGCAGCAAGATATATTGGTACCGGGACACTCGAACAACTCTACACCCGTGATACAGGTGAAATAATCTGGGACATTGCTGCACCGGTAAAATTGAAGGGAAAGCATTGGGGAGCATTTCGCGTGGGAGTGTCGATGGGTAGCATTCAGGAATTAAAAAATCACATGCTCCTCACCATCGTACTATCAATTTTTATAATAATCAGCATCACACTGCTCATGGTATTTCTCATCATACCCAGGAAACTCATTGATACTGACATTATAACAACAAAATACTGACACCGGAACCTGTTACGGCAAAAATGTATTTTTTAGAAAATACATTTTTGCTTTCTCTTATTTTATGCAGTAAAACAATTTGAACACAGCGTTAATGTTTCTAATCTGAAACAAATGATTCAATCATCGCGTAAGCGGAATGATTATGAATTGATTCCATATTCTCCGATTCAACCGAAAACCATACTATGCCTTTCAGCTTCATAAGCTTTTCAGCAGCGGATCGCACCATATCTTCAACGAACATCGGATTGCGATATGCTTTTTCTGTGATATACTTTTCATCTTCACGTTTTAATATGGAATAAACCTCTGTACTTCCGGACTGCTCGGCAATTTCAACAATATCTTCAATCCATATTCTTTCCACTGCTTTGATTCGGATTGTTATAATTGAACGCTGGTTATGAGCACCATATTCACTTATTTCCTTTGAACACGGGCAAAGTGAAAGCACGGGAATGCTCACTGCAAGAGTATACGTCTCGAACATGGAATCACCAGCAAGCTTACAGGCATATTCCATTTTCGCCTCATGCCCGGAAACAGGCGCTTTCTTTGTGATAAAGTATGGGAATTCAATTTCAAAATGAGCCCGCTGAGCAGCAAGCTGCTCTTTCATATCATCAAGTATTTCACGGATTTTCAGCGTGCTGATACCATCACGGAATTTATTCAGTATTTCTACAAAACGGCTCATATGTGTTCCCCGGAAATTATGAGGAAGATCAACATACATATTTACAAGTGCAACTGTATGCTGTCTTCCATCAGCCTTATCAAGAACCACCACCGGATACGAAATATCCTTCACTCCGACTTTATTAATTGGAATATTCCGCGTATCAGGTTCAGACTGTATATCCCGCAATTTATCCTCCGGCATGTTCACAATTCCGTTAAAATACATGGGCCATCTGCTGTTATTGCCACCGTATGTTCGAACTGAGCTGAAAGTTTTCCGTCAGCAGTAACCGCAGTCCATCCGTCATCAAGAATAATAACATGGTGCTTTCCTTCATTCAGCATCGGCTCCACCGCAAGGACCATTCCCTCTTTCAATGTCATTCCGGTTCCCTTCCGCCCGTAATGCGGAATATTCGGTAATTCATGTACCGCAAACCCGACACCATGCCCTGTAAAATCTCTTACAATACTATAACCCGCGCCTTCAGCCAGCACCTGAATCGCTGCGCCAATATCTCCTAATTTTTTACCGGGATACATTTCATGAATCCCGGTATACAGTGCATTTTTTGTCGTTGCAGCAAGTCTCCTTGCATTATCATGAACTTCCCCTACTTCCATTGTGATACAGGCATCAGAAAAATAACCATTTTTCACAACACCAATATCGACTTTAACAATATCACCATTTTTTATTTTCTTTTTTTTATTCGGAATGCCATGAACGACTTCATCATTTATTGATATACATGTTGCATGATTATAATTCACAACTGTTTTAAATGATGGTCTTGCTTTTGATTTCAGAATATAATTCTCCACAAAAGAATCAAGTTCCAGCGTAGAAAAGCCTTCTATATTCTTTTTTTTTAGTAACAAAAATATTTCAGCAATAATACTACCGGAATCCTTAATCCGGCGAATATCATCATTGCTTTTAATCGAAACATTACCTCTTTGCAAAATATTAATCCTTATTTAAATATTGATAGTAATCACCCCTCAGAATATTTTTTAAAAAAATATTTCCCAAAAATAATTTACCCGTGGAGTTTATTTATTTTTCATTCATTGCTTCCATTTTATCAAGTTTTTCAACTTTATCAATTTTATCTATTTTATCAACTTTGACATCATTATCTTCTTTTTCAAGTCCATATTCAATAAGAATTTTCTTCTCAACCTGGGCAAGAATATCACGATGGTCACGTAAAAAATTCTTTGCATTCTCTCTTCCCTGGCCTATTCTCTCTTCACCATAGGAATACCACGTTCCCGATTTTTTTATAATCCCAACCTTTGCACCTATGTCCACAATACTCCCTTCTCTGGATATACCTGAATCATACATAATATCAAACTCAGCCTGCTTAAACGGAGGAGCCACCTTGTTTTTTACCACCTTTACACGAACCCGATTACCTATTGGGTCATCCCCGTTCTTAAGTGTTTCAATCCTCCGTATGTCAAGGCGAATTGAAGAATAGAACTTTAACGCATTACCGCCTGTTGTTGTTTCAGGTGATCCGAACATAACACCAATTTTATGACGGATCTGGTTAATGAAAATTACACTGGTATGAGATTTTGCTATTACCCCTGTAAGTTTTCTGAGAGCCTGACTCATGAGTCTGGCCTGAAGCCCCATGTGGGAATCTCCCATTTCACCATCAATTTCCGCCTTCGGTACAAGCGCCGCGACTGAATCCACCACAATTACATCAACGGCACCAGACCGTACGAGTGCTTCTGTAATTTCCAGAGCTTCTTCCCCCGTATCAGGCTGCGACACAAGAAGTTCATCGGTATTAACACCTAACTTTCCCGCGTAACCGGGATCAAGGGCATGCTCGGCATCAACAAATGCTGCGATACCCCCCTTTCTTTGTGCTTCGGCAACCACATGGAGCATAAGAGTTGTTTTCCCTGAAGATTCAGGTCCGAAAATTTCTGTTACCCTTCCCCTTGGAATTCCACCAATCCCAAGAGCTATATCCAGCTCAAGTGAACCCGTTGATATTGCCGGTATCCTGATTCGCGCGGAATCATCACCCAGCTTCATTATTGCTCCTTTCCCGAACTGCTTTTCAATCTGCATAATCGCGGACTCAAGGGCCTGCGTCTTCTGGTTAAGTTCCTTCTGTTCTGACATTATATACTCCAATCATACTGAAAATATACTCTTATTTTATGAGACATATTATTTACAACAATACCGGCCTGATCAAGTAAAATACCTTAAAAAAAAGTAAAAAAGATGTTCTCATTAATTATATACGATTTATAAAGCATAAATTACTGATTAATAATTTTCATCCCTCACAATTACTACGATTTACTCTTTTACAATTGATTAACTTTGTTGTCAACAAAAAACTACATTTATGTGTAGTACTATTTCTTTTTAATTAATTCTTCATCCCTTCTTAATGCATCTAATTATTCCTGTTGACAGGTAGACTGATAATCTTTAACTTATCGAAATATTTGACACGAAAAGCGGGAGCTCCACATGAAACGGACATCATCAAATAGTAAAATATCAATAATTCTGCCTCTGTATAATGAAGAGGAAAATATTGAACTGCAATATAAGAATATCACTGAAAACCTGAAAAATACAAAACTCAATTATGAAATTATTTTTGTTGATGATGGCAGTACTGATAATTCTGTTTCCATCCTAAAAAAAACCGCACGAAAAGATCCTCGATTAAAAATAATTGAATTCAGAAGGAATTTTGGGCAGACAGCAGCAATGGCTGCCGGAATTGATCATTCATCGGGGGATATAATTATTTTCATGGACTCAGATCTGCAGAATGATGCGAAGGATATACCAATGCTGGTAGACAAAATCAATGAAGGCTATGATGTTGTCAGCGGATGGAGAAAGGAAAGGAAGGATAAATTTTTCTCGCGGAAACTTCCCTCCCGCATTGCGAACAGACTGATTGCCCGAGTAAGCGGTGTTCGCCTGCATGATCTTGGATGCTCTCTCAAAGCCTACCGCGGTGAAGTTCTTCGTGAAGTCAAACTCTATGGTGAAATGCACAGGTTTATTCCCATTCATGCATCGTGGGTTGGAGCACGGATTACAGAAATACCCGTCACACATCACCCGCGTCAGTTTGGCACTTCAAAATACGGTATTAAACGCACTTTTAAAGTCCTTCTTGATTTAATTACTGTCAAATTTTTAGGCTCTTACTCAACAAAACCGATTTATATTTTTGGCGGCTTCGGTTTTTTGCTTATGGTTCTGGGCTTTTTTTCATTTGCCGGTGTGATCTTCATGAAGTTTTATAATAACCTTTCGATGAACAGGAATCCCCTTTTATTTCTTACAGTAATGCTCGTTATTATGAGCATCATTTTCATAATGCTCGGCATACTGGCAGAAATCCTTATACGAATATATCATGAATCCCAGGACAAACCCCCGTATAAAGTCAGGGAGTTAATTAATTTCAAACGAACAAAATAATTTTTTACACAAACCGCAAACTCCTTTTGCCAGACTGCAATCGGAGTAAGCGATAAATAAAAATTCACTATTGTTTACTAAATCATCCTATAAAAACATATTCATGTACTCGGAAAAATCCTCTTCCTTTATCATACCCTTTTTTTTCACATATTCCGGTGACAACAATGCGAATGTACCTGTTGACCGTGCACACAAGACACCCTGGTCATTATACAATTCTCCCCTCGTAAGCGCCTCCCTGTCATTAATTTTCTCAACAACATTCCCAATCACTTTCAAGGGCGTTTCAATATAAACCGGTTTTAGAAAATCAACATTCATCGACTTTGTTAAAATAAATGATTTCATAAGATAAATCGTGGTCCAGCTCATAATTTCATCCATTATTGTCGATATAATACCTCCATGGACCATTGTATCCCAGCCGCACATATGTGCCGGGACTGTGACATGGGATACGACCTCCTTATCATCAGAAAAAAACTCCATCCGCAGTCCAACACTGTTTTTAGGACTGCATCCAAAACAATTATGATTGTCCCTGTTTCTTAATTTCCTGTATTTTTCAGAATTGATACATTCCATAACGATCTTCCTTTTATGGTTATTAGTTCCACTTGTACAGAAACTTCTGCCGTGTTAATTCATACCTCATAATTCCCGCTGTCTCATTTGGCAACTTGATTTTCATAAGAAAAGCCTCCTTTCGGAGGCTTTTCTTATCACAGCATGTATATTAGAAACCGCCCATTCCCGGAGGCATTCCGCCGGGCATAGCAGGCATGGATTCTTCCTGCGGCTTTTCAGTTATGAGAACCTCAGTTGTACTCATCATGCCGGCAACTGAAGCTGCATTCTGAAGAGCAGAACGAACAACCTTAGCAGGATCAATAATCCCTGCTTTCATAAGATCTTCCCACTTCAGAGAATACGCGTTGAAACCTACGCCAGCCTTTTCACCTTTTGCCTTTTCAACGATTACTGATCCGTCTTCACCGGCATTATAAGCAATCTGCTTCATCGGTTCTTCAACAGCTTTTATGATAATCTTTGCGCCGATTTTTTCATCGCCTTCCAGTTTATCACTTAGCTCTTTTACACTTTTTTGCGCGTTAAGCAGCGTCAACCCACCACCGGGTATAATCCCTTCCTCAACAGCAGATCTTGTTGCCTCAAGTGCATCTTCAACTCGTGCTTTCTTTTCTTTCAACTCAACTTCAGTTGCCGCCCCTACATTGATAACAGCGACACCGCCAGCAAGTTTTGCAAGTCGTTCCTGAAGTTTTTCTCTATCGTAATCAGATGTTGTATCTTCGATCTGTTTCTTTATAAGATTGATTCTACCCTTAACTTCTTTTGCATCACCGGAGCCTTCAATAATTGTTGTGTTTTCCTTATCGACAATCACTTTTTTTGCTCTTCCGAGATGCTCAATCGTGGCAGTTTCAAGTTTCATTCCAAGATCTTCAGAAATCACTTCACCACCCGTGAGAATCGCAATGTCCTTAAGCATTTCCTTTCTTCTATCGCCAAATCCAGGAGCTTTTACCGCAACACAGCTGATCGTCTTTCTGAGGGTATTCACAACAATTGTCGCGAGTGCTTCACCTTCAACTTCTTCAGCTATTATCAGAAGCGGCCTTCCTGCCTGTGCAACTTTTTCAAGTACCGGGAGAAGATCTTTCATACTTGATATTTTTTTCTCGTTTATAAGAATAAACGCGTCTTCCAGAACTGCTTCCATGTTTTCTGGATTTGTTGCCATGTAGGGAGAAATATATCCTCTGTCAAACTGCATCCCTTCAACTACTTCAAGATGTGTCTCAATTGACTTGGCTTCTTCAACGGTAATTACACCGTCCTTCCCGACTTTCTCCATTGCTTCTGCAATGAGATCTCCAATTTCCTGGTCATTGTTTGCAGAAATTGATGCAACCTGTGCGATTTCTTTTTTGTCAGTAATTTCACGAGAGGTATTTCCAATATAATTAACCGCTGCTTCAACAGCTTTGTCAATACCCCTTTTTAAACTCATTGGATTTGCACCGGCGGTAACATTCTTAAGGCTTTCTCTGTAAATTGCTGTTGCAAGAAGCGTCGCAGTAGTTGTTCCATCACCGGCAACATCATTTGTTTTTGTTGCAACTTCCTTTACCATTTGTGCACCCATGTTTTCAAATGGGTCTTCAAGTTCAATTTCCTTCGCAACAGTAACACCATCTTTTGTTACCGTTGGAGCACCAAACTTTTTATCAATAACAACATTACGACCACGGGGGCCGAGCGTTGTCTTTACTGCATCATTAAGTTTTGTAACACCTTCCAGGATGGCCCTTCTGGCATCATCACCATATTTTAAGATTTTTCCCTGTGCCATAATCTCTCCTTATTAAATAAAATCTTATTTTTCAATAATAGCTAAAATATCGCTTTCTCTCACGATCAAATACTCTTTTCCATCGTGCTTGATCTCTGAACCTGCGTATTTACCATACAGAACACTGTCGCCAACTTTAACATCAAGTGGAACCAGCTTTCCATCTTCGTATCTTCCATTTCCAACTGCTACCACCTTTCCTTCCTGTGGTTTTTCCTTTGCTGTTTCTGGAATATACAAAGAACCCTGTTTTGGCAATTCCTCCTCCGATACTGCTATGAGGACGCGATCTCCTAATGGTTTAATAGCCACTTTCTTTCCTCCTTAATTTTTTGATAAAATAGTATCAAGTTAACCCCTAATTTATAGGAGTCTCTTGGGTGTTTACAGTTAGAGTGTTGCGAAGTTCAAAGCTGTTAGCACTCTCTTTAGTGAGTGCTAACAATACAAATATATACTCGCCACTATAATTATCAACCCTAATTATTGGCACTTAACGTGTTTAAATCACGTTTAGCGCTATTTATTTGAATTTATGAAATTAAAACGCCATAATGAAAAAAAATCCAGGTAATCTTTTATTTTTTTACTACATGAAATCAGAATCCTGATTGTCAATTAGAAGAAACAACAGCAGAAAATCAAATGCCGGCAGGAACAAAAAAAATTATTTTTTAAAATCAGATTTCCCCCCCTTCTTTTCGACAAGAGTAATACTGTCAATAACCATTTCTTTGTCAACAGCCTTACACATATCATATAATGTAAGTGCGGCAACTGTTACCGCAGTTAACGCTTCCATTTCGGCTCCTGTTTTTCCATCTAACCGTATTTCAGATTGAATCTTTACTCCCCGGAGTTCCCGGTTAATCGCTATATCAATATCAACATAGTGGAGGGTCAGGGGGTGACACATTGGAATCATACCAGATGTATTTTTTGCAGCGAGTATACCCGCAACACGGGCAACTTCAAAAGCATTTCCTTTCGGCAACAGGCGCTGCTCAATCATATCAAGAGTTTCAGATTTCATCCTTACAACGCCCTCAGCTCTCGCGCTTCGATGTGTAACTGACTTCCCTGAGACATCGACCATTCGCGATGTACCATGATTATCATAATGAGAAAATTCTGACATTTCAACCGCCGCTTAATATCTGTGATCCTGAATTAGCTGTATAACAAAACTCACAATCCCTGATAGAATATACAATGCAATAATTATAAAAACCGCCCATTGTTTGAACCAGAACACCAGAATTGCAACAAAAACTAAAAAAAAGGCAATCTTAATTTTTGTTACCGTTATGGTTTCCTGTGGTTTTGCGTACTTCACTGTCGAAACCATCAGCAACGCAACGACAAGAAAACAAATTGAAAATATTATCCTTGGTATCCCGCTTTGAAAAACCGACTGCATCGTGAAACACACCGGAACCAGTGCAACGATAATACCTGCAACAGGTGAAGGGAGTCCGCTAAATGAATCCGGATCATGAATCACATTGAAACGTGCAAGTCTGTATGCAGCACAAACCGGAAATACTGCCGCAATAAAAATACCCATATCCACAGGCATCACAAACATCGGAAGTGTCATACCGCTCAGATATGCTTTATATGCAAGATACCCCGGGGCAACTCCAAATGTAACACAATCGGCGAGAGAATCAAGCTCAGCACCAAGGGGACTTGAAACATGAAGAATTCTTGCTACTTTACCATCCAATCCATCAAGAATAGCCGCTCCGAGTATAAACAGTCCCGCCACAAAATACGGTTTGGAATTTTCCGGTGTGCCCATGCTTGAATAAATAATAGAAAAAAAGCCGAATAAAAGATTTCCCATGGTCAGCGTGTTTGGCACCCATGCAACATTTATTTTCATATTACAATCCACACGTTAGTATTTCCAACACTGCCATACAATTCAAACAGGAACAATCCACCTGTCAAACACAAAACTATTCTCACAACAATAGATATCCACGCTGCATCATCGGCTATTATACCACATCGGCATGTACTGTAATGACCTA
>ENA-UPTA01003130-UPTA01003130.1-activated-sludge-metagenome-genome-assembly--contig:-NODE-3130-length-16521-cov-6.825701_pt1 | contig 16521 bp, 19 predicted proteins | sample MGYA00238184_ERZ773361 | MGnify/ENA primary metagenome ERZ773361 (study PRJEB29100, sample SAMN05720205) | activated sludge metagenome | isolation source: anaerobic digester from wastewater...
TTCAGGCATCACAGGAACGAAACTCATTTCAAGGGAATGCGTGTTGTTCCCTGAATACGCAGTCTCTGCTTTCAGCCGGCCCTCCTTTTTCAGACGTTTGGAAAGCTGTGTATGCGGGAGCGCTCCGAGAATGCCTACCATCGCCATGGGGATACCCGCCCTTTGAATGAATTCAATCTGCCGCTCAAAAATATCTTCAGTGTCATTGTCGAAACCCACAATAAATCCGCCAGTTACCTCTAATCCTGCTTTCTGAATTTTCTGGATGCGCATAAAAAGATCAATGTTGAGGTTCTGGCTTTTATTGCAGGATTTCAATGCTTCCGCATCCGGTGTTTCAATTCCCACAAACACCATGTCGAAACCCGCCTCAACCATGAGATGCAGCAATTCGTCGTCGCCGGCAAGGTTGATACTTGCTTCCGTAAAAAGTGAAAAGGGGTAGCTGTGTTTCCGCTGCCATGTGATTATTTTTCGGAGAAGTTCCTTCACCTTGTTTTTGTTTCCGATAAAATTGTCATCAACGATGAAAAGTGAGCCCCTGAAGCCCTGCTGGTAGACAAGGTCCATTTCTTCAACAAATTGCTGTGAATCCTTAAATCTCGGAACACGGCCAAACAGCTCAATGATGTCGCAGAATTCACAATTGAAGGGACAGCCCCGGGAATTCTGCAGGGCAACATTGTTGTAATCGCGAAAGTTTATCAGGTCAAACCTCGGGGCCGGCGTAGCGGTGATATCCGGCTTTTCAGTTGTCGTGTACATGTGTTCCGGTTTCCCATGCTCGTAATCGTAAAGGAATGGCGGCAGTGTAATTTCAGCTTCGTTGAGAACAAAGTGATCCACACCCGAAATTTTCTCATGGGAGGAGGTGGGATACGGACCTCCCGCAACAACGGGGATATTAAGTTGATTGCACAGGGCAACGACTTCATCGAATGAGTTCTTCTGCACAATCATGGCAGAAATAAAAACCATGTCTGCTTCTTTGATGTCCTTCATCGTGAGTTTTTTCACATTCATGTCAATGAGTGTGACATTATACTCTTTTGGCAGGAGCGCCGCAACAGTGAGAAGCCCCAGGGGGATCAGGGATGATTTCTTATGGATAAATGAAAGAGAGTATTTCATGCTCCAGTAGGTGGTGGGGAATTCCGGATACACCATTAATATATTTTTTTTCATGATGACCTTCTCCTGTGGTAACAATTATAACCAGGGAAAGCCCGCGGGGGTGCTGTTCTGCCATCAGGCATTTCGGTGTGGTTTATCAGAAAGACGTACGGGACTGCTGTATGGTTGCAAAAAAAAATTAAAGCATGCCGGTTGATTGCATATTGTTAAAATTATCCGGATATGTTGTATGGTTTGCAATAATTCTGTGCTACCATATAATATGCAGTGATCATGAAAGAATCATAAAACATCAATTTCCGGGATAGGGAAAGAAACAAGTTCCCCGGTCCGGCATTTTACAGGGAAGAAATATAATGATGACGTATTATTTCTGGGATATCGAAAATGTTTCTTTTCACAATCTTGAAAGAATTATGAAACATGTCCATGAAACATCCGGACCGAAAAAGCAGTATGTGGTGTACTCAAAAATAAAAGAGTCACGAAAGGACCGGCTCGCGGAAGTTGGATGGGAGCTGGTAAAGACAACGGGTATATACAAGAACTCTGCCGATAACGTCATGAAGGAGATGATTGAATCAATTCTTGATGATAACGATATTGCTGCAAAAAAAATTGTGTTGATTACTGAAGATAAAGGTTTTTATAAAATTTCGCAGCAGGTAATCATTGCCGGCATTGAGCTGGAGGTGATATGCGGCCGAAAGGACCCGGAATGGATAAAAAAATTATCGCGAAACTGATGTTACAATAAAGGAGTTTTATGCAGATTTTGATAGATGCTGACGCGGCACCAGTGGTAATAAAGGATATACTCTTCAGGGCGGCGGCAAGAAACGAAATTCCGCTGATATTAGTAGCGAATCAGCAGATGAAATTTCCTCAATCCCCCTTTATATCAGCAATCGTTGTTGACGCAGGACCCGATGAAGCTGATGACAGGATTGCGGAAATAGTCCGGGCAGGGGACCTTGTTATCACTGCGGACATTCCTCTTGCGGACCGTGTCGTCGCACGGGGAGGATATGCGCTTAATCCCAGAGGTGAATTTTATACGGAAGAGAATATCAAGGAGAGACTTGCCATGCGCGACCTGATGGACGATCTGCGGAACAGTGGCATCCAGACCGGAGCGCAGGCTGCATTCTCCAGCCGGGACCGGCAGGCGTTTGCAAATCAGCTTGACCGTTTTATCACCAGACATCACTGCGGCACCAGAGAGGAAAAATAGTATGGATGGAACCAGACGCGCATCAATTAAATCCGGGATAAGGGTTGCAATCGTTTTAAAACAGGATCAGCAAACTGGAAAACTCACGGAAGGCATTGTGAAGGACATCCTCACAAACTCGCCGTCCCATCCTCATGGGATAAAAGTCCGCCTCACAACCGGGGCAGTGGGAAGGGTTAAGGAGATACGGTAGGGACTTCCCCCTGTTGTGCTGATGAATCTGACCAGTAAAAGAATTTTACTTTTTTTCTCATATTTACAGAATAATTGATCATAAAGTTTGACGATATCGCCCTGCCTCAGTATATTTTAATAGTTAATTTAACTCTTAATTACGTGGAGGAAAATATGAAAAAATATACGTTACCTGAGCTTAAATATGCGTATGACGCATTGGAACCATATATTGATGTTCAAACCATGGAAATACACCATTTACGGCACCATAATGGTTATGTGGAGAAGCTGAATGCTGCATTGGACAGATATCCGTATCTGTATGAACAGTCCCTGGAAACACTTCTTTCCAATCCGGCAAGTCTGCCTGAAGATATTCAGGTTGCAGTTAGAAACAATGGAGGAGGGCATTATAACCACTCTCTTTTCTGGAATATACTGGGCGGAAGGAAGGGGGATGCCCCCGATGGGGAGCTTGCACGCATTCTTGGAGAAACTTTTGGCTCACTGGAAAAGTTTAAAGCGTTGTTTGAACAGGCGGCAGCAACAAGATTTGGCTCCGGATGGTCATGGCTTTCAGTGAATGCCCTGGGGGAACTGGTTGTACATTCTACCGCAAACCAGGACAGTCCGTTGCGGGAAGGCCTTGTTCCGGTTCTGGGACTTGATGTATGGGAACATGCCTATTATCTCCTGTATCAGAACAGGCGGCCCGATTATATAAAGGCGTTCTGGAATGTAATCAACTGGAAAGAAGTAGCGGTGAATCTGCACAATGCGCGGGAGACAGTGAACCGATGCATTGAGTCGACGGTAGTTTTGAAAGCTTCGTGATTGCACAACGGAATACCGGCACATTAATATTTGCCGGTATTCCGGAACCCCAAAGTTATTTTCTGTTATATCCCCGGCACTTTAAGAATAACATTTTCCCATTCGATTATGAGAATATGTTACATCTTAAAATTTTTTCTCCTTGCATTATGTCCCCTGTTCTGTACAATTGAGCGCATATTGTAGATATGCCGCATACCTGAAGGGGCGCCGTACCGGGCTGCGGAATTTTTTGAATTATACAAGGAGTATCACACATGTTTCTCCGGGACTGCCGTGAATGCGAATATTATATCATGGATGACGGCCACGAGGTATCCTGCAGGTATCAGTCGGAAATTGCCTATTATCAGATCACAATTAATCCTTCCGGGGCGAAGGTCCTGAGCTGCCCTGTGGTGCACCTTACCTACGGTGCCGCCGCGCGTTCGCGGCGTTAACGTCCAATATCTTCATCGGCATAAACTTATTTGGGTAACATCTCAGTACCCGGAACCTGAGGGACAGCTGACAGCGTATACTGTCTGTTGTATCCGGGAATCGGGTTGCTGCTCTTTCCCTGTCGGGCCGGAAATCTCATGAAAGCTTTTTTCACCTCCGGGGGTTTCTTCTTTTTCATCACTGCCACGCTGGTCAGAGAAAATTCCGGCCGGCGTTCCTGTATCGCCCCCCATAATTATTCTTGACTATTTTCCCTGAAAATGTACCCTGTAAACACTGGTTCATATTTGAATAGAGACCTTTATCCGGCACTGAATAATGAATGTAATACTGCGAATAGCTGCTTTTGCGATTGTATTTCTCCTCGGGATTGGTGTCATTATTGTCCTGCGGCGGCTCCAGATTCCTGCGCGGGTGCGTAAGGCTGAAGAATTTCTGAAAGACGGGGACCACCTCAAGGCGAGTGAAATTATCAAGCTGATCCTTGAGAAGAACAAGGACTATGTGCCGGCGCGTTACGTCCGTGCCCGCATACAGATGGTGCAGAAGCAGTATGTTCTTGCCATCGCGGAGCTGAATTCAATCCTGGCCATCAAGGACTTCGATAAACATGTGAAGGAAGTCGAGCTGCATTATCATCTTGCGGACCTCTATGGGGAAACCCAGCAATACCAGAAGGAAATTGACGAATACCGGAAAATTCTGAACTTCAATTCCGATGACGTCCGTGCCAACCACCGTGTCGGACATGCGCTCTTTAAGCGAAAAAACTACAGGGAAGTGAAGGATTATCTCATGAAGGCATTCACGATAGACCCTTCACTTACCGACTGTCTTCATCCCCTCGGCATTTCATGCTACCACCTGTCCGATTATGACAATGCCGAAAACTTCCTGGTGAAAGCGGTGGAGGTGAACCCGGAATTGTTTGAGGCACAGTATTATCTGGGGCTCATTTACAACGGGAAAAGGGACCATGAAACCGCGATCCGAATGTTTGAAAGCGCGAAAAAGGACAGCAGGTATTTTGTTAAAAGTCTCCAGCGTCTCGGCGAGATCTATTATGAAAACGGCATCAATGGGAAAGCGATAGAAGTCCTTGAACAGGGTATTGGAAAGATTCGGGGCGATGATGAGGAATCCCTTGCATACCGGTATCTGCTGGCGGAATGCTACGAGATGGAAAATAAAATTTCCGAAGCCGTGTACCACTGGGAACAGATTGTAAAAATCAACTCCGATTACCGCAGTACCCGGATGAAGCTTGATGAATACAACCGCATACTCAACGATGAAAATGTGAAGCTGATATTTGATACTTCCCTTGAGGAACTGCAGCCGCTCCTGGTCGAGCTGGTGTCGGGGCTCAATTATAATATTATCTCGAAGCATGAAGTTTCCAATAACGAGTATTACTTCAAGGCATTCAACATTAAGCGGATTAACGAGCCTCCTATAATTGTATACTTTAACCGGACCACGCGGGAAATTACCGAGGGGCAGATTCTGAACTTTCAGAAAAAGATAACTGCCGAGAAATGTAAGAGCGGAATATATATTACAACTTCAAAATTCAGCATCAAGGCCCGGTCAACGGCATCAAACAAGATGATTGAACTGTATGACTCGGCGTATCTGAGTAAGGCAGTGGAGCGCATCCGTTCCAAAATCCAGAAAAAATGATTCCCTCATGATCGTACGTCCCATGCGGTTCTGCCATTCTCCGGGGTAAATCCGGGGTTCATGAAAAGGCCCCCATTGTGGAACGTGATTCAGGGGAAAAGCTATTATTGCAAGAGGTGTAAGGATGAACAGGTTGTATCGGATTATAATTATGTCGCATTTGATTGCCGCAGTCTCATTCATCGGGTTCAGCTGCAGCCGGACGCCGGCTGAACAGTTTGAAGACGCGGTAAAAAGTTATCAGAAAGGTGAGAACAGAGATAAAGGATTTGCGGAAATCCAGAACAAACTGCTGCAGTATGCCTCGTCGAAGGTGTTCACCGCAAAGGGTATTGAGCACACTGACACCTTCGTGTATGGCAAGAAAAACGGCACTTGCGAAGTTCTCTATCCTCCTGAGTTGTCCTTCCCGGTTTCAAAAGATCACATGGTTGCGTATTATGACCGGGAGACAAAGCGGATTGCCTGCAGTGACGGAAGCGCGGTAAAAGTTTATGATGAAAACGGCGGCACCGCAGGAGAAGTGGCCCCGGATGAAAAAAAGAAAAAAATTATCGATGTCGCTTCGGTGATTGTTTATAAGGACAATTTGATTTTTTACCGCAACGGGAGTCTTATGGGGAACCTTCTCCAGACCGAATCGGTGAGGCCGTTTCTGGAGAAGCAGAACTTCCCTCCGCCGTTTTCCAACATGCCCTTCAATGTAATGATGGAACGAAGCGGTGATCTTGTCAGCGTCAATGTCGGCAATGTGGGGATGTATAATGTGAGCGTTATTGATCTGAAGAAACGGGAAATTCTCCTGAAAAACCGGCGTGTTTCCTCCATGCGGACCCGCCTGTGCGGAAACACGCTGTACCATATTGCCGGTGATACCGGAATATGGAAGCTGGTACGATACACAATAAAGGAAAAAAAATCAGAGGTCCTCGTCTCGTTTCGGGAAATTCTTGACGTTGAGCTCTTTGATTCCGGGTGTGTGGTGATGAAAAAGGATTCTGTGGAGCTCATGGATTACACTGAAAAGCGTTTTGTGCCGCTGATATTTCCCATCGTGTTCAAGGGGCGGTGTGATGGTTTGATGTTGCTGGATGATAACGGAAAACACATGCTCGCTGATTTCCGCAAGATTTATGAAAAGCTGACGTATCTTGAAACCGCAATCCCCGCGTTTTTTACCAAGGGGGGAGATACCGCAGCAGGAAAGAACCAGCAGAAAAAACAGGGGAAATAATCTCTTAAAATTGAAACAGCAGGTCATGGTATGTGCCGGTAACACGGTACGCGTTGCCTTCATGACGTGAATGATGGAGAAGGATGTCCCGGAGGGCATCCTTCTTTTCGTGTCCCAGCCCCAGGTGATAGCAGAAATATTCCGCTTCTTTGTCCGGATCGTGGTATGTTCTGGTGCGTTTCTGGATGACAGGTTCAGCGGTGAAGGATATATTTTCACGGGTCAGGATGCCGCGGACTGACTGCTCCATTCCAAGGGGGCCCCGGTACATTCCCATTTCGCTCCGTATCAGGTCGGAGCATGAGCACGGACCGCTGTCGGCGCGGAACACGAGGATGGAGGTGTCCGCCTTTTCATGCATTTTCCTGAGAGAGTTCGCGAGATCTTTTATCCCGTATACCGCATGAACACAGATGAGGGCCGCTGCCTTTTCTCCGTTCCACTTCTCCCAGGTTGACCGTACGATAGATATCTGCCGTGCGAGGGAAGGGGTTATTTTTCCCTGGAGCAGGGCGGCCATTTGCCGGGAAGGTTCTATTGCTGTGACATGGTGTCCCGCTTCCGCGAGGGGAATGGTGAAGTGTCCCGCTCCGGCGCCGACATCCAGGACGGAGCAGCCGGTGCCGATTCGCTCCCTGATGGCATCGAGGAGATTTCCCGGATACCCTTCTCCGGTGAGGCGCTCCTCGTATTCCTCGGCGAAACGGTTTTCATCGAATCTCACATCCAACTCCGTGCAGGATAATTGCGGCAATGACCAGGGTTCCAATGCGAAACAGTTTCATCAATGTGTGAACCGCAGACTCTAAAGACTCTGCATGTTCCGGATTGGAAACTATCTTTATCGAAGAGAATCCGGCGGTCATGTATTATCTTTTCCGCTAATGGAAGCCCTGAACTCTTCAGATTTCATAAGGTCAACATACTTGTCAAGCCGCGCAGCTTCAAAAAGCTGACGGATTGATCCCTCTAATTCAAGGAACACAAGACGGACTCCCCTCTCTGCGGTATCATTGATGAATTTTACAATGGTCCCGATAGCGGTGGAATCAATGCTTTCAAGCTCTTTGAGATTGAAAGCTATCTTTGATGGATGACTGCGGGTGACCGTGTTCCACAGGGATATCACGCGGGAAATGTTTCTGCTCGTGAGACTTCCTCTGATGTATATAATCACCGCATCGTCAATGTTTTCTGATAAGAGATGAAGCATGTCACCGCCATGGATGATGAAATTATTGGTTATTACGCGTTCTTTATACCATTTAAATATTTCGATTCAAATTCAGCACCTGACATAATTGTGAAATATCTGTCAAGGCGGGAAATTTTTAAAAGGTCCATCACCGATTTTGAAACATCATAAAAAATGAGTGAAATATTTCTGTCTCTGGCGGTGTTGTTGAATTTTATTAAAGATCCGATTGCGGAGGAGTCAACATGTGATAAATCCCGGCAGTTGATAGCGGCAATGGCAGTGTTTTCCGCAGTATGTTTCTGCCAGAAATCTTCAGCACGGGGAACATCTTTAAAATCGAATTCCCCCTGTACATGAAAAATCACTACAGCGCCTGTGTTTTCAATACTGATTTTCATGCAAGCACCTCCTGTGATCTGATTATAGCAACACTGAAGAATTATTAAATCATGATACTGTAACGGGTTTTTTTTTCTTATGTCCCGGTGCCGGCGTACAATGCGGGCATGTCGTTTCCTGTGTCAGCAGGATGTAGTCCTTTCCGCAGGTCCGGCATGTGCGACGCTTTAGAAATCCGGGAAAAACGAATAGAAGAATATTACCTGATTTCCTCTTTTCCGCTGTTCCCTCCTGCAGGAATGTATTGATGATCTGTGTTACTTTTTCACTTTTCCCGAGATGTACCGCGATCTGGGAAGCCTTTACGATGCCGTAGTGTTTTTCTGCAAGGTCAAGGAGTTGTTTCCGCAAGCCCCCTGTAGTATTCTCCCGTGCCTTTATGAAAAATCTGGTACCCCATGCGAGGAGGGCTGATCCTGCAAGAATCAGCAACAGACCCACAAGGTGACGGTGTAAAATACCCAGGGCTGATATCATAAAGAGAGCACCAAGTATGATGGTGAGGATTCCTGTTGTGGCAAGTGCGGCACCTGCCAGTATCTGTACAATCATTGTATAATCCCTGTGTACAATCATATTTAATTATGCGGTAATTTGTTTTCTCAGTATCGCGAATTCAAACCCGTCAAGGAGCGCCCTGAAGGAAGCGGCATTGATGTTCTCTGAAAGAGCTGTGACTTTCCATACCTCCCGGCCGTCTGTGAACAGTATGGTCACTTCGACATCCGTGCTGGTACCTCTTTTTGCGTCTAATATGTTGGCGCGGTAATCAATCAGCTTTATTGCGGCCACTTCAGGGAAAAGAGGAATAAGGGCTTTCTTGAGAACCTTCGCAAGTGCGTCAACAGGACCGTTTCCAGTCGATGCTTCGTGGATATATCTTCCATCTGCTTCAATCTGCACCGTCGCTTCGGGATTAATACCATTGTCAATGAGCCTGTAATTGCCGCTTACGGTGAAAGGGGCCCGATATGAGGTGAGAGAACGTGCGATTGCAAGAGATTTACTTGCGTCCTGTATTTCGTAATTAAGCATTGTGCCCTTTATGCCTGTTTTATTCCTGTGAGCGGTGTATTGTTTCTGGATTATAGTGATAAGGAGCAAAGCTGTTATTGTCAAGAAATATTATTATGGTCGATAATAACATTTTCCCGGTTGCACAATGCAGCGGTATGTATATACCATGGTCGGGTAGATACTAAATTTATGGGAAAATGTTTTTTTATTGATTTTAAGGGTTTGTAACTGCATAGTGGTTTTCAAAAAAGATGGAATAGTCTGGAAAATGTCTGATACTGAGAAGTGTCCCCTGCACAGGACTGAAGATTCATAACCTGACGAGCCCCCGGCGATACCGGAGGTGAATTAACTGATTATATTGAACACGGCATAATGTATGGATGAAGTTACTATAATATCATATCCGGGAACAAAAAATCCGAATCTTCTGTCTCTTGCCCGGGGAAGGTCCAAGTACATGCTTCCTTTCGGGGGACGGTCCCGGGTTGTTGATTTCACAATAAGGAATTCCATGATTTCCGGAGCCCGCAGGACAATTCTGTTCAGCAATGTGAAGGACAATCTTGAAGACTATGTGGAACACTATGGCCCCTTCAGGGGAGAGAATTTTCCCGCGGTAAAAGTAGTATCAAAAGAGTATTCCGATATTCATGTGTGCTACGATCTCATTCTGGACAGCAACACGAATTATTATATTATCTACAGCGGAGACGATCCCGCCCTTATTGATTTCAGGGAAATTCTGGGGCTTTTTAAGCAGTCCAAAAAAAAGGCAATGCTGTACAAGCTGGAGTTCAGCGGCCAGGCTTCCCTTGCCTATACGGTGCTGATTACTACACAGAAAGCCCTTCTGAAGGTCATCAATGCCGCTATCGAGGAGGAGAGAAAGGCCCCCAATGTGTTTGATATGATTATCAACATGATGCTGAATGAAGGAATTGAAATTGGCACTTACGGGATAACCTGCTGGCCTCTTCAGAACATTCCTGATTATTATAACTACACCATGGAAGTGGTGAAGAGCAGAGAACTATTTTCGCTTATATATAAAGAGTCAGCGATTAAAAGCTGGATACAGTATGAAGGCTATGCCAATGTTGGGGTAAATGCTGACATCCATAATTCTTTCATTTCTGACGGGTGTGATGTCAACGGTACAGTTATCAACTCAATAATCTATCCCGGCGTTACCGTGGGCAAGAAGGCTTTTGTAAAGGATTCAATTCTTCTGCCCTATGTCCGTATCGGCGCTGGTGCGCGGATTTTCCGGACAATTATTGATGAGAGCTTTGAAACGCCCGGTGAAGAGGATTATTACAACAATATAGGTGAAAACTGTATTGTGGGGACAGAAAACGAGGGTCTTAAAAACAATGATTATCCGCGGTCAATATTCAGCAGTATTTCATTGATTGGCAATGACTGCCGTATCCCCGGAGGGGCAAGGATCGGAGGAGCATGTTATGTCGGTCCCGGTCTGGGGATGGATTTTTTCTTCAAAACGAGAGTCCTCTATGACGGCATGTCAATTGTAAAGTAAACGTGAACTCATCCGCGAAAAGCTTGTGGTGTTAATAAAATGGAATTATGAGACTCTTCCGGAACATTGTACTTCTGCTTCTTGCTGCATGTATCCTCGCTGATCAGGCGGAGGCTGAAGTTGCCGTCTTCCCCTATAAAATTGAGAACCCCTCAGTTTATTTTCCTGTCACAACAGGCACTGAATATGCGAAATTATTGTCAGTGGCCTCCATTATAAAAAAAGGCCTGGAAGTCTATTCACCCAGAGATATTGATGCGGATGTCCGGAGAAAAAACATCAATCCCCAGGGGTCTGTTACGGAAGAGAACCTCTATCATCTCGGGAAATCCCGTTATATTGATCATGTTCTTATCGGCTCACTTTTCAGAAAAGGAGGGCAGTATGTGTCGGAAAGCCTTCTGTATTCAGTGAAGGATCGGAAAGTGCTCGTGACCGCCCGTGTGAGGGGCAGTAATCTGTTTGAGCTTGCGGAGAAAGAGGTGCAGGCAGTTTTCACCCAGTACGATGATGTCCAGCGGGCCGCGCAGAATATGCCCGTTGATGCGGCGTTCGTGATAGATATGTCATATAATGTCGCTGCAGAGTGGAACGCAATCAGGAAGGGTGTCAGCCGTTTCGCGTCGGTGCTGACCGACAACTGGACCATGAACGCAGGTATTACTGTTGTTCCTTTTTCGACAGGCCATTCGGGTAACAGCGCTGCCCATAACCTGAAAACCGCATTCTCTCTGAAACAGGCACTTGACCGGCTCCATCCACGGGGGAACGGCACCGTTTCCGATTTCGAGAACGCGTTGTCCCATGCGGTGAGGAGCATCCCGTGGCGCAGCAGGTCGTCAAAGGTCATGGTTCTTATATCGAACTCCCCCCTTGAGCGTTCACGGTACCTTGAGAATTATGCCTACATGGCGCGAAAGAAAAACATCACCATATATACCGTGTCCCTTGGGAGGATGCATGCCTCGGGCAGGGGATGCCTGAAAGATGTAGCTGCTATCGGGAATGGTGATCACTATAATGTCGCATATCATCAGCGGGTTTTCGATGTGAAAGGAAGCTCTATCGACCTTTTTTTTGAAGACGGAAGGCTGTTCGAGTCAGAGAGCCTCAGCCGGGAATGGAAGCGGGGATTGTTCCATTATGCAGGGAGCGGACACAGCAAGAGAGCGCAGACACGGTCTTTTTTGAAGGAGATATTTTTTAACGATTCCCGCTATCGGGTGGACTCCGGCACAATGAAGGCGCACTATGAAAAGCTTGCCGGTACAAGGATAATTAATACTGAATCACTTGAAACGAACCTGTCCGACCTCATGCCGCAGATCGCCGAAAAGCATTTCAGCCGTGGACGCTGGACAGAAGGAAAGCGTGACCACTCACTCGGGAGGGTCCTCCTCGAGGATGGGCGTACTACCCTCTGGGTTCAGGTAAAGAGTCAGCGGGACCTCGATTTTTTCAGGAATAAAAAGCAGTCCGGTCTGCTGTTCCCTCTGGGCGTCGGAGTGGAGAGAAAAAGGTCAGCACCTTTCGGGGTTTCCATCAGGCCGGAATGGTATATTACCGGAGTTTCAACTGACTATATTCCTGATATGATGAAGACATCACTTGAGAAGCTGATACAATCCCCTGACCGCTATGCCGGGAGCGGGTTGTATTCCCCGCCGGTGTGGTTTGTCGATGTGAAGGTGGGTAAAATCCTCGGCGCCCGGGACAGACGCGACATCAGGGAGTAGGGGCTGTGTTACCTTCCGCTGCGCTGTTTCCAATTTCTATCCCCAGTGAAAATGCTGCTTTATTTTTCCCGAAATCCGGAAACTGGTCTTTTACCGTCGCGAGAATTGATTCCCCGGAAAGGGGCATGTTCCCCACAGCATAGGCGATCCCCAGAGAAAGGGTATTTACCTGTTTCAGGGAGTTGAAGCGGGATTTCGATATTTCCTCGATGTTGTGAATGTGAACATGCCGTGTTACCTGCCTGATCCGTGAATATATCTCCTCCCGGTCAGGATAGGATGAATCGCCGATCCGGACGGAAACCGGGATCAGGGGAAAGTCATTGATTATGACGGTGGAGTTTTCATTGAGATACCGCACATGGCGCAACGCCTCAAGGGGCTCCATGGAAATCATCATGTCAGCTCCTGCGGCAGGGATGAGGCCGGACACCGCCATTTTCCTTTCGTCAAAGGGCTCTCCCTCCTCAAGGCCGAGGTATCGGACATTTGACGTGACAACTCCCTCGCGCTGTGCGCCTCCCCGGCGTTCCGCCCCCACCACGGTGAGGCCTTCATGGATTGCGGCAAGTTTGAGGATTGTTCCAAGAGAAATCGCCCCCTGTCCGCCGATGCCGCAGATTAAAATATCATACCGTATCACGATACCTTCTCCGTTTCCCGGCTTGTACCGGGGTGTAGTTTTATTTCTGTTCTTACAATGGCGCCGTTGGGGCACAGGTCTTTGCATGCGCCGCAGCGGAGGCATGCGGTCTCTTCGATGTAATAGAAGTGCCCGTCATCGTTGAAGTCTTTCCGGATTGCGGGGCATCCCAGGTCCACGTAGCATTCATTACAGAGCTGGCATCGCCCGCGTTCTATCTGATAAAACACGGTATATTCAGGGGGGGTGATCTTGATGCGCCGCGCAAATTGAAGGGCGCATTCCTGCTCCGCGATGATGACCCGTACTCCCTCCTCCTGCCGGAGGGCATCCCGGACAGCTGCAATGGATGCTTTAATATTAAAGGGATCAATAGATCGGATATATTTCACGCCTATTGATTTAAGGAGTCCCTTGATGTCCACGGGGTTCATCTTTTCTCCATGTATCGACACGTCTGTCGTGGGGCTGGGCTGATGTCCGGTCATGGCAACCCATTTGTTATCAAGAATTACAAGGACAAGGTCTGCGTGCTGCTGCACCGCATTTATCACATTGGGAATTCCGGAATGGAAAAAGGTGGAGTCCCCCACATAGGCAATAACTTTCTCTCCCTCAATTTTCTGAAGCATTCCCTGGGCGATACCGACACCGCAGTTCATACAGGTGACCCAGTCAAAAGCCCTGAAGGGAGGGAGGCATGAAAGTGTGTAGCATCCGATGTCTCCCGCGAAGATGACTTTTCTGTCAGTGGCTTTCACGATGGAGTATAATGTCGCACGGTGTGGGCATCCGATGCAGAAGGCTCCCTGGCGCGGCGGGATACCCGTGGTGAGTGTCTCCGATATTGTCAGGGCGCGTTCCATTTTTTCGGGAAGGGGGAGGCCCAGTTCCCTGCTCAGGACATCGGCAATAATGTCAACGTCGAGTTCGCCGTAGCGCGGGAAAATCTGTTTTCCTTTTATGGCAGTCCGGATTCCGGTATCATAAAGCAGCTGCTTTATCTGGTATTCCAAAAAACCCTCAAGCTCCTCCACGATGATTATGCGCTCAAGTCCGCCGGCGAATCCGGAAATCTCCTTCACGTTCAGGGGATGGGTTATCCCTATTTTTAAAACCGGCGCGTCAACAATGCCCAGCAGGGCGAGGGCCTCCATGAGATACAGATAGTTTATGCTGGAGGAGATAAAACCTGTTTTCCCGGTGCCGGGAGCCTCCCTGTTCAGAGAGACCAGGGGTATGTCCTTTTCAAGCGCGTCAATGCTTTCCATTGCACGGCGGTGGTTCGCGACGGAACCGCCGAAGAGATTGATGTAGCGGGTGGGGTTTCTTTCAAAATGCCCGTTTTTCTGCACTTCCCGCGGAAGCGATCCCAGTGTCAGGGAGCCGATGTTATGACAGAGTTTGGAAGGCGCGTTGAGAATGACCGGGAGGTTATATTTTTCGCTCAGCTCAAAGGCCTTAATCGTGAAGTCCTTCGCCTCCTGTATCGTCGCGGGTTCCAGTATCGGCAGATGGGTGTGGAGGGAATACCACCGGTCATCCTGCTCTGATGTGGAGCTGGTGGCGCCGGGGTCAGAGCCCACTACCACGACAAATCCCGCCCTGACGCCGGAATAGGCCGCGAAGTGGAGTACCTCGCTCGCGACATTCATTCCGACATGTTTCATGGTGACCATGGACCGTACGTTCGCCCAGCTTGCTCCCTGTGCTCCGTGGGCCGCGACATGTTCGTTGACGCTGAATTCCGTATGGATATGGGGGAATTGCTGCTTCAGGGCGGTGAAACCTTCTCCGATTTCAGACGCGGGAGTTCCGGGATAGGTGCTGAAGTATCCCAGGCCTGCTTCGAGGCCGCCCCGGACTATGGCGTCATTGCCCATTGCGAGAATGGTTTTGCCGGGTTCGTTGCGTGCAAGAGGGTTCATGGTTACCTTTTATATTCTGTGATGATGACAGTTTTATCTTCAAATTCAGGAAAGGGCATACTCTCCGTGACGGCGATAAAGTCCGCGCCGTTTTCCATGAAAAACCGTACCCGTTCGTGCGCGGCGCCGCTTCCCGTGGGGGCGCGGAGACCGATCCTGAAGTTTGCCGGAATGGACCCCTCTTTCCGCAGGGCAATCGCCAGCATGAGGGTCTGTGATGGATCAAGGTCGTATACAGGTTTTCCCATTCCCGTTTTTTTCCCGAAAATCCCAGAGGCAATAAGGGCTCCCTGAAACCCTGATGCGGCGGCGGATATCAGCGAAGATGTGACGAGGTCTCTGTTCTTGTTTTTCAGAATAATCTCGACAAAGCGGTTCCCGCCCTTCATGGCGTCCGTTGATTGCACAACCCATGGTAAAAGACGTCCGTATTCACCGAACAGCACGTCTTTGTCGGGGCCGATATCGGAAAGCAGTGATATGATGTCTGCGGTGGTATTCAGTTCCGGTATATAGTGTAATGTCTGCATTATTTTCTCTCCCAGATAACTTCCCGGGGAAGATGAGAAGTTCCCCAGTCCTGCGCCTCGTGGAACCGGAGGAACAGATCGGCCTGCCCCCGTTCTTTCAGCCTTTCATGTATACGGTTCCATACGCACTCCCTGTCGGGAAATACTTCGCACTGTGTTCCCGTGATGCCTTCACAGGGGCCGTTCCGTATGCCTTTGGGGCAGAGGGTAACGGGGCACAGCTCTGCGGTTTCATTGAGCATGCAGTCCCCGCAATGGGAGCAGCGTTCGTAAAATTTTCCGAGCCGTTCCACCATTCCAAGGAAGTTTGTGTCAAGCGCGGCGATCACGGGCTTTCCGGTAACCTCGCTCAGCGCCTGTACACCACTGCCGCAGGTAAGGGCGACAAGGACCTCGGCGTTCTCCATTTCCTCCTGAATGCGGCGCATGTCCCGCATTGCTATCCGCTTGTCGCAGGGGGATTCGATTGAAATGGTGGCAAGAATATTTTTATCTGCAAGGTGTTCCGCCATTTCTTTTACCTGAGCGGACCCCCCCGTCTGACATGCCGCGGCGCACTCTGAACAGCCGACAATTATGATGTTATTCCTGTTCTTCAGGAGGGTTCGTATTGTCTGGAGGTCCTTTTTTTCTGTTACGATCATTGTGGTGTCTCCCGGATAGTATGGGCCGCCTGATTTTTTGCGGCAGCATGGATTGTATGAATGGAAAAACAATTTTTATTATTAAGACCACCTACCGGCAATGATGATTAATATCAAGTATATTTTCGTGCTTCACGTGACAATGG
>ENA-UPTA01003132-UPTA01003132.1-activated-sludge-metagenome-genome-assembly--contig:-NODE-3132-length-16508-cov-6.898073_pt1 | contig 16508 bp, 16 predicted proteins | sample MGYA00238184_ERZ773361 | MGnify/ENA primary metagenome ERZ773361 (study PRJEB29100, sample SAMN05720205) | activated sludge metagenome | isolation source: anaerobic digester from wastewater...
GAGATACCGCTATGTGACTGGAGTTCAGACGTGTGCTCTTCCGATCTCTTCAGGACGCGATCGCCCAGCCGTTCGGGATGATCCTGGTGACCGGGCCGACCGGAAGCGGTAAATCCACAACCCTGTATTCGATTATTAATGAATTGAATAAGGTGGACAAAAATATTATTACGATTGAAGACCCGGTTGAATATGTCGTGGATGGCTTGACGCAAATTCAGGTGAAGCCGGATATCGGGCTGACGTTCGCCGAAGGGTTAAAAGCGATTCTCCGGCAGAGCCCGGATATTGTGATGGTGGGGGAGATCCGTGATTATGAAACCGCGGATATCGCCATCAAAGCGTCTTTAACGGGGCAGATGGTTTATTCGACACTGCATACGAATGACGCGGCCGGCGCATTGACCCGTTTGGTGGATATGGGGGTGGAGCCTTTTCTGGTGTCATCCAGTCTGGTGCTGGTCTGCGCGCAGCGGTTGTGCCGGAGAATTTGCCCCCGGTGTAAAGAGGAAATGGACGTCCCGGATAAGGTCTTAAGGGAGTTGGGCATCCCTGTCAAGAAGGGCCAGTCTTTTTATCATGGGAAGGGATGCGATTCCTGCCGGCACACGGGTTTCTACGGAAGACTGGGGGTCACGGAAATGATGCCGCTTGATGATCATGTCCGCGAGATGCTGATCCTGGGAAAGTCTTCCGATGAAATAAAGGAATATGCCCGTAAAAAACTCGGCATGCTGACGCTTTGGGAAGACGGCCTGCAGAAATTGTGTGATGGAGAAACGACGCTCGATGAAGTTTTAAGGATCACGTCCAATGATTGAGACGCCGCCGGGTTTGGCCCCTTCCCGGGAAATAATAAAAATATAAAGATAAAAGAAGGACACGCGGGGGTGTGTTATCGTCCGGCGGCTTGATGGATTTTTCGCGGTCCGTAAAATGAAATTTATAAAAAAAATTTGTTGAAACACTTTTTATCCGGGGTGAAATGATGGTACAATTACTTTTGGGTCATATCGCAAAAGGAATAGCTTATGCCGACTTTTAAATATGTCGCTAAGGATCAGGGGGCGCGCAATGTGGTCGGGAAGATCAGCGCCGAGAATCAGGCTGCGGTTATAGAAGAACTCCGCAAGCGCCACTTGACAATCATTGACGTGAAGCCGGTTAAGGCGGCATCCAAAACGGTTTTCGTCAAGAAGTCCGTTAAACCGGAAGATCTGGTGATCTTTTCCCGGCAGTTATCCACGATGGTGGACGCGGGGATCCCGATTCTGCAGGCCTTGGACGCTTTGCAAGAGCAGATCACGCAATCTTATTTTCAGAGTGTCATCATCGCTGTGCGGGACGATATTCAGATGGGGAGCAGTTTATCGGCGGCGTTTGCCAAGCATCCCAAGGCTTTTGACACTCTTTTTGTGAATATGGTCAAAGTGGGGGAAACGGGCGGGGTGCTGAGCGCCATATTGGACCGCATCTCCTCCTACCTCGAAAAGACACTCAAGCTGAAACGCAAAGTCAAATCAGCGCTGATATATCCAACGGTCGTTGTGTTTATGGCCATCGTCATTACCATTATCCTGCTGGTCAAGGTCGTCCCTACTTTTGCCTCCATTTATGATTCTTTTAACTCGGAATTGCCGGCCATGACGCAGATGCTGATCGGGGCCAGCGACATGCTGAAGAATAACCTTTTGTATCTCATCGGAGGGATTGTTTTGCTGGGATTTCTGTTAAGCCGGTGGTATAAAACCGACCGGGGCCGGGAGGCCATTGATAAAATGTCATTGCGGGTGCCTATTTTTGGCGAATTGATCCGGAAAGTAGCGATCAGCCGGTTCAGCCGCACGCTGGCGACGTTGCTGCAGACCGGCGTCCCGATTCTGGAATCTTTGGATATCGTCGGAAAGACCAGCGGCAATCGGGTGGTGGAAAACGTGGTGATCAGCGTGAAAAACAATGTCCGCGAAGGGGAAAGCATCGCGACCCCGCTGGTCAAAAGCGGGGTTTTCCCTCCGATGGTGACGCGCATGATTTCCATCGGTGAAAAATCCGGGCAGTTGGAGAAGATGCTCGGGAAGATCGCGGACTTTTATGATGATCAGGTGGACGCGGCCGTGGCGGGTTTGACGAGCATTATTGAGCCGCTCATTATTGGTTTTTTGGGTATCGTGGTTGGGTTCATTGTCATTGCGCTGTTCTTGCCGATTATTAGCATTACTCAGATTATTTAACGCTGGGGAAATCCTGAATTTTAAACGATAAGGTGTAACGGGATGTCTGTGGTCCTGCGCAAATATGTTATTTTTGTATTGGCCGGCGTGTGGGGGCTCTGCCTTCCGCAGCAGGCCGCCGCACAGGAATTGGAAACGGCGGAGCCGGCGCCCGCCGAACAGATGCTGGCGGCCGCTGTCCGGGATCTGAAAGAGGCGATGGGGGAAGCCTTGCGGAAGAACACGCAGATGGGAGAGAAGAATAAGTCTTTGCGCCAGGCCCTTGAGCGATATGAGCAAGATCTGGCCGGGTTTCAGCAGGAGAGGGATCAGCTTCTTGCGGATCAAAAGGTTCTGCGGGAAGCCCTGACTTTGCAGGAGGAAGACCGGGATAATTTGCTGAAGGAGCTGGAGGCCTTACGGAAAGCAGGGCAAAATCAGGATGTGAACCGGGGCGAGAAAGAAGTGCAAATGAGCGTCATGCTTGACAAGCAGAAACGCCTTCAGGAGGAAGCCCAGTTGTTGCAAGAGGAAGTGTCTTTTTTCCAGAAACGCCTTCAGCAAAAGAGTGCGCACCCGTTCCAGAGAGATAAACAGGAAGAAAAGGAGGCGTTGTCCGCGCGGTGTGATGCTTTGCGAAACGACATTGACAGGAGAAAAGAGGGCGTCCGCAAGCTTCAACAAAAAGTGTCGTCGCAAAAGACCCGGACGGAGGAATTAAAATCTCAGAAGGAGGCCTGGCTGCCGAGAGTGGCGGAGATGCAGGGCCGCTTGTCGGCCGCGGAAGGGACTTTGGAAAAGCTCACCCAGCAACGGGAGACAGTCGCCCTTAAAGATAAGGCGGCGTTAGCCGGGCTTCAAGAGGATATTGCGCGGCTGCGGAGTGATAAGGAGCAGTTGGAGAAAATTTTTGCTGATATCCAGGACCTGCAGGAGGTCGTTCGCGTCGCCTCGCGGCAGCAGGAAAAACAGGCGGTTATTTTCCGCCGGGTCCTGACGAAGGAAACGGATCTATTGAGGAGGAAAAAACAGGTTTTAAGCGAAAGGCTTCCTTTGCAGGATGCGGCGGCTTCTCTGGCCCCATCTTCGCCTTCCGCTTCCTGGGCCGTTTCCCGGAAACAATGGGCAGACGATATCGATGATTTGAACCTGTCTATTCGAAAGGGACAGATTCAAGCCAGGGCTTATCGCAAGAAAGAAAAGCTGCTGGAAAAAGAGATTGCTGCTTTGCAGGCCGATTGTCAGCGAGCCCAGAAGAGCCAGGGGTCTTCGCCGTCCGCGCAGGAGATCAAAGAAGAATTGACGCGGCTTCTGGAGGATATTGATCTGGACGAGACGGAGGAGGCCGCTTGGGTCCCGGAGGCGGAAGAAGAGAGCGCCCCGGCGCCGGTTTCCGAAAGTCAGAAACTGAAAAGGGACGTGGAGGCTTTGCAATTAAGAGAGGCGGTCCTGACGAGCTCCCTGTCGATTATTGAAGCCCGTTATGAAGAAGAGCGGAAAGCCGCGGAAAATTTTTCCCGGGAAGAAACACAGTTGAATGACTATTTGAAGGTCCTGCAGCGCGAAAATCAGGGGCTACAGAAAAAAGTCGAGGGGCTTTTGAAAGCTCGGGATAAAGGGCTTCGTCAGAAATGACCGGCGGGGAAACGGCCTTGAGGCAGAAGGGCGAAGGCGGGAACTTCCGGCCCCGTTGACGCATAAGGAGAACTGACGCGTGAGGCTTGATTTCATGATTTGCCTCGGCCTTGACATTTTAACCCTGCGGGTTGTATACTTTCAGTAGATTTGACAATCGGGTGATGCAAAAGGTAAACCATTCGTAAGGATGGGACACAAAGCTATAGGGCCCTACAGGAGGCGGAGGACCGGCCGAAAGAGGGCAGCCAGTTGCCATCAGGAAAGATATAGGCAAAAATAGTGGTCTGTCCCTCTTGAAGAAGGACAGATTTTTTTTTGATTTGAATTGACAGCTTGAGCCCATGTGTTAGCATAGGGAAAGAATAAAGTCGATCGTGTCGCTAAGCCGAAGATTCACAGCAGATTATGTAAACCGTCATTATTCTTACAACAGTTTTTTGCTGGGATCTTGGTAAGGCGGACGCGGTAAATCCAGGCTTGAGGAAGGAGGAACAGAACATGAACAGAAAAGGTTTTACGCTCGTCGAAATCATGATCGTTGTGGCCATTATCGCTTTACTGGCTGCTATCGCGATTCCTAACCTGTTAAGGGCTAAGATCTCCGCTAATGACGCGCTGGCAAAAAGCACGCTGCGGTCATTGTCAACATCCTCGGAGACATTCGCGACGGCGAATACCGGGAACTATCCAGAGAATGAAACGTCTTTGACTGGCGCGACACCGCCGTATATCAACAACAATTATTGCAGCACGACAGTGTCCGGGTTTAATTTTACTTGTGAGTTCAATGCCGGTCATTACACGTTTACAGCAACGCCGGTCACGGTCGGAACGTCCGGGACAACGACATTCACGATTACGACTGGAGGCATTCTGACGGGAGGTATGTAGTCTCCGTAGTCCGTCTGTGTGAAAGTTTGTGATTCGGTTTTGAGGGGGGCCTAAAAAGGCCCCCCTCTTTTTATCCGCCTGCGCAGAAGACCGCGGGCATGCCCGGGGATGAATGCGGGGGATTAGCCAGGTCTTCTGTTTCGGGGATGGGCGCGCGCATGTTAAGAAGTCATATCATTCCGCGAAGAATGGTTCCTGGGGTCCACGGTCACGGGGCTCTATGGGATGCGTGATGAGTCAGAAACGGAGAATAGATTTTTAGAAGCCAGGGTGTATTAAAATATTAAAAATCTAGTGCTTCAAGAGAAAGATGTTATAATGCACCGGTTAAAAAGGGAGAGGGACAGATGAGGCCTCCGAATTTTAACATGATTATTATTGCCGCGCTTATCCTTGGTTTTATCGCGTTCGCCCGGTACCTCGTTATCGTGAATCAGGATATTCAGCAGCAGATCCAGTTGGCTGGCCAGCAGCGGTAACCGGCGGTCGGGATTTCCCGAGGAGTATTGCCCTTGAGGCAGAAGATAAGCGCGGGGCCTGTGAGAGTTCGGAGTTGGGTGTAATATGGGGGAGACAAAAAAAATATAATGCGCTTTTGCAGTCCGCGATGTTTTTGTTACAATAAGGATAATATTATTTATTCAATATAAACAGGTTATAAAAATTCTCCGCAGGGAATTTTTATATAAGAGTAAGGCATTCCCATTATGCCAGGTTTTTTTAAAAAAGCATTTACAGGAGTTGTCCCGGAGAGGGCCGGTGCCGTTACGGTCGGGCTGGATATCGGAACGTTTGCCTGTAAAGGTATGAAAGTAAAAAAGGCCGGATCCGCCTATACGCTCCTGGACTGGACGGTCGTTCCTGTGGAAGGGGGCGACCAGAAGAAGGCGGTCAAACAAACTTTGCGCAACCTTTCGGCTGAGGCCATGGATCCTTTCACCGCCGTCAGCGGAAAAGGTACCCTGATCCGCTATATTGAGTTTCCCCGCATGCCCCTCGCAGATTTGAGAAAAAGTTTCGCCATTGAAGCGGACAAATATTTTCCTTTCCCGCTGGACCAGATCTACACGGATTGCCACATTCTGAATACCGCGTTAAAGGATAACAAAATGTTGGTTTTGGTGGCTGCGGCGAAAAAAGAAATCATTGACGACCGCGTCGCCTTCCTCACGGAACTGGGGTATCATCCCAATTTTATTTCTCTTAATGCGGTCGCGATTTCCAACATTATGAACGTACTGAACCCGAAAATGCTGGAAAATCCGGAAACAGCGCCGGACGCATCCAAGCACGCCGCGGTCGCCATCCTGGACATCGGGGAGGTCGTCAGCAATCTTACCATTATGGTCCAGGGGATGCCGTTGTTTACCCGGGATGTTTTTATCGGCGGCAGAGATTTTACGAAGGCCTTAACGAATTCCCTGAGCCTGCGGTATGAAGAAGCGGAGAGTTTGAAGAGAAACCCGAAAGACCAGCTGGACAAGGTGCTGGACGCCTGCGAATCGGTGATTATTAATCTGGTTTCGGAACTCCGGTTGTCTTTTGATTACTTTATGACAGAGAAGAATGTGGGCATCACCCATTTGCTTTTAACCGGCGGAACGTCCCAACTGGAAGGGATGGACGATATTATTTTTAAAAATCTTGATATTAAAGTGTCACGCTGGAACCCGTTTCCTTGGCTGACGCTGGGAGACACGGCTAAGAGGGAGGATTTGGAGTCCAATACGGCGTTTTTGTCCGTGGCCCTCGGGTTGTCTTTATATTCATGATCATGTTCATCGACGGCGACACAATGAGGCAAAGCAGGGGATAACGTATGATTGAAATCAATTTAGTTCCTCCTCAATTGAAAAAAAAGAGGAAAGCTCTCCCTTCCAGTGAGCCGTCCGCGGGATTGTCGAAACAGGCGATTATTGGTTATACGAGCCTGTTTATCGTTGTCCTGGCCCTGGGCGCGGGCGCTTTGCAATTTATGATTTCCTTGAAACTGTCCGAACGCAAGCGTTTGATGTCTGAGCTGTCCGAACTTGTCCCGCAGAAAATCAACACGGAGCGCTATGCCGGCCAGATTAAAGAGATTAACGGCAAACTCGCTCCTCTGGAAGAAGTGCTGGGGAGCCGGGATTTTATGTGGTCCCAGAAATTAAACGAGATCAGCGATAATCTTCCGCGCGGAGTCTGGTTAACCAAAATGCAGCTGGAGGGAGGGGTTTTGCTGATCAACGGCAGCGCTGTTTCCAAAACACAGACGGAAATGATCAGCGTCCACAGTTTTAATACCAGCTTAAAAGACAACCATGCTTTTATGAAGGACTTTAGTGAGATAGAGTTGGAATACATTAAAAGCCGGACAATCAACGGAACGCCGGTTGCGGATTTTACGATCCGGGTGGATTTGTAGCGGCTCCCGGGATAAGGGTAAAAGAATGAGTAATATCAAGAATCAGATGGGTTCCGCGGTGAATAAAATCAACGAAAAGAATCCCTCCTTTTTACTGGCGGGCATCTTTACGGTGATTCTTGTGGTCTTCTATCTGTTCCCGTTGCAGTTTCAACTGAAGACGCTGCAGGCCATTAATCCCAAGCTGGAAGAATTGAACCGGGAAACGACCGAAACCAGGAATAATATCCTCCGGGTTACCCAGTATAAAAAAGAATTGTCACGGCTGGAAGAGAAGTATCAGAATCTGCAGCGGAGGATTAAGCGCAAAGAGGATATTCCGTTTCTTTTGGAAAATATTTCGCGGATTGCGGATAAACACGGCGTAAAAATAGAACAGATTTTACCGCAGACGGCCATCAACGATCCGGTCCTGGAGAATAATGAAGGAAAATATTTTTCTATCCCTATTGTTATAGAAGCCGAAAGCGGTTATCATCCGTTCGGCCGGTTTTTAAATGAAATGGAGCGGGACGGTATTTTCTTGCGATTGCCGAATTTTTCAATCGAAACAGGCCGTGAAGACCAACAGACGGCATCCATTAATCTGGCGATCGAACTGGTTGTGTTTGAAGGCGGGCAGAAATGATGAGGAAGACCCAAATCCGATTTTGGACAATCCTGCTGATCGTGACCTTGGGCGGCGTTACGCCTTGCGGCGGCGCCGAGGATGAGGCCGAGGAGGTCAGCGCCGACTATGTGTACGACAGCCATGACAAACGCGACCCCTTCTGGCCGCTGGTGAATTCTAAGGGGATGATTGTTAACTTGGAGAAGGACCTCTTGGCGACGGATTTGGTCCTGGAGGGGATTTACGTCGGGGATGGCGGCAAAAGCGTGGCGATCATTAATGGAAAAATTCTGCAGAAGGATGAATCTATCGGGGTCTTTACCGTTAAGGATATAAAAGAAAACCGCGTGACATTACAAAAAGGTCAAGAACGAGTTATCTTAAAACTCAAAAAGGAGGATTAATATGTTTAAACGATGGGTAATACTGGTTATTTTTTTGGCCTTGATGATGACACCTGTGTATGCGCAAGACGGCACAACGGCTGACTCTCCGGAAAATCTTTCCATGTCGGAAGGAGGGAACGTCAGCCTGGATTTCAGGGACGCGGATATTCAGAATGTCCTGCGGATCCTCTCCTACAAGAGCGGCGTTAATATTGTGGCCGGCCCGGAGGTGACGGGTTTGATCACGATTAAATTGCAGGACGTCCCCTGGCAGAAAGCGCTCCAGGTCGTCCTGGAGACATACGGCTACGCGTATGAACAGCGGGGGAACATCATTACCGTCACGACGATTGACAACTTGAAGAAAAGGCGGGAAGATGCCAAGTTGCTGGCGGACCAGGAACCGCTGGTAACCAAAACGTATGTCCTGAATTACGCGAAGGCGGCGGATGTCAAGGCCTCCATCGATAAAATGAAAACGGACCGGGGCAGCATTAATATGGATGAGCGCACCAACGCCGTGATCGTCCGTGATATCCCGGGAAACCTGGAGTTGATTTCGGCGGTGATCGACCAGCTGGATAAAACGACTCCCCAGGTTCTGATCGAGGCGAAAATTGTTGAAACCACTTTAAGCAATACCGATAAGCTGGGGATCGACTGGGTCGCAAAGGCGAGCATCACGGGGTCGGCCCGTCCGCATATGTGGCCATTTACGGTAGACACCTCGAATAAATATTCGCCCTATAATTTTCCGGCGATAGGGGCCAGTGACGAGGGTTTTCAACCTGATACGGTTTCTTCCGGATTCACGCTTGGAACTTTAAGTTTTGCTGAGGCGCAGGCTGTTTTTGAAATGCTGACGACCCGGAGCGATACCAATATTCTGTCGAACCCGCGGATTGTGACCCTGGATAACAAAATGGCCAAGATTACCGTCGGGAGCCAGTACCCGATTCCCAAATACAGTTATAATGAAGACCAGGCCAAGCTGCAGGTGAGCGACTGGGAATTCAAGGATATTGGTATTATCTTTGAGGTGACCCCGCATGTGAACAACGCCGGGCATGTGACTTTGGATATTAATCCGAAGATCACTGCGATTTTGGATTATGTGACGGTGGAAAATACATCGATGCCGCAGTTGAGCAGCGAAGAAGTGACGACGAGTGTTATGATCAAAGACGGGGAAACGCTGGTCATCGCCGGCTTGATCAAGGACCAGAGCACGGATGTGAAAAAGAAGCTCCCGATCTTAGGCGACATCCCGATCTTTGGCCTGCTTTTTCAGAAGACGGAAAAGACATCGGTTAAGACGGATTTATTAATTTTCTTGACGCCGCATATCATCACCCAGGAACAACCATAATTACGTTCTTGGGCTGTAACGCATTGATGCGATTGAATATTGCGACCTCTGCCTCCGGTTCTTGTTGTTTGAACGTGGGGGCAGAGGTGTCCTTTTACGGACTTCGGGGGAGGATGTAACGCCAGACCGGGGATGTCTTCCCGGACCGGATGCCGGCCCCTGAGCGGCGGGGCTGTTAAACAGTTTAGAAATTTGATTGAGGGATAAGGAGGAATTGTGTCGAGAGAGATTCTTATTCAGATTGGAACGGGGGAAACCCGGGTTGCCATTATTGATGAAGGGAAGCTGGACGATTTTTATATCGAGAAGGTCAATGATCAGTCTATTTTGGGGAATGTTTATAAAGGGAGGGTTGAATCTATTTTACCGTCTATTAACGGGGCTTTCGTTAATATCGGACAGGAAAAGAACGGGTTCCTTTATTTGACGGACGCGATTAACCCCTTGCTGGAAGAAGAATTGAACGGGCCCAAAAAATTATTGCACCGTATTTTAAAGCACCGGAATAAAGTAAGCCCCCGGGCCGAAACGTCCTCGCAGCCGCTGAAGGAGGGGCAGGAAATTTTGGTGCAGGTCGTCAAGGACCCGTTCAGCAATAAAGGGGCCCGCCTGACAACGCATATTTCGCTCGCCGGGAGGTTTATCGTATACATGCCGTTTGACAGCCATAACGGCGTTTCTAAGAAAATCCTGAATATAGAGGAGCGGCAGCGGCTGAAAGATGTGCTGAAAGGGTTTACCTTCACGCAGCAGGGCGGGTTTATCGTCAGGACGGTTTCTTTTGAACAAGGCAAAAGGGAACTGCTCCGGGACGCAAAGTTTCTTTATAAAATTTGGCAGCAGATCACCAAGTTGTCCGAGAATAAAAAAGCTCCGGCGTTGATTTATAAGGAATTTGATCTTATCTGGAAAGTGGTCAGGGATTATCTTAACGCCCGGGTGGATAAGGTGGTTATTGATTCGTCTGCGGATTTTATTAAACTTAAGAAGTTCGTCCAGAATCTGATCGGGAAGGAAGAAATCCATAAGATTCATTTATACCGGGGCACCAGCCCGCTCTTTGAGGCGAAGGGGGTCTCCAAAGAACTCGAAAAAATTTATAACCCGCGGGTTCTCCTGAAGTCAGGGGCCTATATTGTTATTGAACCCACTGAGGGGCTGACGGTCGTTGACGTTAACAGCGGGCGGTTTAAAACCAAAGCTTCTCCTGAAGAAGCGGCTTTTATGGTGAATATGGAAGCGGCCCCGGAAATTGCCCGCCAGCTTCGTTTGCGCGACCTGGGGGGAATTATTGTTATAGATTTCATCGACATGTCCCGGGAAATGCATAAGAGGAAAGTTTTGGAGGCTTTGCAGGTGGCCTTGAAAAAAGACCACGCCAAATCGGAGGTCAATCAGATTTCTTCTTTGGGCCTGGTTGAAATGACCCGAGCCAGGACCGGAAAAGCTTTGGAATCCATTGCGTTTGGCGTTTGTCCTTATTGTGAAGGGCGGGGGAGAGTTAAGACCAGTTGATGGCCAGGAGGCGATTCCTGGCTTAGGGTCTTTGCGGGCCCGGCTTGTGCCGGGTTTGGGATTCCCGGGGCGGTTGTAAAATTTTGTTGACTTTTTTCTATAATACGCTTTAATGAAGTATTTAAGAAATACTCATTTTATAACATATTTTGAGAATCAAGGAGGAGTTTATGTTTGCTGTTATTAAAATCGGTTCGTCTCAGTTCAGAGTCAGCGAAGGGGATGTCATCCGCCCTAATCGTTTAAAAGAGGAAAAAGGCGTTGAGATGACTTTAGACCAGGTCCTGCTGCTCTCAGACGGAGCCACTGTCCGCGTCGGTAACCCTTATTTGGGGGACGTGAAAGTTCAGGCGGAGGTTGTGGACCACATGGGGGGCGATAAAGTGGTGGCTTTCAAATATCGGCTGCGGAAAAGTTCATCTAGAAAACGCGGGTATCGGCAGAAACTCACAGCGTTGCAAATCAAGAGGATTGTTGCCGGCGCGTAAAATCATGCGTCCCGGGAACAAGGGGTGAGGGAAGACGAGACCATGGCTTTTGTGGATGAAGCACGGATTTTTGTGAATGCGGGTAACGGTGGAAAAGGCTGCGAAAGTTTTTACCGGGATAAATATACGCGTTACCCACGGCCGGACGGGGGGGATGGCGGTAAGGGCGGCGATATTATTTTTGAGGCTGACAGCCATATTCAAACGTTACTGGACTACCGGTATAAACAGCATTATAAAGCGGATAGAGGCGGACACGGCGGCAGTAAGGGGAAAAAGGGCAGGACGGCGGCTGATTGTGTTTTAAAAATACCGGTGGGGACGGTTATCCGTGACAAGGAGACCGGCCTTTTGATCCGGGATCTTACCGAGCACGGGCAGAGCATTGTTGTCGCCAAAGGCGGAGCCGGCGGGCGGGGGAATATCTATAACCGGACCCCAACGCCTCCGGGGGTGGGCGAAGCCAGGACGATTCATCTTGAATTGAAACTGATTGCGGATGTTGGCCTTATCGGGTTCCCCAATGCCGGGAAATCAACGCTGATTAATTGTATATCTAAGGTAAAGTCAAAAGTCGCGGATTATCCGTTCACGACAAAAGCTCCGGTTCTTGGGGTTGTCCCCGGCGAGGCCGGGTCGGATTTTGTCGTGGCTGATCTTCCCGGGCTTATTGAAGGGGCCCATGCTGGCCGGGGATTAGGCGATCGTTTCCTTAAACACGCGGAACGCACGCAGGTTTTAGTGCATATGATTGACATGGCTGCCACCGAAGGCCGGGATCCTTGCGAAGATTATGAAAAGATCAATCAGGAAGTCGTGTCTTACAGCGATCAGCTTACTGTGAAAGAGAAACTTGTGGTGGCAAACAAGATGGACCTCCCTCAGTCATCCGGGAATCTCCGGCGTTTTAAACGGCGGTACCCGGATATCCGGGTTATGGCCGTGTCTGCAAAAACCGGAGATGGCGTTGCGGTGGTCGTGGCGCAAATCCGGGAGAGCTTGCAGAAGGTGAAAGGCCTGTTGTCTTAAAAGGTGGCGGCATGTTCAGGAAATTCCCAAGACCTATTAAACGGATTGTTATTAAAATCGGCTCCAGCAATATTGCCTCCTATCGCATGAAGCCGCGCACCGCGCTTTTAAAGTCTTTGGTCTCTCAAATTGCGCTTCTGCATCAACGCGGCATTGAGGTCATTCTGGTCAGTTCCGGCGCTATTGTTCTGGGAATGGGGGAACAAGAGCTTCGTGCGCGCCCCGGGGATGTCGCTTCCCTGCAGGCGCTGGCGGCTATAGGACAGCTGGTGTTAATGCGCACGTATGCGGATTTGTTTAAACCCAGGAAAATAACCTGTGCGCAGGTTTTATTGACCTGGGATGACTTTTCTGACCGGATGCGTTTTAACAACGCCCGGGCCACCCTGAAAACGATTTTAGAACGCAAGGTGATCCCTGTCATTAATGAGAACGACACAATCTCTACGCAAGAAATTAAATTTGGAGATAATGATAAGCTTTCCGCGCTCGTTGCCAGTCAGATGCACGCCGACCTGCTGATTATTTTGTCTGATGTCGAGGGGTTGTATGACCCGAAGAGCGGGCGTAAGAAAGTGTTCCGGGAAATCAAGGAGGTTACGGCGCAAATTGAAGGGCTGGCGACCGGGACGCCGAATAAGCATATGTCCAAGGGCGGGATGTCCGCCAAGCTGCAGGCGGTTCAGGTTGCGACGCAGGCGAATGTGCCGTGTATCATCGCTAATGCCAGGACCAAGGATGTTTTGCCGCGCATTCTGGCGGCAGAGAGGATCGGGACTTTATTCGTTGAAAAGGAAAACCGGCTTTTGTCCAGGAAACACTGGATTTCTTTCGGCGCCAAACCCAAGGGCGTCATTTTTATCGACGCGGGGGCGGAGAAAGCCTTGCTGCAGGGCGGACGGAGCCTTTTGCTCCCCGGGGTTTTGAAAATCGAGGGGCATTTTAAGGCCCGCGAGGTTGTTGTGGTTCGGGGGAAAGACGATCAGGAGATTGCCCGGGGGATTTCGAACTATTCCACGGCTGAATTGAATAAAGCCCTGCTGCAGGCCAGCGAAAACCGGCGGGGGCAGAAAGAAGCGATCCATTGCGATAATCTGGTGTTGAGCCAGCGTTAAAATGCCCTTGAAGGCAAAATAAATTGCTAACATTGTTGGAGAGAGGAATCGGATGACAACCGAGCAAACTATAAAGACGATGGCTCGCAAGGCTAAGGCCGCCGCGCGTACTTTGGCTTTAACCCGTGCAGCGGAAAAGAACAAGGCCTTAAAGTTTATGGCCCAGGCCCTCCTCGAGAACCGGTCCCGCATTCTGGCGGAGAACCAGAAGGACGTTGCCGCCGCGCAAAAAGCTCAGCACCCCCAGGCCTTGGTTGACCGCCTGACATTGAACGATAAACGTATCCAGGGCATGGTGGATTGTCTGCAAGAAACGGCTGCGTTAAAAGACCCGGTGGGAGACATCCTGGAGGCGTTCCCCCGTCCCAACGGATTGAAGATTGAAAAGGTCCGGGTCCCCCTGGGGCTGATCGGGATTATTTACGAAGCCCGGCCGAATGTGACCAGCGACTGCATAGGCTTATGCCTGAAATCCGGCAATGCCGTTATATTAAAGGGAGGCAAAGAAGCCCTGTTTTCCAATCAGGCGATTTTTAATGTTCTGAAAAAAGCGTTAAGCCGGACCCGGATTCCCGCCGATGTCATTCAGATGATCGCGTCCACGGACCGGCAGGCTGTCCAGGTGCTTTTAAAATGCAACGATGAGGTGGACCTGATTATTCCCCGGGGGGGGGAAGGGCTGATCCGTTTTGTGGCCGAGAATTCTTTGATCCCCGTTATCAAGCATTATAAAGGGGTTTGCCATACGTATGTTTCCGACCGGGTTGACATCAATATGGCCCACCATATTTGTTTCAACGCCAAGGTGCAGCGTCCCGGCGTGTGCAACGCCATGGAAACGATGCTGGTGCACAAGGACATCGCGGCGCGGTTTCTTCCGGTTATGCTGGCTACTTTCCGGAAGGCCGGCGTGGAAATCCGCGGATGCCCGTTGACCCGCCGCATCGTCAAGGGGGTGAAGCCCGCCCGGGTCCAGGACTGGAGCGAAGAATATCTTGACCTTATCCTGGCGGTTAGAGTCGTTTCTTCGGTTGACGAGGCCATTGATCATATTAATGCGTACGGGTCGCATCATTCGGATGCGATCGTAACGGATGACAAAAAAGAAGCCCGGTATTTCCTGCAGAAAGTGGATTCCGCCTGCGTCTACCACAATGCGTCGACCCGTTTTACGGATGGTTATGAGTTTGGGTTCGGCGCGGAAATCGGGATCAGCACGGACAAGCTTCATGCCCGTGGTCCTATGGCCTTGCAGGAATTGACAACCTATAAATATACTGTTTGGGGAAAAGGGCAGATCAGGGCCTGACGGGACGGAAATTCATGAAAACAGAGCGCATTGGTATATTGGGAGGCACCTTTGACCCGGTGCATATCGGTCATATGGCGATTGCCCAGAAGGCTCTCGAGAAGTGCCGTCTTGATAAAGTGATTTTTGTGCCGTCCGCGTTGCCGCCTCATAAGAAAATGCCGCGGCTGGCATCGGCTTGGGACCGATACCGCATGGTGGCGCTGGCGGCTCAGGGGAACCCCCGGTTCGAAGTTTCCGATTATGAGGTTCAAAAGGGCGGAAAGTCTTATTCCATTGACACGGTCTGCCATTTCCGGGCGCAGTATCCGGCTGAAACAAAGCTTTTTTTTATCATCGGCGAGGATAATGTTGATACGCTTGAAACCTGGAAAGAGATCGACCGCATTATTGAAATCGTGACTTTCATCGTCGTGAATCGCCCCGGCTTCCGGCACCATCAGAAAAAAATAAAATTTCAGTCGGTCATGTTGCCCGGGATGGACATCTCTTCCTCTTATCTCCGCCGGGCGATCGCGCAGGGGAAAACGATCAAGTATCTTGTCCCGGACAAGGTCTTGGAGTACATTGAACACAATCAGTTATATAAATTTGATAAATAAAATGGGGGGGACGAATATGAGTTCTAAAAGAGACATTATTAAATTTGGAACCGACGGGTGGCGCGCGGTGATCGCCGACACGTTTACCTTTGAAAATGTGGCGGTCCTCAGCCAGGCGATCAGCGAATGGATTAATCGGGATCTCGCAAATATCAACGGCCGGAAATGCGTGGCCGTGGGGTATGACACCCGCTTTATGTCCGCCGAGTTCGCCGAAACCGTGGCCTGTGTTCTGGCGAAGAACGGTATCGACGTGCTGTTGTCGGACGCGCCTATCCCGACGCCGGCTCTCAGCTACGGGGTCACGGTTCATGCGTGTGTCGCCGGGATTATGATTACGGCAAGCCATAATCCTTACAAATTCAACGGCGTGAAAATCAAGACGGCCCAGGGCGGAGGCGCGTCGAAAGAGATCACCAATACAGTGGAGGGGTATATCAGCGAAGCGCCGGTGCAGCCCATGGATTTTAATGAGGCCAAACAGTCCGGGAAGATTGTCATGCAGAATTACAAAACGGCTTATTTGAAATTTATCCGAAACTATATTGATCTGAAGAAAATTAAAACGGCCCGTTTTAAAGTTTTGATGGATGCCATGCATGGCAGCGGCGACAGCCTGATCGCCGAAGCCTTGAAAGGAACCAACATCCGGTTGTCGCTGATGCGCGAAGATATTAATCCCTATTTTGATGGGAAGAAGCCGGAGCCCGTGGTCCAGTACCTCGACGGAATCCTTAAACGGGTTAAAACAGAAGGATTTGACTTGGGCCTGGTCCTGGACGGGGACGCGGACCGGATTGCGGCGGTGGCTACCGGCGGGGAGTTCCTGCACCCGCAGAAAATTTTGGGGTTGCTCATCCTGCATTTGGTGCGGAACCGTGGCCGGAAAGGCGGGATCGTGAAGACGATCTGCGGGACTACGATGCTGGATAAGATCGCTTC
>ENA-UPTA01003135-UPTA01003135.1-activated-sludge-metagenome-genome-assembly--contig:-NODE-3135-length-16505-cov-8.113495_pt1 | contig 16505 bp, 12 predicted proteins | sample MGYA00238184_ERZ773361 | MGnify/ENA primary metagenome ERZ773361 (study PRJEB29100, sample SAMN05720205) | activated sludge metagenome | isolation source: anaerobic digester from wastewater...
GGCGCATCCCGCCCCCCGGTCGAGACACGCGCCGCCGTTCGTCGGGCGCAATGCGACGTTTGTCACGCCCGAAGCCGCCGTTCGTCGGCCGAGGTGCGCAGTTCGTCACCGATCGACGGCGCGGCGGTCGCGATCATCCGGAGCCTTGCCTCCGCCCTCCGGCCGCATCGCCTCGCGGCGTGCCCCGGCCGTGCGGAGTCCCGCCCGCATGACCGAGACGACCCGATGCTCGACCGACCTTCCTCGTTGACCCCGCGCCTGCTGTCCGCCCTGGCCCTGAGTGCGCTGGTCGTGCTCGCCGGATGTGCCGACGGCGGATCGACCGACGCGCAGCCCGGCGCATCGGCCGATGCGCGCGAGAAGGCGCTCGCGCCCCAGGTGGCTGCGCTGGCGCGCTGGTCGTCGCCGACCGCGCTGCCGCTGGTGCCGGCGGCGGCCGCAAACCTGCCGGACGGCCGGGTGCTGATGTGGTCGGCCGAGGAGAAGTTCAGCTTCGGCGCCGCGACCGGTCGCACGTACAGCCTGATCTACGATCCGGTGAAGGGCACGGTGACGGAGCGCACCGTCACCGAGACCGGTCACAACATGTTCTGTCCGGGCACGACCAACCTCGCCGACGGGCGGCTGCTCGTCAATGGCGGCATCAGCTCCGAGCGCACCAGCCTCTACGATCCGGCCAGCGGTGCGTGGAGCACCGGGGCCGCGATGAACATCCCGCGCGGCTATCAGGCCAACACGCTGCTGGCCGACGGGACCGTGCTGACGCTGGGCGGGTCGTGGAGCGGCGGCGTCGGCAACAAGCACGGCGAGGTGTGGAGCGCCGCCGGCGGGTGGCGTCGCCTGAGCGGGGTGCCGGTCGACAGCTTCCTGTCGTCGGACCCGTCGCGCAACTTCGGCATGGACAGCCACTTCTGGCTGATCCCGGCCGGCAACGGCAAGGTGCTGCATGCCGGGCCCGGCGTGAACATGCACTGGATCGACACGGCCGGCAACGGCCGGGTGATCCCCGCCGGCCCGCGCGGCGACGACCAGTTCAGCATCAGCGGCACGACGGTGATGTACGACACGGGCCGCATCCTGAAGGCCGGCGGCGGCCCCGGCTACGACAACGTGCCCGCCAACGCGAACGCCTACGTGATCGACGTGAATGCGGGGCTGTCGGTGCGCAGGATCGCGCCGATGGCCTACCGCCGCGCGTTCCACAACAGCGTCGTGCTGCCCAACGGTCAGGTGCTGATCGTCGGCGGCCAGACGGTCGCGGTCGGGTTCTCGGACAACAATTCGGTGCTGGTGCCCGAGCTGTTCGATCCCGCCGACGAGAGCTTCAGTCCGCTGCCGCCGATCTCGGTGCCGCGCAATTACCACAGCGTGGCGCTGCTGCTGCCCGACGCCCGCGTGGTGTCCGCCGGCGGCGGCCTGTGCGGCGCCGGCTGCGCGGCCAACCATCCCGACCTGCAGGTGCTCTCGCCGCACTACCTGTTCAACACCGACGGCTCGCCCGCGACCCGCCCGGTGATCACGTCGGCGCCTGCCACGGTCGGTCACGGACAGACGGTGCAGGTGCGCACCGACAGCCCGGTCACCGCCTTCTCGATCGTGCGGCTGTCGTCGACCACGCACACCGTCAACAACGACCAGCGGCGCCTGTCGCTGTCGTTCCGCACGCTGCCGGACAACACCTACGCGGTGGACGTGCCGTCGAACCCCGGCTTCGCGCTGCCGGGCGACTGGATGCTGTTCGCGATGAACGCGCAGGGCACGCCGTCGGTGGCGCGCATCGTGCGCATCTCGCTGGCCGGGGCGCCGACGATCGCGACGATCGACGACCAGTCGTCCGTGGTCGGTGCTGCGGTGGCGCTCCAGCCGACGGTGTCCGTGCCGGCCGGCGTGGGCCCCACGTACTCGGCCCAGGGGCTGCCGCCCGGGCTGTCGATCAACGCCGCCACCGGACTGATCTCGGGCGTGCCCGACGCCGTCGGCAGCCACCGCGTGACGCTGCGCGCGAGCACCGGCAGCGGCGCGGTCAGCACCGACTTCACCTGGAACGTGTCGGCACCCGGCGCCACCCGCTACGTGCGGATCGAGGCGCTCTCGGAGGTGGCCGGGAATCCGTGGACGTCCGCTGCGGAGTTCGTGCTGCTCGACGCCAGCGGCCAGCCGCTCAACCGTGGCGGCTGGCGCGTGAGCGCCGACAGCGAGGAGCTCGTCGGCGAGAACGGCGCTGCGGCCAACGCCGTCGACGGCAACCCGGCGACGATCTGGCACACCCGCTGGCAGGGCGCCTCGCCGCCGCATCCCCACTGGATCGTGATCGACCTCGGCTCGGCGACGGAGGTGAGCGGGCTGCGGTACCTGCCGCGCCAGGACGCCTCCGCCAACGGGACGATCGCTGCCTATCGGGTGTTCCTGAGCGCCGACGGCGCGAACTGGGGGGCGCCGGTGGCGGAAGGCAACTTCGCCGAGCTGGCCGCGCTCAAGGCCGAGAAGGCGGTCTACTTCCGCAACGTGGCGCGGGGCCGCCCGGCCAGCCAGTCGTCCACGTATGCCGGGGTCGCCGACGCGCGGCGCGCGGTCGACGGCGTGACGGCCGGCGACTATGCCGCCGGGTCCGTGTCGCACACCAACAGCGACGCCAACGCGTGGTGGGAGGTCGATCTCGGCGTGACCCACGCGCTCGACGCCGTGCGGCTGTGGAATCGTGCGGACTGCTGCGCCGAGCGGCTCGCCAACTTCTACGTGTTCGTGTCGGACACACCGATGACCGGACGCAGCTTCACGCAGCTGCTCGCCGATGCCAGCGTCTGGCGCAGCCAGTTCTCGGGCACCGCGCCGCGCGCGACGCTGATCCCGACCGCCGGTGCACGCGGACGCTACGTCCGCGTGCAGCTGGCGGGCACGAACTTCCTGCAGCTGGCCGAAGTCGAGGTGCATGGCCGCCCGTCTGCCAACCGCGCTCCGGTGGCGACCACGCCGGCCGCACTGGTGAGCGAGCAGGGCGTCGCCGCGCGCATCGCCATCTCGGCCAGTGATCCGGATGGTGACCTGCTGACGTTCTCGGCCACCGGACTGCCGCCCGGCACGTCGATCGCGGCGGCATCCGGGGTGATCACCGGCACCCCGTCGGCCGCCGGCGCGTTCGACGTCACCGTGCTGGCCGGCGACGGTCGCGGCGGAAGTGCCGCGGTGCGCTTCGCCTGGACCGTGCTGTCGCCCGCGCCGGTGCTGCAGCCGGTCAGTGCGCCCGCGGTCGCCAGCGGTGCAACGGTCACCTACTCGGCGGCCACCGCAACCGTTGGTGCCTACACGTACCAGTGGAACTTCGGTGACGGCACGGCGCCCACCGCGTGGAGCAGCACCCAGACGGCCACGCACATCTACGCCGCCCCCGGTGTCTACCAGGTGACCCTGACCGCCCGCACCGACGACGGGCGCGCGTCGTCGCGCACCTTCCTGCAGTCGGTGCAGGGGCAGGGCGGGTCGGCGGGGCGATCGTCCACGCCGATCCTCGTCGAGCCGCGCAGCGGTGCGTCGGCGCGGGTGTGGGTGGTGAACCCCGACAACGACTCGGTGAGCGTGATCGACGCGGCCACGCGCACGCGTGTCGCCGAGGTGGCGGTCGGCCGCGATCCCCGGACCCTGGCGCGCGCGCCCGACGGCCGCATCTGGGTCGTCAACCGGGACTCGGCCAGCATCAGCATCGTGTCCCCGTCGACGCTCGCCGTGGTGCAGACCGTCGCGATGCCCGCCGCCTCGCAGCCGTTCGGCATCGTGATCGGCGCGGACGGCGGCGCGTGGGTGTCCGAGCAGGCCACCGGCCGCATCGCACGGCTCTCCGCGACCGGCGCCCGGCTGTCGGCGGCCGACGTCGGGCCGCATCCGCGCCACCTGGCGCTGGACGCGGGCGCGACGCGCCTGCTGGTGGCGCGGTTCATCACGCCGCCACTGCCGGGCGAGTCGACCGCCGTCGTGCAGACCAGTGTCGGCGGCGCGGCCCGCGGCGGCGAGCTGCTGGTGCTCGACGCGGCCAGTCTGGCCGTGCAGCGCACGGTCGTGCTCGTGCACAGCGAGAAGGCCGACACCACGGCGCAGGGCCGTGGCGTGCCGAACTACCTGGGTGCGCCGGCGATCGCGCCGGACGGCGCCAGCGCCTGGATCCCCGGCAAGCAGGACAACGTCAAGCGCGGCCGCCTGCGCGACGGGCTCGACCTCGACTTCCAGAACACGGTCCGCGCGATCACGTCGCGTGTGGACCTGTCGACCCTCGCCGAGGACACGGGCGCGCGTGTGGATCACGACAACTCGGGCCTGGCCAGCGCGGCGGTGTTCCACCCGGGCGGCGCCTACCTGTTCGTCGCGCTCGAGACGAGCCGCCACGTGGCGGTCGTCGACGTCGCCGGTCAGCGCGAGCTGTTCCGGGTCGATGCGGGGCGCGCGCCGCAGGGGCTGGCGTTGTCGGCCGACGGCAACACGCTGTACGTGCACGACTTCATGGACCGGACCGTGGGCGTGCACGACCTGTCCCGGCTGACCGGGTTCGGCGAGACCGCGATGCCGCGCGTCGCGAGCGTGCCCACCGTGGCCGCGGAGCGGCTCGACGCGCAGGTGCTGCGCGGCAAGCAGTTCTTCTACGACGCCCGCGATCCGCGACTGGCGCGCGACGGCTACCTGAGCTGTGCGAGCTGCCATGCCGACGGCGGACACGATGGCCGCACCTGGGACCTGACCGGCCGCGGAGAGGGGCTGCGCAACACGATCGCGCTGCGCGGTCGCGCCGGCGGGCAGGGGCGGCTGCACTGGAGCGCGAACTTCGACGAGGTGCACGACTTCGAAGGGCAGATCCGCACGCTCGCGCAGGGCACGGGGCTGATGACCGACGCCCAGTACGCGACCGGCACGCGCAGCCAGCCGCTCGGCGATCGCAAGGCCGGCGTGAGCGCCGACCTGGATGCGCTGGCAGCGTACGTGGCCTCCCTGACGCGCTTCGACGCGAGCCCCCTGCGCAACGCCGACGGCACGCTGAGTGCGACGGCCCAGGCGGGGCGCACGGTGTTCACGCGCAGTTGCGCGGGGTGCCACGGCTCGGAGGCGTTCTCGGACAGCGCCACCGGGCGCCTGCACGACATCGGCACGATCAGGCCCGCGAGCGGCACCCGTCTGGGGGCCGCGCTCACCGGCCTGGACACGCCCACCCTGCGCGATGTCTGGGCAACCGCGCCCTACCTGCACGACGGCTCGGCCGCGACGATCGAGGACGCCGTGCGCGCCCACACGTCGATCAGCCTGACGGCCGGCGAGCTCGAGCAGGTCGCGGCGTTCGTGCGTGCGATCGGTGCACAGGAGCCCGCCGTGACCGCCGGCACCGGCACGGGCACCGGCCTGCGCGGTTCCTACTACGCGAACACGACGCTGTCCGGCACGCCGGTGCTGTCGCGGGTCGAGGCCGTCGATGCCGACTGGGGCACCGGGTCTCCGGGCACCGGTGTGCCCGCGGACGGCTTCTCGGTGCGCTGGCGGGGCGAGCTCGACGTGCCGGTGAGCGGCAGCTACCGGTTCGAGACGGTGTCGGACGACGGCGTGCGCCTGTGGGTCGACGACACGCTGGTCATCGACAACTGGACCGATCACGCGCCCACCGTGAACACCAGTGCGGCGATCACGCTGACGGCCGGACGCCGTGCGACGCTGCGGCTCGAGTACTACGAGCGCGGCGGCGGTGCGACGATGCGTCTGCGCTGGCAGCCGCCGGGGGCGACGGCGTCGGTGGCCGTGCCGGCCGATCGTCTGCATCCCGCGGCACCGGAGGTCGTGACCGGGCTGCGCGGCGACTATTTCGCCAACCTCACGTTCTCCGGAACGGCCGCGCTCACCCGCTTCCAGGCGGTGGACTTCGACTGGGGCACGGGGGCGCCGGGGCCGGGCGTGCCGGCAGACAACTTCTCGGTGCGTTGGACCGGATTCGTCACGGCCCCCACCGGGGGCACCTACCGGTTCCGCACCGTGTCGGACGACGGCGTGCGGCTGTGGGTGAACGGCACGCGCGTGATCAACAACTGGACCGACCACGGCCCGGCGACGGACACGAGCACGTCGATCCGATTGTCGGCAGGGCAGCGCGTGCCGATCGGCCTGGATTACTACGAGCGGGGCGGCGGGGCGGTGATCCGTCTGCAATGGCTGACCCCGGGGGCATTGCAGTACGTGCCGGTGCCAGCCGGTGTGCTGACGCCGCAGTGACGTGGGCACGGACGGGGACATGCGGACGGTGGTGCGGTCGCGGACGTCGATGCTGATGCGGATGTCGACGCGCACATCGACGCCGTTCGCGGTGGCGTTCGCCGTGCTTGCGGGCGCCGTGATGGCGACGGGTGTCGCGGCGTCGGTGGCGGGCGCTCGCGAGGGGGCGGGTCTGTTCGACGGCCGGCACCCGCTCGCCGGACGCCTCGCCCACCATGCGCAGGCACTGCCGGCCGAGGCGCTGCGCTGCGTGAACTGCCATGCGCGCGGACCGGCCGCATCGGCCGCCGTCGGCATATCGGCCGCCACCGGCGTATCGGCCGCCACGCCCGGCTTCGCACCGACGCTGTCGGCCGCGCACCTCACAGGACACATAGAACGTCGCGGCGGTCCGCCCTCACGGTACGACCGGTCCGCCTTCTGCCAGGTGCTGCGCACGGGCGTCGATCCCGCCGGCGTGCTGCTGCCGCGCGCGATGCCGCGGTACGACGTCACCGACGCGCAGTGCGCGGCATTGTGGGCGCATCTGACGCAGGGGGCGACATGACGCGCGCACGGGTGGGCGGGTTCATGGGCGGGCCCGTGATCGGACGCGATCCGGTGCACGGCGACCGCGCCACGGCGCACGAGGATCTCGCCCTGGCGCACGGCAACCGCATGCCGGTGCGCATCGACCGCACGCGACGCCGGCTCGTGCACGCGCTGGCCGCGGGCGGATGGATCGCCGCCGGACAGGCGCGTGCCACGCACGGAATGCTCGGTCCGGTCGATCCCCCGCGCGCGGTGCCGGGGCTTGCGCTGACGCTGCACGACGGCCGGCGCACGACGCTGCCCGACCTGCTGGCCGGGCGGTTCACGGCCCTGCAGCTGATGTTCACCGGCTGCAGCGCGACCTGTCCGATCCAGGGCGCGGTGTTCGCGGCGCTCCAGGCACAGGTGCTGGGCCGCATTCCGCGCGCGCAGCTGCTGTCGCTGAGCATCGATCCGCTGGGCGACGATGCGCGTGCGCTGGCCGCCTGGCGCACACGCTTCGGCGCGCGTCCGGAGTGGGTGGCCGCCGTGCCGTCGCCCCAGCACGCCGACGTGATGCTCGACTTCCTGCGCGGCCGTGCCGCCGGCGTCGACCGGCACACCCCGCAGGTGGTGCTGTTGGATCCGGCCGGCCGCCTGGCCTACCGGTGTGCCGAACTGGCGAGCGCGGACGACCTCGCGCGCCTGTTCGTGCAGTTCGCGTCGATGCCGGTCGCCCGCCCCGCGCGCGGCTGATCCGGCGCCGAAGCCGGCGCAGGGGCCGGCGACGACCTACGGACGCACCTCGACCGCATACACCTTCTGCACGATCAGCCAGCGGCCGCCCACCTTCAGCAGGCTCAGGTAGTCGTTGAAGTAGCGCGGCGGGATCTGGCACTTGACCTTCACGAACGCCGTGGTCGGGCTCGACTGGTCGAGCAGCAGGATCGCGTCGTCGCGCGCGAGGCCCTGCGCCTTGGACGACGGGCGCTCGCGCACCGCCTTCAGCCACGCATCGCGGGGCAGGATCGACACCGCACCGCCCTGTTCCCAGGTGAGCGCGCTGGACTCGTGGAAGACGCTGCCGAGCTTGTCGGCGTCGCCTTCGTAGAGTCCGTCGAAGTAGGTCTGGATCGTCTGTTCGATCGCGCTGCGGTCGGTGCTCATGGGGATCTCCTCGGGGGAACGATGGTTCGGCCGGCGCGTGTGCCGGTGGCGCGGGACTGGATGCCGGTGGCGCGCGCGTGGGCGCCGACGACGGCACGCGGGGCATCAGCGCGCATGACGGTTCAGCTCGTCCTCGACGAACTCCATGCGGTCCTTGCCCCAGAAGATCTCGTCGCCGACCACGAAGCTGGGCACGCCGAAGACGCCGCGCGCCAGGGCGCGGTCGGTGCTGTCGATCAGGGCCTGGCGGATCTCGGGGCTTTCGGCTGCCGCTTCGAACGCGGCGGGGTCCACGCCCAGCGCGGTCACGATCGGCCGCATCCCCGCGTAGTCGGCGATGGACGCGTCGTCGCGCTCCCAGTAGGCCGCGAAGACCGCATCGACGAAGGGCAGCTCGAGCCCCCAGCGGCGCATCGCCAGCGCACCGCGCAGCACGCGGCTCGACTTGATCGGGAACACGGTCGGAAAGCGGAACGGCAGCCCGTACTTGTCGGCCCACCGGGCGAGGTCGCGCTTGCGGTTGGCGAGCTTGGCCGGCGGCTCCTCGAGCACCACGTAGTCGTTCTGTCGGAACACGTGGCCGAGGTTGTACGGGTGCAGCACCAGTTCGGCGCCGGTGCGTTCGAGCACCGGGCGCACCAGCTTCAGCGCGAAGTAGGTGTTGGTGCTGCCGATGTCCCAGTAGAGGTCGAGCGTGCGTCGGGATGTGTTCATGTCCCAGTCTAGCCCGAACGCGCGAACGGCGCGGCGCGCCCGCAACGGGGCCACAATGCCGGATGCGGCCGCAAGGCCTTCTTCCGGAGGAACCCCGTGAACCGTCAATGGATCTACGCCCGCCGCCCCGAGGGGGCCGTCACCACCGACATCTTCGAGCTGCAGCTGACCGACCTGCCGCAGCCGGCGCCCGGCGAAGCGCTGGTGCGCGTGAAGATCATCTCGGTCGATCCGGCCAACCGCGCCTGGATGCAGGGGCGCACCTACCGGCCGCAGCTGCAGCCAGGCGAGGTGATGGGCGGCTTCGGTCTCGGCGAGGTGATCGCGTCGAACACACCGCAGCTGCGGCCCGGCGACCTCGTCGACGGTGACTTCGGCTGGCGCGACTACCTCACCGTGCGGCCCGACCAGGTCACGAAGCGGGATCCCCGCCACGCGCCCGAACACCTGGTGGGCGTGCTCGGCATCACCGGGCTGACCGCGTATTTCGGACTGTTCGACGTCGGGCGTCCGGTGGCGGGCGAGACGGTGATGGTGTCGGCCGCCGCGGGCGCCGTCGGCTCGGTCGCGGGTCAGCTCGCCCGTATCGCTGGCTGCCGGGTGATCGGGGTGACGGGCGGGCAGGCCAAGTGCGACTGGATCACCGGCACGCTCGGGTTCGACGCGGCCCTCGACTACAAGGCCGGCGACCTGAAGGCCGCGCTGAAGGAGATCTGCCCCGAGGGCGTCGACGTCTACTTCGACAACACCGGCGGCGCGCCGCTGGACGCCGCACTCGCGCGCATGAACGTAGGCGGGCGCATCGCCTGCTGCGGCAACGTGTCCCAGTACGACCGCGGGGGCGCGACGGGCGGCCCGCCGGGGGTGCCGGGTCTGCTCGTCACCAAGCGCATCCGCATGGAAGGCTTCATCGTCACCGACCACTTCGCGCGCCGGCACCAGGCCGAGCGTGCGCTGGCCGGCTGGCTGCGCGACGGGCGGCTGAAGGCGCCGATGGACATCGTCGAGGGCTTCGAGCGCGTGCCGCAGGCGCTGGTCGACCTGCTGCACGGCCGCAACCGCGGCAAGATGATGATCCGGATCGCCTGACCGAGCCGGATCGCCCGACCGATCGGGTCAACCGACCGATCGGACCGCCCGGCCGGCCCGACCGGCCGGGTCAGCCCTGTTTCCAGGCGGGCGTGCGCTTCTCGACGAACGCGCGGATGCCTTCGCGCGACTCCTCGGTGGCCGCGATCGTGCAGAAGCTCTCGACCACGTTGCCGATGTCGCGCCGGTAGTCGTTGTCGTTGAAGCGCATGAAGGCGGCGTGCCCCAGCTTCATCACGCCGGGCGGCTTGGCGGCGAACATGCGCGCCATCTCGAGCGCCGCCTCGAGCACCTGGCCGTCCGGCACGATGCGGCTGACCAGCCCCAGGGTCGCCGCCTCCTGTGCGCCGAACGCCCGGCCCGAGAACAGGATCTCGTACGCGCGGTGGCGCCCGACGATGCGCGGCAGGTGCACGAAGTGGATCGCCGGGATCATGCCGACGTCGATCTCCGGATACCCGAACGTCGAGCTCTCGCCGGCGACGATCACGTTCGACTGGATGCACAGGGTCATGCCGCCCGCACGCGCCGCGCCGTCGACGGCCGCGATGCAGGGCTTGCCCAGGTTGTAGTGCACGTCGGCCAGCTCGATGTACAGCTTCTCCAGGAACTTGTGCACCGCGAGTCCGGACTCGCCCTGCAGGATGCTGAGGTCGAGGCCCGCGCAGAAGCGGCGGGGCAGGGCGCTGCACAGGACGATCGCGCGCACGTCGTCGTCGGCGCTGGCGCGCTTCAGCGCGGACAGGATCTCTTCGATCATCGCCACGCTGAGCGCGTTGACGGGGGCGCTGTCCATCGTGATCTGGGCGACGTGTGCGGAGACTTCGTATCGGACCTTGCTCATGTGGGGTGTTCGCCTTGGGTCGTGGGGTGGGCGGAGGGTGGTGCCCGATTCTGCCTCGGACGGCGGCCGGGCGCGGCGGGTGCGCCGTTCCACGACTGCGGCCCTCGACCGGACGCGGGCCGGCAATCCCCGTCGGAGGCCGGCAACACGCGTCAATCTGGGTATTCTTCTCCCGGACGCGGGCCCGTACCCGCCGCACACTTCCAGGAGACGAACCCCATGAGCGAACCCCGGTTCGAGACCGCGCCCCTGCCGGAGCGCGACTATCAGCGCCACCTCGAGGAGGGGCGCTTCATGCTGCAGCGCAGCCGCTCGAGCGGCCGCTTCGTGTACTACCCGCGCGTGGCCGAGCCGCGCACCGGCGCCACCGATCTCGAATGGGTCGAGGTGTCGGGCCTGGGCACCGTGTACGCCACCAGCGTGATGCGTCAGCGCGATCCGGCCGCCAACTACAACGTCGCGCTGATCGACCTCGCCGAAGGCGTGCGCATGATGAGCCGCGTCGAAGGCGTGCCGCCGGAGCAGGTGCGCATCGGCATGGCGGTGCGTGCGCGCATCGCCCGCGAGGCCGACGGTGCGCTCGTGGTGTTCGACCCGGTGGAGGGTGGGGCGGGTGCGTCCGGTGCGGGCGCGACGGGCGCGGGCGCGGCGGGAGGTGCACGATGAGCGAAGGCTTTCCGCGCGGCAAGGCCGCCATCGTCGGGGCGGCCACCTACGGCATCGGCGAGGCACCGGGCCTCGATTCCATCGACCTCGCCGTGCACGCCAGCGTGCGGGCGCTGGCCGCCGCCCGGCTGACGCCGCAGGACGTCGACGGGCTGTTCGTGTGCCTGCCCTCCGACTTCCTGTCGGGGCTGTCGCTGGCCGAGTACCTGGGCATCCGCCCCAAGTTCACCGACAACAACCGCACCGGCGGCTCGGCCTTCCTGTCGCACGTGTACTGGGCCGCCCATGCACTGGCCGCGGGCGCCTGCGACGTGGCGCTGATCGCCTACGGCAGCAACCAGCGCAGCGGCGCAGGCAAGCTCGTCAGCGCCCAGAAGCAGCCCTGGTTCGAGGCCCGCTACAAGCCGGTGATGCCGGTGGGCGCGTATGCGCTGGCCGCCTCGCGCCACATGCACGAATTCGGCACCACGCGCGAGCAGCTGGCCGAGGTGGCCGTGGCCGCCCGCGGCTGGGCGCAGAAGAACCCCGAGGCGTTCATGCGCGATCCGCTGAGCGTGCAGGACGTGCTGGCCGCCCGCATGGTGGCCGATCCGCTGACCGTGCGCGACTGCTGCCTGGTCACCGACGGCGCCGCCGCGATCGTGCTGACCCGCGCCGACCGTGCGCGCGACCACTGCGCGACGCCGGTCCACGTGCTGGGCTGCGCCGCGGCCACCGACCACAGCAGCATCGTCGCCATGCCCGACCTCACGGTCACGGCCGCCGCCGAGTCCGGTGCGCGCGCCTACGCGCAGGCCGGGTACGGTCCGCGCGACATGGACGTGGTCGAGCTGTACGACGCGTTCACCATCAACACGCTGCTGTTCCTCGAGGACCTGGGGTTCTGTCCGAAAGGCGAGGGCGGGCGCTTCGTGTCGGGCGGCCGCATCGCACCGGGCGGCGAGCTGCCCGTGAACACCAATGGCGGCGGCCTGTCCTGCGTGCACCCCGGCATGTACGGCCTGTTCACGCTGGTCGAGTCGGCGCAGCAGCTGATGGGCCAGGCGGGCGAGCGGCAGGTGCCGGGCGCGCGGCTGGCGCTGGCGCACGGCAACGGCGGCACCTTGTCGAGCCAGGTGACGGCGATCCTGGGCACGCCGGAGACGCTGTGATGGCGGCGGCGCTGCCCGAGATCCGTCGGGCCGGCGCCTGGACGGTGGGCGAGCTGCTGTCGGCGCAGGCGCGCCGGGTGCCCGAGCGCGTCGCGCTCGACGACGGTGCGAAGACGCTCACCTACCGCACGCTCGACGAACGGGCGAACCGCCTGGCTAACGTGCTGGCCGCGCTGGGCGTCCGGCGCGGCGCCCGGGTGGCGATCCTGTCGGAGAACCGCACCGAGTACCTCGAGGCCACGTACGCCGCGGCGAAACTCGGCGCGGTCCTGTGCGCGCTCAACTGGCGCCTGGCGCGCGAGGAGCTGGCGCACTGCGTGCGCCTGGTCGAGCCGACCGTCGTGCTGCTGTCGCCGCGCTTCGAGGCCGCGTATGCGGCGCTCGGTGCGCTCGACGGCGTGCCGGGCGGGACGATCCTGCTGGGCGACGACTACGAGCGCCGCCTGCAGGCCGCCGCGGTGTCCGCGCCGCCGCTGTGCGCCGAGCCCGAGGACGGCCTGCTGATCCTCTACACCAGCGGCACCACCGGCCTGCCCAAGGGGGCGCTGATCAGTCACCGTGCCGAGCTGGCGCGCATGGACGTGTCGCGCATCGACCTCGGGCTGCAGGCGGGCGACGGATTCGTCGCCTGGGCGCCGATGTTCCACATGGTGTCGCTCGAGCACGCGCTGCACGTGCTCGGCCTGGGCGGCACGGTGTTCGTCGTCGACGGCGCCGACATCCCGCACATCGTGCGGCTCGTCGCAACGCAGCCGCAGTGGTGGCTGGTGCTGATCCCCGGCATGATTGAGCGCCTGGTCGAGGCGCTGCGCGAAGGCGGGGTCCGTCCGCGCGGCATCCGGCTGGCCGGGGCGCTGGCCGACCTGGTGCCGGGTCAGCTGGTGGCCGAGGCGTCGCGCCTGCTGCAGGCGCCGTACCTGAACACCTTCGGGTCGACCGAGACCGGCATGCTGCCCGGCTGCGGGCGCAGCTTCCCCGTCGGCACGGAGCCCGACAGCCTGGCCAAGGACCACAACTCGCTGTACCTGTGGCGCCTGGTCGACCGCGACGACCGGGACGTCGCGCCCGGCGAACCGGGCGAGATCGCCGTGCGCGGGCCCACCGTGTTCAGCGGCTACTGGAACGCCGATGCGGTCAACGCGCGCGAGTTCCGCGGCGGCTGGTTCCACATGGGCGACATGTTCGTCGAGCGGCCCGACGGGCGCATCGACTTCGTCGACCGCGCCAAGTACCTGATCAAGTCGGGCGGCGAGAACATCTACCCGATCGAGATCGAGCGGGTGCTGATGCGCGATGCGCGGGTTGCCGAGGCCGTGGTCGTGCGCCGGCGCAGCGTCGAGTGGGGCGAGGTGCCGGTCGCCTTCGTCGCCGTGCACGACCGCACCGTGACGCCCGACGACCTGATGCGCGCATGCCGTGCGCAGCTGTCGTCCTACAAGCTGCCGCGCGAGATCCGCATCGTCGCCTCGCAGGAAGACTTCCCGCGCAGCACCAGCGGCAAGGTGCAGCGCCAGCTGGTCGAGCGCTGGCTCGACGAGGGGAGCGCATGAGCCCGGTGCCCATCCTGCACCACTACGACTTCTCGCCGTTCTCCGAGAAGATCCGGCTGGCCTTCGGATTCAAGGGGCTGGCCTGGCATGCGGTCGAAGCGCCGTCCGTGATGCCCAAGCCCGACCTGGTCGCGCTCACCGGCGGCTACCGGCACATTCCGGTGATGCAGATCGGCGCCGACGTGTTCTGCGACACGCGCACGATCGCCCGCGCGCTCGACCGGCTGTGGCCCGCGCGTCCGCTGGTGCGGCCGGCCACGCGCGGCCTCGCCACGGCGCTCGAGGCGTGGGCGGAGCGCGACCTGTTCTGGCCGATCGCCCGCTACGTGACGGGCGTGAACGCCGACACCATCGACCCGCAACTGCACGTCGACCGTGCCGCGCTGCGCGGCAAGCCGGCGCCTTCGCCCGAGCGCCTGCGTGCGGTGGCGCGTCGCAGCCTGGCGCAGGTGCGCGCCGAGCTGCCGGTGGTCGACCGCCTGCTCGCGCACGGTGGCGCATGGCTGCTGCCCGATGGTCCCGGCCAGGCCGACTTCGCCGTGTATCACGGACTCTGGTTCCTCGGCGCCTTCGCCGTCGACTGCAGCGACGTGCTCGCGCCGTATCCGGCAGTGCGCAGCTGGATGGCGCGGGTCGCTGCGATCGGCCACGGTCGCCGCATGCCGATGTCCGCCGCCGAGGCGCTGGCCGCGGCTGCACGCGGCGCGCCGGCGCCCCTGCCGCCCGCGCACGACGACGACAGCCTGCCGCCCGTGGGCAGCCGCGTGTCGGTGCGGCCCGACGACTACACCACCGAGGCCGTGACCGGCCGGCTCGCACAGGTCGACCACGACGACGTGCGTGTGCTGCGCGACGACGCCGTGCTCGGCGCGGTGATGATGCATTTCCCCCGCATCGGCTACACGATCCGGGCGCTCTGACATGAACAGGAGACTCCGATGAGCGGACGACTCGACGGCAAGGTGGTGCTGCTCACCGGCGCGGCCTCGGGCATCGGCGCGGCCACCACCGAGCTGATGCTGGGCGAGGGTGCGCGCGTGGTGGCGACCGACGTCGACGTGGCGCGCGGCGAAGCGCTCGTGGCGCGGCTGTCGGCGCAGGCGCCCGGGCGCATCGTGTTCCTGCGGCTCGACGTCGCGCAGGAGGCGCAGTGGGAAGCCGCGCTCGCGCAGGCCGCGGCCCGCTTCGCGCCGATCGACGTGCTGGTCAACAACGCGGGCGTGGCCCCCGCCCTGGTGCCGCTGGCGCAGACCACGCTCGACGAGTGGCGCCGCGTGATGTCGATCAACCTCGACGGCGCCTTCCTCGGCGTCAAGCACGCGATCCGCGCGATGACGGGCCGGGGCGGCGCGATCGTCAACGTGTCGTCGGTCGCCGGCCTGGTCGGCATGCCGCTGAACGGGGCCTACAGTCCCGCGAAGGCGGGCGTGCTGCTGCTGACCAAGTGCGCGGCACTCGAGTGCGCGCAGATGGACCCGCCGATCCGCGTCAACGCGGTGCACCCCGGCTACATCCGCACCGACATGGTCGGCGCGATCTCCGACACGCTCGGCGCCGAGCGCTTCGAGCGCCGCGTGCGCAAGACGGTCCCGCTCAAGCGTCTGGGCGATGCCCAGGACATCGCCGAGGCGATCGTCTTTCTCGCGAGCACGCAGTCGAAGTTCACCACCGGCTCCAGCCTCGTCGTCGACGGCGGCTGGACCGCGCAGTGAGGCGGAGGGCCGACCGCGCAGTGCGGCGGACGCCCGACGGCGCAGTGAGGCCGACGCCCGACCGCGCTGCGCGTCAGCCGGAACTCAGGCCCAGCTTCTCGGCGAACCGCCGCATGCCGCCCAGCCAGCGATCGTAGCCCTGCGCCTTGCGCTGGAAGTACTCCAGCACCTGCGGATGCGGCAGGATCAGGAACGACTCGGCGTCCATGCCTGCGACCACGCAGTCGGCGAGCGCTTCGGCCGAGATGATCCCGTCGTTCTTGGCCGCGGACGAGCCGGGCCGGCCCTGCACCATCGGCGTGTCGACGGCCTGCGGACACAGCACCGACACGCGCACGCCGTGGGCGCCGTGACGGATCGACAGGTATTCCGCCAGTGCGATCGCCGCGTGCTTGGTGACCGCGTAGGTGGCCGACGGCAGCGAGGTGATCAGCCCGGCGGCCGACGCGGTGTTCAGCAGGTAGCCTGAGCCGCGTGCGCGCATGCCCGGCACCACCGCGCGGGCCGCGTAGACGTGCGCCTTCACGTGCACCTGCCAGTTCAGGTCCCACTCGGCGTCGGGCGCCTCCTCGGTGCCGTCGCGGATCAGGCCGGCATTCGAGCAGAACACGTCGATCGGACCGAAGCGCGCCTCGGCCGCCGCGACCAGCGCCTGCACCGACGCTTCCGAGCCGACGTCGGTGGGTACGGCCAGGGCCGGGACGGGCGGTCGTGCCGCGCCGTCGCCCGCCTGCAATGCGGCGGCGAGCGTGTCGAGCGCCGCCGCCTGCTGCGGCAGATCCGCCAGGACCAGTGCGCGCGGGCGCTCGGCGGCGAAGCGCAGCGCGAGCGCGCGGCCGATGCCGCTGGCTGCGCCGGTGATCACGAT
>ENA-UPTA01003136-UPTA01003136.1-activated-sludge-metagenome-genome-assembly--contig:-NODE-3136-length-16497-cov-6.895816_pt1 | contig 16497 bp, 14 predicted proteins | sample MGYA00238184_ERZ773361 | MGnify/ENA primary metagenome ERZ773361 (study PRJEB29100, sample SAMN05720205) | activated sludge metagenome | isolation source: anaerobic digester from wastewater...
CCTATCGGTTATTGTACCCGATTTTTGGTGTCCGTTAAAGTGGGGTTATCTCAAGATGTCCCTGAAATCATAGAGCTTTTATTAGAAAAATTAGCCAGACAGAGGGAAGCGCCGCGCATTATCGTATTTATTACCGCTGGAATTAAGGTGGATGAGATAGAGGAAGGCTTTATAGAACATCTAATTAAAAAAATTCAGGTACGTTTGCCAAGTTTGAGAATTGTTAATCATATCCCGACACTCATTCAATTAAAGCGAGATAATCCCGAGGAGTTTTATAAAATGTACGTTAAAGATTCTCCTTATCATCATTTTTCCGCATACGGCAATCTTTCTATGGCAACGGTGTTGGCTGAACAGATTAATACAGAGTCAGCAGGGAGTGAGTAACGATTGTTCCCTGCAAGTAAAAGTAGCCCTGATTTGTTTGCCCTGGCGGTCTTGTGCGCAGGCGAAAGCAGGTGTTGGGGGATTTGCAGGATAAATAAATTTTTGAATCACCGGGGCTGCTTTTGCCCCTTTAAAGGATTTCCTCTGGCGGGTTGAAAAAGTTTAATTTCGATAATAAGATGAAATCATGGTATTATATAATATTTAACAACTTGGGTTACGGGCAGAAATTGTATCTTTGCCAGGTGGCTGGTTTCATAAAAACAGGGACGTTAAAAAGGAGGAGAAAATGAATTTTGTAAAAGAGTTTAAAGAGTTTGCCATGAAAGGCAATGTTGTGGACATGGCCGTTGGTATTATCATCGGTGGCGCATTTGGGAAAATAGTTTCATCGGTGGTCAATGATGTCATTATGCCTCCCGTTGGACTTTTATTGGGCGGAGTCAATTTTACGGATTTAAAAATCCCCTTAAAATCAGCTCAATTAGACGCGACGACAGGGGCTGTCTTAAAAGAAGCCGTTACGCTTAATTACGGCCAATTTTTGCAGACAACTGTTGATTTTATCATCCTGGCTTTCGCGATTTTTCTCATGGTTAAGGCCATGAATACGTTGAAAAAGAAAGAAACAACCGCTCCTGCAGCCCCGCCTGCGCCGACAAAAGAAGAGATATTATTAACTGAGATCCGGGATGCTTTAAGGATGAAACGTTAAAAGGGAGACAAGGAAGGCCACGCAACAAGTTTTAACAGGATCTTGTTACCCGTTACGACATAAACCCGTTGTGAGTCGCCGACTTATGACGGGTTTTTTTTGGGCTCCTGCCCGCAGGTTCGCATGGTGTGGGGAATTGTTGGCGCTGAACGGCCGTATGGCTGGGCCTTCAAGCTTGGGGGGCAAGAGTCCCCGTCTATTATAAGAGGGATTTTGGGATGACAGGAGATAAACAAAAGAATGTGTCCGGCGGGAAGGGATTTTGACTGGTCGCCGACGGGGACGCAACTTATATATGTCCAAGAAGGAATATGGGCCGTTGATGACGACGGCCGTAACGCCCGGTTGCTTCTCAGCGTAGGGGCTGATTTTTATCCCTGAAATCTTCAGTGGTCACCCGACGGGTCTAAGATCGCGTTTGTTTCCGGCCACGAGTCAACGGATGTGATGTTGCAGGCGATCTATCTCATGGATTCAACGGGTGCCAATTTAACGCGGGTTTCCGACTTTATGCGGATAGGCGGTCGTCTGGATTGGTCCCCGGATCAAAAGTATATGGTTTTTTTAGCTGAGGACGAGGATTATTTGAATCAGATATTCCGGCTTGATATTGATAAGTCTGAAATATTGCAGCTTACGTTGAGCGGTAATAATGCGAAGCCGGGCTTTTCTCCTCTCCTGGATGAGGCCTATACTCATGCGGTTCCGGAACCGGGAATGGTCTTGCTTTTGGGAATGGGCTTGGCAGGGGCTTTCCTGCGCCGAAAGACCGGCCGGTGAATCCGTCCCTTTTGGAGGAGAATCGAAAGAATATCCTTGCTTTCCGGAAAGGACATAACTCAGAGAGCCATTCCGATCCCATCATTCGTGCAACTCATAGCGGAAGAATGAGTTGCGTTTTATAGGCGTTTTTTATTTTTTTTGTAACTTTCCCCTGATGTCTGCGAATAATGGAATGAAAGGTTCAGCCAGCCCATGGAAAAGACCGACGAACAGATTCTAACCGAGTATATTTCCGGTGACAGAGAGGCCATTCGTATGATTTATGTGCGGTATAAAACCCGTCTTTTCAATTTTTGCCTGCGCTTATTGGGCAACCGGGCCGATGCGGAAGAAGTGACCGGGGATGTTTTTATGACGCTTATGACCGATTGTACCTATGATCCGGGAAGAAATATACGGTTCTCGACTTGGATATACACGGTGGCGCGTAATAAAAGCGTCAGCCGGATGCGCAAGCGAAAATATTTAACCCCCTTTTGGCACGGCCCGACCGGGCAGGACCGCTTTCAGGAATGGGATCCCCCTGACAGCCGGGATTTGTCCCGGGAGGAACTGGCGAAAAAGGAGTTAAGCGTTCTGGTGCTTAAGGCACTGGACAAGCTTCCTTTTGAGTACAAGGAGGCGATGGTTTTGCGGCAATACCATGGGATGAGTTACGAACAAATCAGCGTGATTCTTAACTGCTCCTTGGAAAAAGTGAAGATCCTGATTTTTCGGGCCAAGGAGCAGTTAAGAGTACAATTGGCTCCCTTCGTGAAGGAGGAGCGAATATGAACGATCAAGAACGGTTAAAAGAATTAATATCCCGATATATCGATGGCGAAGTCAGCGCGCAGGAAAGGGCGGAGGTGGAGACGCTGCTGCAAGAATCCGTGCCCGGGGCCGCTTATTATAAAGAATTATTGAAGCTCAAACAGGTGCTGAATGTGCTGCCTGAAGAGGATTTGTCCGGGGACATGGAGCGGGAAATCGTGAGCGCTATTGCCCGAGGGATGAAGGAGGGATCAGCGATGAAATGGAGTTCCTTTTATAAAGCCGGTATCGGCGGCGGGGTGGCGGTTATGCTGATTGCCGGGCTGTTATCTTTGCAGGTGTATGTCAAGCGTGGTATTCAGGGCCGTATCCGGAGTGCGACGGATGATATCGGAGAGCAGTATAGCCCGGGGAATACATCGGTGCGGTCGTATACGAGCCAGCCCCAGCAGTTGGCTCTCAGCAAAACCTCACAGTATGAACCTTATTATTTGGATACCGCTTACAACGTGAGTTCGGCGGACAGGAGGCGTGTCTCCGGAGCCCCCCGGAGTGAGGGACTGCCGTCGGATACATCGGAGACAGGGATGAGATTGGCGGAACAGGAATTCTGGGGTGAGGACAAAAAAGAGGAAGCGCCCCCGGAGGACTCCTGGCGGTATAATCCGGATTTCCATACCGAAGAGTATGACCGTATTTATGAGAATCCTTTCATGACGGTTACGGAAAATCCTTTGTCGACATTCTCCATTGACGTGGATACGGCCTCTTACAGCAACATCCGCCGGTTTTTAACCAAACGGCAGTTCCCTCCGGCAGACGCGGTCCGTATTGAAGAAATGGTGAATTATTTTTCCTACAATTATCCTCTGCCTCAAGGGGATGCCCCGTTCGCGATCACGATTAAGGGCGCGGCCTGCCCGTGGAATACGGCCCATCAGCTGGTTGGGATCGGGCTGCAGGGCAAGACCTATAATTCCGAAGAACTGCCGCCCAGCAACCTTGTGTTTCTGGTGGATGTGTCGGGGTCCATGGAACATCCGAATAAACTGCCGCTGTTAAAGTCATCGTTAAAGATGCTGGTCCGGCAGTTGGGCCAGGATGAGCGGGTTGCGATCGTGGTTTATGCCGGGGCGGCCGGCATGGTTCTGGATTCCACGCCCGGGAGCCATAAAGGGGAAATCCTTGCCGCTCTTGACCGCCTGCAAGCCGGCGGTTCGACGGCGGGCGGGGCGGGCATTCAACTCGCTTACGAGATCGCCCGGAAGAATTATATTCAAGGAGGCAACAACCGGGTGATTTTAGCGACCGACGGCGATTTTAACGTCGGGGTCAGCAGCAACGCCGAGCTTGTCCGGATGATAGAAGAGAAACGCCAAGACGGTATTTTTTTGACAGTTTTAGGCTTTGGGATGGGTAATTACAAAGACTCCAAGATGGAGCAGCTGGCTGACAAAGGCAATGGCAATTATTACTATATCGATACCGAAAAGGAAGCCCAAAAAGTGCTTGTCCATGAACTGGGGTCCACGCTCTTTACCATTGCCAAGGACGTAAAGATTCAGGTTGAGTTTAACCCGGGACAAGTGAAGGCCTACCGCCTGATCGGGTATGAGAACCGTATCCTGGCCAAGGAGGATTTTAATGACGATACCAAAGATGCCGGGGAGCTGGGCGCCGGGCACACGGTGACGGCCCTGTACGAAATTGTTCCGGCGGGGTCCCAGGAGTCTTTCCGCGGAGTGGATGCGTTGGTGTATCAGAAGACGCAGTCGGTGGACAGCGCGGACGTGATGACGGTCAAACTGCGGTATAAAGAGCCGGATGGAAACACGAGCCGGCTGATTCAGCAGGCGATTTCCACTGATGAAGTTGCGGCAGTTCCGGAAGGAGATTTTCAGTTTGCCGCCGCGGTTGCGGAGTTTGGGCTTCTCTTGCGGGATTCCCGGTATAAAGGCCAGGCCTCTTATCAGCAGGTGCTTCAGCAGGGCAGGGAGGCTTTAGGCCAGGACCCTTACGGATATCGGCAGGAGTTTTTAGATTTGGTGCGCCAGGCCGAGCAGCTTGACCGGCGGGTATTGAAATCAGCTGATGATTACGGCGGGGATGGGGAAGAAATCCCCGGAGAAGGTATTCAGTTTAAAAACCGGCGTTAAGGGTTGTTGTGCGTGTCCCCTATACGAGGTCCGAATCCCAATACTTGAACCATCTTTTAGCAAGTTTTTTATCCGGCGTCCGCCAGAGGGTGTTGTGCAGATCTTCGAGAAGCAGGGGATCATTCAAGATCATATCCGCATCTTTGGCCGTGATTTTTTCAGGATGACGGCTTCCCAGAATTTGTTTCTTGATGCGCTCGCGTTCCCGTTGGCGGACAGGGGTCGGTGTCTTGGGCCGTAGCAGTTTGACGCACAAAGTATGTATCAAAGGATCCGCTATCGCTGAGAGAAAATCGTCCCTTTCGGGATTGGTGATGGCTGATGACCGCGTAGCCGAATCTGCTAATTGGTTGAGGCGTTTGAGTTCCCCCGGGGGCTCGGTTTCCGTGGGCACGAGAAAAAGACCCCATTTCCTGAAAAGGCTCCCGCTTTCTTCATAACTCAAGAAGAGAGACAGGGGGGCCGCGACCACAAGCGGAATGACAATAGTTAATAACCATAAGAATAAGGAAGGATTGACCGCGTAGGTCATGACCGCCAACGCGAGCCCAATCAGAAGCCCGGGCCAGTGAGCTTTGAGGGAGGTGAATACCCCGATTTTTTTTTCATATCTGTTTTGGTGTTTCCATTCAATTTTTTTCCCGCGCAAGGTGAGAATGATAAACCATGTATGGGACAACATGCGGATGGGGGCGAGGAACACGGAAAATAACGTTTCCAGAAGGACGCTGAACATCAGTCTTAGGAATCCGCCGAATAAGCGCAGTTCCTGGCGGGAAATGATTAACCAGAGAATGCTTAAAATTTTAGGAAGGAAAAGAAACACTGTCGTCATTCCCAGGAGCCATATCGACAGGTTCCATTTTTGTTCGGGCCAATAGGGGAAAAGACTGGGTTGGTCGGTAAAATACACGGGCGTATGGAACGCATCGATAACGGCGTAAGCCGTGATGAGGAGTAAAGACGAAAACCAGAAAAAAGAAGAGAAGTAAAACATGTTGCCTAAAATGAAAAGAATCCGGTGCCCGAAGGAAAATCCGGGGAGCTTCAGAATCCTTAAATGCTGCAGATTCCCGCGGCACCAGCGTATATCGCGTTCGAACTCTGTCAGCAGATTGGGCGGCAATTCCTCATAACTATCGGCCAGTTGGTCAGTCAGCCATACCCCGTAACCGGACCGGCGCATCAGCGCGCTTTCCACAAAATCGTGGCTTAAAATCTCTCCTCCGAAGGGGGTGTGACCTTTGAGTCCCGGCAGGGCGCAAAATTTAATAAACGGTTCCAGGCGGATGATAGCGTTATGTCCCCAGTAGCTGGCATCGTCTAGCTGACAGAATTGCATTCCTGCCATCGCGAGGGGGCTGTATACGTGGCTTGCAAACTGGTTGATGCGGGAGAACAGTGTTTTTTGATTCATGCCCTTGGGCGCTGTTTGCAGGATGCCGATGTCGGGCCGCTGTTCCATCGCCTGAACCATCTGCAGGACGGCCGTCCCGCTTAATAAACTGTCCGCATCTAGAGTAATTATATATTTGTAAGAACGCCCCCAGCGCCGGCAAAAGTCGGCGATATTTCCGCTTTTTTTGTGGATCCGGTTCCTCCGGCGACGGTAGAAAATCCTTCCGAACCCGTCCACCTGGTGGCAAAATTCCATCCAGTTTACTTTTTCTTCCACTTGTTTTGAGGGGTCCGTGGTGTCGCTCAGGATGAAGAAATCGAAAGGTTTTAATTGCCCGGCTTTGGTCAGGGATTCGTAGATGGCCTGCAGGCTGGCGAAGATCCGGGACACGTTTTCGTTGTGGATAGGCATAACAAGGGCAGCACGGACATCCTGGGGGAGTGTGGCGGCCCCGTCTTTTATGGGGAAGCGCGGGCCTATTTTATCGCCGCCCCGCATGAGGGAGATAAAACCGAGTGTTCCCGTCCAGAAATTCAGCGCGATCCAACTAAATAATATCGTTGAAACAGTGAAAATGACGAGTTCGATCCGGCTTATCCCTTGAGGGAGCAGGATCGTGAACAGGAGGTACCCTGCAACGCCCGAGGAAAGCCCGGTCAAGGAAAACAATGCCGTCCGGCGCAAGAGACGGGAACGTTTCCAGGGTGAAGCCCCTGTGCGAGCGGGTGTAATCGTGCGGCGAAAGGCCATGGAGACACGGTTGAGAGGAGGCATGGGGTTGCTGAGGGCGAGGGCGTCAATTTGGGCTTGGGCGCTGAGATTTTCCCGTTGGGTGAGGGCGACGACGTCATTGATGGCCCGGTTCAGGAGGTCTGCAGGGTCGGGATTCTCCGGGAGCGGGCTTAAGCGCTGGATGATTTCTTTTGCGTAGCGGGAAACCAGGATTTCCGGCAGACGGAGCGCGCGCAGATATCCCTGCACCCGGCAGAGCACTTCAGGCATGGGATCGAATTTGTTTTTGGAATTTGTTTGTTGATTCATGAATTCAGACCTGTCTTAACGGTTTGCGAAGTCGCGCATACGTTGTCGCGTTTCAGGGAAGGAAGGAATAGTCCCACGTTTCCGACACCGGGGAGGTGCCTTTCATTAAGACGGCACGAAGATTAAGCGTCGGCCTTTGGCTCGGAATCATATCTTTGAGAGGATCCCTTTGCCCCCGGTGGAGCCGGAAGACCAGGCGCCAGCCTTGCGTGGCCTTGTTTTTGATGATTTGATAATTGAGGAGATCATACTCTCCGGTCACGTCGATCTGGGCCGTCAGACCCGCATCATCAGGCAGGGAGGGCAATTCTCCGTCGTTAAATTCCAGCAAAAACATTATCTCGTCATTATCTTTGTCCTGGACGATGCGCGTGTCCGTGACGTGCCCTACCGGGGGCCATGAGGGTGAGGCCTTAAACCAGCGCAGGACATATTCATATTCCGCGCGCTCTCCGTCTTTCAAGGGTTGGGCCGGCACCCAGAAGGCGTTGATATTGTCGTTGTATTCGTTGGTGGTTGGAATCTGCAGGAGTTCAACATGGCCTTTGCCCCACTTGTTCAGCGGTTGCACCCACACGCTGGGCCGTAAATCCGAACGCGTCTCCAAATCCTGGTAATGATCAAAATTCGTGTCGCGTTGAAGCACCGCAAAGCCGCAGGCATTGTCCGCGTTAAACGTGTCTATGTGCAGCCGTTTTGGATTAATGAAGGGCCGCCATGTCCATTCTCCGGATTCTGTTTGGATCAAAAGGCCGTCTGAATCATGCACCTCGGGACGAAAGTCCTTGCGGTCGGGTTGGGATTGATTTTCCCCAAAATAATACATGCTGGTGAGGGGCGCGAGACAGAGTTTTTCGATGCTGTGGCGGGCGAAGAGCACACAATGGACCGTTATGTTGGTTTCTGATCCCGGCTGTAAGGTGAACTGATAGGCCCCTGTCACGCTCGGGCTGTCCAAAAGGCCGTAAATGACGAGCGTGTCCTTGCCTTTGGGGGGGCGTTTAATCCAGAACTCTTTAAAATAAGGGAACTCTTCGCCCGAGGGCAGTCCTGTATCGACCGCCAGCCCGCGTGCCGAAATTCCATAGACCAGGTCTTTCGGGAGTCCCCGGAAATAACTGGCGCCCAGAAACGAAACCACTTCATCCCAGTAATCGGGTTTATTGAGCGGGTAGTGCACGCGGAAACCGGAGAAGGAAAGCCCCTGCAAATCCTCTTCCTGTATTTCGCTTTTGTCATAATGAAACAATTGGGGTGAAAACGGCACGGCCTGGATCCTTTTGTGGTCAATGATATTGACCTTTACGGGCCATTTAAAAAGAAAACCCATATGAAAGAATTGAATTTGAAAAGGCGTTTCGCTGTCTTTCCAGAGAGCGGCTTCTGGTTTGAACCGGATATCCCGCCATTGATTGTAACCCATGGTATCCAGTGAGGGGGGAAGTTTATGTCCCAGGGGGTCCTGAAACGGTTCTTGAGCCAATTGTTCGGCCTGTCCAATAATGGTTTTAAAAAACCGGCCAGGTTTCTCTTTGGCGTCGCTGAGGGTGCCATAAAACAGAAGGAACGCTCCGAGAATAAGGACCGTGTTGATTTTTAGAAAAATTCCAATTCCCAAACGGGAAGTCAGTTTTTTACCCGCCATGAAGACCTCCTGAAATACCGAATTTAGAAATTATACCGCAAAAAGGGCAAGTCAATATAAAAAATTTACGTAGATTTCGCCGATTCAACAGGCCGTCCCTCCCGCTGGAGACGTTTATGGGTTTGTCCGCCTTCGCTGAATACCCCGGGCCTATCTGGGGGGGGAGGTGAGAGGTTAACAAAGTCTTCTGGTTTGGGGAGGTTCGCACGGATGTTCAGACGTCAGATCCTTCCTCGAAGCGAAGGATTGATGTTTCCTAGGCCCATGGGCGCGGGGCTTCATGTTTTGCCCTCTGCGAAGAAATAAATTGCGGAGGAGAGGTTCTATGATCTATGATAGAAAGCGGCCGTAGGGGGGGATTAGCCGTAAGATACGAATTGGAAGAGGGCATCCGCATGAAGAATCACCGTTGTTGGCTTTGTCTGGATATCTTAAAGGTGTGAGGAAAAACAAGGAAAAGACAAGAGGAGGTGAGTTCTATGGGTTGCTGTGGATCAAACAAGAAAAAAGAAGACAAACAGAAAGACCAGTATAAATGCGAGCCGTGTGGCGCAACGGCGGATAAGCCGAAAGACTGTTGCGGGAAACCGATGAAAAAGGTGAAATAAGGCTGGGTTGCGGGGAGGCTACAGGATTTATCCTGTAGCCTTTTTTATCGTGGGGGATAATCCGGGGATTTGACCGAGTCCGTGAAGGATTCAAAATAACGAGGATGGGAGGGAGTGCGATGAAGCCTAGGATACTTGTTTTGTACTACAGTATGTACGGCAACACGTTCATGCTGGCAAAGTCGGTTTGTGAAGGGATCAGGGAAGGCGAGGGCGAAGCCGTTTTCCGTACGGTTCCGGAGTTGTTGCCCCCCCATGTCATGGATGATGAGCGTATTAAAAAAGCCAAACAGCTGCAAAAAGAGGTCCCTGTCGCGCGGTTGGAAGACCTGGAGAATATAGACGGCATTATCCTGGGGTCGCCGACCAGATTCGGGAATATGTGTTCACAGTTAAGGAATTTCTTGGATCAGACAGGCGGTTTATGGGGGAAAGGCGCTTTGATCGGCAAGCCGGCAGGAGTCTTCTGCTGTACGGCTTCTTTGCACGGAGGCCAGGAAACCACGCTTGTTTCCATGATGGTGACTTTGCTTCACCATGGTGCCGTTATCGTCGGTGTGCCGTATAGTGTAAAAGAATTAGGTGAGACGCAAAGAGGAGGCACACCGTATGGCCCGACAGCCGTTGTCGGCGCGATGTCGGATGAAGCCCCTGATGAAACGGAATTAAAAATCGCGAAAGCGTTTGGAAAGAGGCTCGCCCAGGTGGCTAAGAAACTTCAATAGAGGGTGAATTTCAGGCCGATTTAAAGTCGGATTATATTTTTCCCGTTTTCGCCCGACATCCTGGCCTGTCTGACAAAGATGCCAATTTGCCGCTGTCGCTATTGTTGTGCGAAGGGTTTCTGGGGTGGCATGGGGGAAAAAATGGGTTGGCAATCAGGGAAGGGGGTGTTACAATAGGTGAAATTTGAGAACCGTTTTCTGAGAGGGAAACGAATGCTACCTCCCCTATATCCTTGCCATCAAAGACGCCGCGGAATATTGAAAAATTCTCTTATATATGGTCAGACGAAAAGCCCGGGAAAATCATCTCCCGGGCTTTTGTGTCTGTGGGCGTTTGAGAGCACAGAATTCGCCAAGAAGCCCTACCCGCAATTTGCATCTCGGACCCGTTTTAAATTTAGTAACCGTAAAATAACATAATACCCGGGGGATCCTATGTCAAAAATTTTAATTGTGGATGATGATAATGATTTTTTGCAGGCCTGTGAAGCCGTCCTTTTGCAGGAGGGATACGAGGTCCAAAAGGCTTCTTGTGTCGCGGAAGCGGAACGGGTGATCAGTAAAACGAAATTCAATTTAGTTTTGCTTGATGTTATGATGGAAAACCCGGATGATGGCATATCGCTGGCGCACAAATTAAAAAAAACCAACGCGGATATCCCCATACTTATGTTGAGCGGGGTCAGTAAAATAACAGGGTACGAGTATAAATGCAGTGACATGTTGCCGTGTCTGGATTTTATTGAAAAGCCTATCACGCCGGACTTGTTGTTGAAGAAGGTCAAAGAAGCGTTGGCAAAGTAGAATTACTCAAGGGGGGCAATCATGATGGAACCTTTTTGTTCTTTAAAAAAGATAATCAAGAAAAACGGAAAAGAAATCGTGATCTGCGATGATGTGAGGTCATATCTTTTGGAAGCGTTGCAAGACATCCAGGAAAGGGAGGGATATATTTCGGATGAAAATATGCAGAAAATCGCCCAGGAATTTAATCTTCACCCCGTTGAAGTTTATTCCGTGGTTTCGTTTTACTCCTTCCTTTCAACAAAGAAAAAGGGGGCGCATGTTATCCGTGTCAGTCATTGTCAGCCCTGTAAGATGAAAGGCAGTGATGAAATCGTGCGGGCATTTGAAAAAGTCCTGGGTATCCGATGCGGAGAAACCACCCCTGACGGCAAATATACCCTTGAGAAAACCAGTTGCATAGGGATGTGCGACAAAGCTCCGGCGATCATGGTTGACGGGAACTTGTTGGGCCCTGTGGCCGTGCAGGATATAAAGAATATTTTAAATCAGATAAACGCTTAAGAAGAAGGAGTTTCCAACTATGGGTAAAAGACAAGGCCCGGTGATTTTTAGCGACATTCATCCTTGGGAGGGTTTAAATAAGGCCTTAACCATGTCCAGGGCGGATGTCATCGAAGAAGTAAGAGCCTCAAACCTGAAAGGGCGGGGCGGCGCAGGTTTCCCGACGGGAGTAAAATGGAATCTTGCGGCGGCCGCCCAGTCGGAGCACAAATATATCGTGTGCAATGCCGATGAAGGGGAACCCGGAACGTTCAAGGACAGGATTTTGCTGACAGAAGCCCTCCCTTTGGTTTTAGAGGGAATCATCATTGCCGGATACGCTATCGGAGCCCGGAAGGCGTATATATATTTAAGAGGGGAATATGCAAGTTTTAAGAAAGGCATGGAAGATCAAATCGCGGATTTGAGAAAACAGGGTTATCTGGGAGAGAAAATACAGGGAAAAGAAAATTTCAACTTGGATATTGAAATTAAGATCGGCGCCGGCGCGTATGTCTGCGGTGAAGAAACCGCGCTTATTGAGTCTATGGAAGGCCAGAGGGGCGAGCCGCGCAACAGGCCGCCGTTCCCGGTGAATACGGGATTTTTAGGTTATCCTACGGTCGTTAATAATGTGGAAACTCTGGCGGTCATCCCTCACGTCATCGCGAAAGGCGCGGACTGGTTTAAGAAAATAGGCACGGAAAAGTCGTCCGGTTCAAAGATATTGAGCGTTTCGGGTGATTGCAAAAAACCCGGGGTCTATGAAGTCCCTTTTGGCACCTCGGTGAAGGAAATACTGGATTTGGCCGGTGCCGAAGAAACAAAAGCCGTTCAAATAGGCGGGGCTTCGGGAACGTGTATCGGGAAGAAGGATTTTAACCGGAAGATCGCCTTTGAGGACATCCCCACGGGCGGGTCTGTTATTATTTTTAATAAGACCAGGAACATGGTCGAGACGGTCGAAAATTTCCTGGAATTTTTTCAGGAGGAATCCTGCGGGCAATGCACGCCTTGCCGGGAGGGCATTCCTGTGCTTATAGAGGGCGTGAGGAAAATTAAAAAAGGGGAATGTGCTGCTGATTATTTGAAAGATCTGTTTTCCCTGTCGGAAACCATGCAATGCGCTTCCAAATGCGGTTTGGGCCAATCCGCGCCCAACGCTTTTCTGGCTGTTATGGATACGTTTAAAGAGGATTACTCAATAAAAGAGTAAAACCGAAGAGGGGAGTTTGATATGGATAAAGAACCATTTTCCAAAGAAACATCAAGAGCGCCCATCAGCCAGCGTTCCCGGGATATTGGCGCTATCGATGAAACAGCGATCGGCGGGACCATTAAAGTCGTTATTGATGATATTGAGGTGACCGTCCCTGTCGGGGCCACGATCCTCCAGGCCGCGAAAAAGGTGAATATAAGAATACCCACCCTGTGTCATCACGATGACCTGTGCTTGGCCGGCGTCTGCCGCGTTTGTGTCGTGGAGGTCGAAGGCCAGCGGACCCTGCAGGCGGCCTGTAGCTATCCCATTTTTAACTCGATAAAAGTCCGGACCTATTCTCCCCGGGTCCGAAGAGCGCGTAAAAACATCATTCACCTTCTTTTAAAGAACCATTATGGAGAGTGTTATACCTGTAAAAAGAACGGGAGCTGCGAATTGCAGGATTTGGCGGACGAATATGGCGTTGAGGAATATAAATTCGGGCACACCACCCAGCCCCGGTACCGCATAGACGATTCGAGTTATTCCGTTGTGCGCGATATGGACAAGTGCATTCTCTGCAAACGCTGCGTCCGCACGTGCATTGATTTGCAGGAAGTCGGTGTTCTGGAATCTGTGCACAGAGGCGCCGAAACCAAGATCGCCACCTACCTCGATAAGCCGATGAAAGAGGTTGTATGCATCAACTGCGGCCAATGTATTAACCGCTGCCCGACCGGGGCGTTGCGTGAAAAGACCGATGTTGAAAAAGTCTGGGAAGCGATAGATGATCCGGAGAAGCACGTCATTATCCAGACGGCGCCCGCTCCCCGGGCGGCCATCGGGGAAGAATTCGGCCTTCCCGCCGGGACTTCGGTAACCAGGAAACTGAATACCGCCCTCAAGCGCATGGGGTTTGATAAGGTTTTCGACACGAATTTCACGGCCGATCTTACGATTATGGAGGAGGGGACCGAGCTCCTTTTGCGCCTGAAAAAAGTCCTGGTGGACAAGGATGCGTCTGTTAAGCTGCCGCAGTTCACGTCGTGTTCTCCGGGATGGGTCAAATTTATTGAACATTTTTATCCGGAAAAACTGGACTATGTTTCCACGGCCAAAAGTCCGCAGCAGATGTTCGGGGCTATTGTAAAAACATGGTATGCCGAGCGCAACAAGATCGATCCTTCTAAAATCGTCAGTGTCTCCCTGATGCCTTGCACGGCGAAAAAATTCGAATGTCAGCGTCCCGAAATGAATGACTCGGGGTTAGTCGACGTGGATTTTTCCATCACCACCCGCGAACTGGCCAAGATGATCAAGGAAGCCGGGATAGACCTGCCGAACCTGCCGGCCTCTGATTTCGATGATCCCTTGGGTATAGGGTCGGGCGCGGCTTTGATATTCGGGGCGACCGGGGGCGTTATGGAAGCGGCCATAAGAACAGCGTATGAAATCGTGACGGGAGAAGAGGTCCCGTTTAATAATTTAAACGTGACGCCTGTGCGCGGCATGGACGGCATACGAAAAGCCGAACTCCCGATCCAGAAAGCCGTTGACAGCTGGAAATTCCTGGAAGGGGCCACGCTGAAGGTCATGGTCGCTCACGGAACCGCGAATGCCAAAAAAGTCATGGAAATGTTATGCCGCGGGGAATTGGATGATTATCACTTTATCGAGATCATGGCGTGCCCCGGAGGATGCCTGGGCGGGGGAGGACAGCCTATGCCAACGACTCCTGAAATCCGCGAGGCCAGAGCCCGGGCGATTTACCATGAGGACGAGACGTTAACTTATAGAAAATCCCATGATAACCCTGTTGTTAAAAAAATTTATGAGGATTTTCTTACGGAAGGACCGTGCGGGACATTAAGCCATAAGCTGTTGCATACAACGTATCTTAAACGGGGCCATACAATAAACGAACAGCAGGCCAAGATGAATGCGCAGGAGGTGAAACCCGCGAGTGCGCATCATTGAAGGGAAAAAAGGATTCTTGATTTTGTAGAGAATAATTGTTAAAATTGACCCGTCTACCTGCGGTGAGGAAATGCATATCTGACCTTTCAGGGTAGGAGGGAATTTTAATCTTTAATCCCATTCCTGCCCTCAAAACCGAGGGTGGGAATGGGATTGTTTTTTGGGAGGATACGCTATGGATCGCAGAGTCGGTTTTGTCGGTGTCATTATTGATGACAGAAAAAAGTCATCACAGCAGGTGAACCACATTTTGTCGGAGTTCGGTGACTTGATCATTGCCCGGACCGGAATCCCTTATAAAGACAAGGATTGTTGTGTCGTGACGCTGGTCGTGAATGCGACGACAGACGAAGTCGGGGCCTTGACCGGAAAACTCGGGAATATAGAGGGTGTTTCCGTTAAGTCCGCGTTAAGTAGAAAGTAAACACAGCCATGGAGTGCAGAACAGAATGCGATATCCTGGGGGCTTGGAGGCTCTTGAATATGTCGGGCGCAATACGGCTCAAGGCCGTCCAGCCGGGGTCGTCCATTATGCCCGGGAAAGCCAACCCTGTGATCCTGGAACACGCTGTCCAGGCGTGCCTGAAGGCGGGGGTATAGAGAGCATGGAAAAAACACCTAAATCTTTGCGGCTGCATATTGGCGTCTTCGGCCGCACCAACGTGGGCAAGTCGAGCTTTGTGAATATGGTGTCCGGGCAGGATGTGTCTATCACCAGCGCTATCCCGGGAACCACAACGGATGTCGTGGAAAAGGGGATGGAGCTCCTGCCCGTGGGACCGGTTGTGTTTTTAGATACCGCCGGTATTGATGACAATTCGAGCTTGGCTGAAAAAAGGATAGATAAGACCAATAAAATATTTAACAGGGCGGACGTTGTCTGCCTTGTTCTTGAGCCCGGCACCTGGGGGCACTTTGAGGAATACGTCCTGGAGAAGGCCGGCGCGGCGGGTGTGCCGGTCATCGGGGTTATTAATAAAATAGATTGCGGTTTTCCCGATAAAGATTTTGTTGATAAGGTTGTCTCAAAAACCCGGGGATGTCTTTCGGTGTCCAGCACGTCGAAAGACAAGCGGGAGAGGTATATCGATGAATTTAAGCGGCACCTCATTGGCGTGTGCCCCGAAGACTTTTTAAACCCGCCGGCGCTGATATCGGACCTTGTCCCGGCGGGCCAGGCCGCGATCCTTATCGTTCCCATCGACCTGCAGGCTCCGAAGGGCCGGCTGATTCTTCCCCAGGTGCAGACGATCCGGGACGCGCTTGACGGGGATGCCATGACGTTAGTCGTGAAAGAAAGAGAGTACAGCCATGCGCTTTCGATTTTAAAAGAGCCGCCGGCTTTGGTCGTATGTGATTCGCAGGTTGTGTTGAAAATGGTGGCGGAGACCCCTCCGGACATAAAATGCACGACGTTCTCCACCCTTTTTTCCCGCTACAAAGGGGATATTCTTGAGTGCGTCAAGGGTGTTTGCGCGATCGACCGGCTCCGGCCCGGGGATAAAGTCCTGATCGCGGAAAGCTGCAGCCATCACCCGATTGAAGACGATATCGGACGGGTCAAAATCCCCCGGTGGCTCCGGCAGTATTTAGGGCATGATCTAGAAATAGATATCTATTCGGGGCAGGATTTCCCGGAGGATTTGGTGAAATACAAACTCATCATTCATTGCGGGGGGTGTATGACGAACCGCAGGGAAATGCTGTACAGGATCAACCGTGCGAAAGAATTCGGCGTCCCGATAACCAATTACGGAATTTGCATATCGTTTTTGCGGGGTGTGTTAAAAAGAATATTGTCGCCGTTTCCGGCCGCC
>ENA-UPTA01003138-UPTA01003138.1-activated-sludge-metagenome-genome-assembly--contig:-NODE-3138-length-16487-cov-4.670156_pt1 | contig 16487 bp, 13 predicted proteins | sample MGYA00238184_ERZ773361 | MGnify/ENA primary metagenome ERZ773361 (study PRJEB29100, sample SAMN05720205) | activated sludge metagenome | isolation source: anaerobic digester from wastewater...
AAGAAGCGATAGGGCAAAAATTAAAATTCTGTGTTTCATGTGTCTATTAATTATTTAATCATTATTTACTTTATTTTCTACTTATTGTTGTTCGAGGTATGAATAATTCAATTGAGCTGCTATCCTACAACGAAAACTTTAAGGGGTTGTTGAGTTTTGATTTTGCAGTTTTGTGAACGACAGCAGTAATTCATTGCCTTTTTCGGTGCATATACCTCTTAAGTATGGAAGGTGTACCGATAGCCAAACCTTATGATGACTATGTTTCTCTTCATCGAGTTTGCTGATAAATTCAAAAGAATTGTGAATGAAAAGATTCGCTATTTCGATGTCGATCTCTTTTCGGAAGATTCCTTCATTTATGCCTCTTTTTAAAATAAGGTACGTTATTTCATAATTTCTGATTGATCCATTATTCATGATTTTTTCAAATACATCGGGGTGGTATTTTTTGATGTCATCAAAAAAGCATGGATTAATACTTTTCATGGTTTTGTGATTGTACTCGCCAAACTTGAAGAGTGCTTCAATTACATTCTTCGACCCCGCTAAAATTTCATAAGCTCTTTTTTTATGGTCAACCATAGCAAGTGAGATGAAATTGTTTACCAAATCATTCTTGTCCCTGAAGTTTTCGTAAATCGTACGCTTCGAAATTCCTATCGATTGGGCAATCATATCCATTGTTACCAGTTTGATCCCATTTTCAACAAATAGTTCCCCAGCACCCTCAATAATTTTATTTCTTATATCCATAGATCAAAATCAGAGCGCAAATGTAGAAAACTATTGGAGTTAAAAAAGTTTTCTTTCTTAACTTTTGGTAAATAATCGGTAAATGGACGAAAAGAGAAGGTTTGAAGACCTTATATTAACAGAATGTTACCAAAAACTTTATTCGAAGTTGAACGAGTTTTGCATCAGTTGTTTTGTTTCATTAATTTTGCGCACCTATTTAATTCTATAATATAATGGCACAAAACCCTTCGATACCTAAAGGTACCCGCGACTTTTTCCCTTCGCAAATGATCAGAAGAAATTACATTTTCGATACTGTCAAATCAGTTTTTCAACTTTATGGTTTTCAGCCTATTGAAACACCTGCAATGGAAAACCTATCGACATTGATGGGAAAATACGGCGAAGAAGGCGACAAATTGCTATTCAAAGTCCTCAACTCGGGCGATTTCATGTCGAACGTACCCGATGAGCTTCTGAGCAGTAAAGATTCAACGAAAACAACAAGTAAAATAAGTGAAAAAGGATTACGCTACGATCTTACCGTTCCATTTGCGCGTTTTGTGGTTCAAAACCGCAACGAACTTGCGTTTCCGTTCAAACGTTACCAAATTCAACCAGTTTGGCGTGCCGACCGCCCACAAAAAGGACGTTACCGCGAATTTTTCCAGTGCGATGTTGACGTAATTGGCAGCAACTCACTTTTGAACGAAGTTGAACTGATACAGATTGTTAACGAGGTATATCGCCGTTTAAACATTAGTGTTACCCTAAAAATCAATAACCGCAAAATTCTTTCAGGAATTGCAGAAACCATTGGCGAAGCCGACCGGATTGTTGACATTACAGTTGCTATCGACAAACTAGATAAAATCGGTTTAGATAAAGTAAACCAAGAACTTGAACAGAAAGGCGTATCAAAAAATGCTATCGAAAAGTTACAACCTATTTTAGTGTTAAGTGGCTCGACAGAAGAAAAACTGAGCCAGATTGCATCGGTTATTTCTGGTTCAGAAATTGGCATGAAAGGTGTTGAAGAGATGAATACAATCTTCTCTTACCTGAAGAAATTCGACCTCGGTATAGCTGTTGAACTGGATCTTACTCTTGCCCGCGGTTTAAATTATTACACCGGGGCTATTTTTGAAGTAAAAGCCAACGATGTTCAAATTGGGAGCATTACAGGCGGAGGCCGTTACGATGACCTGACCGGAATTTTTGGGCTACCTGGTGTTTCTGGCGTAGGAATTTCGTTTGGCGCCGACCGCATTTATGATGTAATGGAACAACTTAACCTATTCCCTACAGAAGCACTTGCTGGAGCAAAAGTGTTGTTTATCAACTTTGGGAAAGATGAAGAAGCATATGTGTTACCGGCTGTGAGTCGAATGAGAAGCGTTGGCATTTCGTGCGAAATATATCCCGAAGCTGCAAAAATGAAAAAGCAGATGGAATATGCCAATCGCAAACAAATACCGTATGTTATTCTTGCCGGTGAGACAGAGATTAGTGATGGAAAACTTACACTCAAAAACATGTTAACCGGTGAACAATCACTGCTTTCGGTTGATGAAATAATTTCGTTATTAGCTAATTAATTAAAATAGTATACTTTTCTGTTTTCAGAATACATTTTCTAATAGAGCAAATCTGTAAGTAATGTTCAATTAAGCCTTCGCAAAATTCAACCAGCACGGGCTCTTTACCTATTTTTTACTGATAGTTTCGGTTTGAATATAATTGTCGCCGCGTAATGATACGAGGTAAGTTCCATTTGATAGTCCTTGTAAATCAATGGTTTGTTTGTTTTTGCCAAGCTTGGTTTCGCTCACAACCTGACCGTTTGTTGTGAGTATAGTCAATGTAAAACCTTCGGTATTTGCGCCTTGGTTCTCAATCACTAGCATGTTATTTACCGGGTTAGGGTATACGCTGAACTTTTTTTTTGTGCCGGGTAACTGATTTGAGGAAACATATTTCCCATCTGGATCAACAAGCAGCATGGTTCCAAAATAGTCGCAATTGATGTAGCTGTCGTTTTCGTGTCCGGCGGGCATCACTACCGAACCAATGAAGTTTTCACGCGCTGTTGTTTCATCATTGTCGCAATAAGCAATCGAAAAGCCCATTAATTTGTTAGGAGAGAGGAAAACCCGACTTGGGTCTGGGTTATTATAGTTGAAATTTTTGTTAAACATTTTAACTGCAAATTCCCAGCGATAGGTGTTTTCAGCGATAGTATCCATCTTCATAATGATGTTGTTCTTGCAATTAATGGTTGCACCATTGGGTCCGGCAGCGTCAATTACATCGTAGAAAACACTGCAATGATATGCAAATGCGCTGTTATTATACTGATGGTTTCCGCCCGAACGATCTTCATCTACAAATATTTCAACACAATCGTCGTCCCAATAATTTGTGGTTGGGTTTGCATGATCGTCGGAGAGGATATTATCGATAGCTTCAACCAATACGTACAAATAATCCTTATCCCAGCATACTTTGAACTTACCTTCAAAGTCCCCTTCGGCCATGGCATTTCCTAACCAAACCTGTTTCATTGGGTGCCATTCGGACTTGGACCAGCACTCGTCTGCATCAGAAGCATCGATGACAATTGGGGTAGCTGTATAAAGAGTATATATGGTGTCTTTTTGTGTTTGTGCTAATGTGCTTGTTATACAGGAGATTATAATTAATGCAACAAGAATGTAACGGTTCATAATATTACTTTTGGTTTAATTGATAAAGTTGCTAAAGTTATATTTTCGTTTTGTAATTGCAAATTGTGATCATTCATAAAAACAACATGGCGAGTATTTCTGTTGTTCTTAAACTACTAATTCCTTGAGTGTATGATATTAGCATTAACTGGCGCTTCGGGCTATATAGCCACCTATTTTCGCGAACATTCCCCGTTCCCCGATGCAGTCTTTCTTCCGTTGAAGCGTGACGAGTCAGATGAAGTGTGGCGGGATAGTATTTCACGTGCTGATGTTATTGTGAATTTGGCTGGTTACCCTGTTTCGAAACGTTGGACTTCGAGAAACCGGAAACAGATTTTGGAGAGCCGGGTGCATACAACCCGACGAATTGTAACTATTCTAAATTCCCTTCCTCATTCAGAACATAAGAAATTGTTTATTTCAGCTTCTGCTACTGGTATATATCCTGATAATTCTGAAGAGGTTTTTACTGAATCTGACGAGACTTTTAGTCATAACTTCTTAGGGATGGTGGTTCGTAAATGGGAATCAGAAGCGATGAAACTGGAAAACCCGTTAATCAGTCGGCTTATTCCTGTGTTTAAAGCTGGATTTGGAGGCACTCTTGGCCGTGGAAATCAAATAATGCCTTTTATTCATGTCGAGGATATTTTGGGTGCATTCAGGTACTTTGTCAATAATAATCAGGCTGCAGGAGTTTATAATCTGGTTGCTCCGCAAATAATTACTAACAAAGATTTTACCAAAGCTTTGGCTAAGCAGCTAAAGAGACCTGCTATCTTTTCTATTCCTTCTATAGTCTTATTTGTTTTATTTGGAAACTCCTCGCGTGTTATGCTAAACGGGAGTGCTGTGCTTCCAGCCCGCTTGCTGAAAGATGGTTTTATGTTTGGCTTTGATTCGATTGAAAAGACATTAAGAAATATTGTTTTCTAAGAATTGTATTTACATTTAAGGAAAAAAAGAAAATGATAGAATTTAAGGCTTTTCATGCACTTTCATACGGGGTTTATCTTGTGTGTTCCGAATATGAAGGGAAAAAATCTGGCTATGTCGCCAATACCGGGTTTCAGGTTACTTCGAATCCTTCGGTGCTGGCCATCAGTTGCAGCAAGAAAAACTACAGTTGTGATATAATTTCCAAACGCGGTGTTTTCTCGTTATCGGTACTCAGGCGTGATCTTCCGGTTTCATTGATTCAGGATTTCGGGTTCCGTTCATCTCGCGATTTCGATAAATTCAGCAACTATTCACATAAGACAGGCCAGCTTGGAGTACCTGTTGCAACCGATTGTGCAGTAGCTTTTTTTGAGTGTAATGTGTTAAATTCTGTCGATTGTGGCAGTCACATCCTTTTCTTCGGAGAGGTTGCTCATAGCGAAAAATTGAGCGCAGAACCAGTGCTTACTTACGACTATTACCATGAGCATTACAAAATGCTTTCACCTGAAAATGCGCCAACATTTATACCACCTGAATTACTTTCTGTCTCTAGAAAAGAGTTGATTAGCCCTTCAGAGTTGGCTTCAGAATATATTTGTATTCTTTGTGGCTACACATACAATCCGGAATTGGGTGAGCCGGAAAATGGTATACCTCCTGGAACTCCGTTCGATGCGCTGCCCGAAGACTATATTTGTCCGATTTGCCGAGCCTCAAAAGAATATTTCCGTGAAATATGAAAAAGGGGTAGCCAAATATGGTTACCCCTTTTTTTGATCTGTTTTCCAGATTTTATTTGGCTGAGAACTTGTAGATACAAGTGTGCGAATAATTCTGGCCTGGCTCGAGTAGAGTAGTTGGAAACTCTGGCTGATTAGGTGAATCGGGGAAATGTTGTGTTTCAAGACACAACCCGCTACGGTATTGGTAAGGTTTTCCTGATTTTCCTTTGTCGTTATCGGTTAAGAAGTTGCCACCGTAGAATTGAATGCCGGGCTGGTCTGTATAAACTTCCATTTTGATACCAGTAACAGGAGATTCAAGTGAGGCAATTAATTCAACGCCTGAAGTTTCTTTGCTGATAACCCAGTTGTGGTCATAGCCGCCGCCAAACGATAGTTGTTCAAAGCTTTCGCCAACTCTCGAACCAATAGCTGTTGGTTTTGTAAAATCCATTGGAGTACCTTCAACTGGTGCAAGCTCTCCTGTAGGGATCAAGGTTGAATCAACCGGGGTATATTTGTCTGCTTTGATCATCAAAAGATGGTCGTTGATCGTAGCTTCGCCTTCGCCCGAAAGGTTGAAATACGAGTGGTTGGTGAGGTTGCAGATTGTCTTTTTATCAGTAGTGGCTGCATATTCAATTTTTAACCCATTGTCTTCGGTTAATTCGTATGTCATTGAAATACTTAAGTTTCCGGGGTATCCCTCTTCGCCATCAGCCGAATTGTACGTGAAAATCACTTTTGACGGACTGCTTTGTTCTGCATTCCAAACCACATCGTAATATCCTTTTGGCCCGCCATGTAGATGGTTAATCCCGTTGTTTGCAGCTAAACTATAGCTTACACTATCGATGCTGAAAGTTGCCTTAGCAATGCGGTTTCCATAACGACCAATTGCAGCACCGTAGAATTTTTCTGGTTGATTAAGGTATTCATCTATAGTGCTATATCCAAATACGACATCTACAGGTTTTCCTGATTTATCGGGCACACAAAGGGCCACAATACGTGCTCCGAAATTGGTCACTTTAATTCCCATCCCGTTTTGATTTGTTAAGGTATAAAGCGAAGTGGCTTTGCCGTCAATATCTTTTTGGAAATTAGTTGCTGAAATTGCTTCAACTGTTTTTGTAAACGGAGTCGATTTGCTGTTGCAAGCGGCCAAGAAAATAATGGCAATCGCTGCGGTAATATATAATGCTTTTTTCATTGTTGTAAATTTTTTTATTTGTCAAATTATTGAAGTTGAACAAGTACCACTGAGTGGGCAGGGAGTTCAATACTAAGTTTTCCGTTTTTGGGTTTTGCCACAGTGAAGTCTTGCATGTTTACTTTTTCCGCTTGCCCATAGTCGTTATAGTCTGCAAGGTTTTTAGCGTTGATGATTTTGCCTCCAACTACCTTATATTCTTTTGCGTCGAGACTGCATTCCACCGTTTCGGTTTTGTTCGGATTAAGGTTACAAAGGGTAATGCTTAAAACACCGTCTTTAATTGATGAAGAGGCATTTACTGCAGGAACTTTATCTCCTTTAAACTCATAATCATTACATACCAAGCTCAATGGTACCAATTTAGCATCTTGGTGTACGTTATACATTTTGAAAACATAGTAAGTTGGAGTGAGTACCATTTTGTCTTCTTTAGTCAGAATAACTGATTGCAATACATTGATAACCTGAGCTATGTTGCCCATTGAAATACGATCGGCGTGATTGTTGAAGATATTGAGGTTGGTTCCTGCTACTAATGCATCGCGCAATGTGTTCTGTTGTTGAAGGAATCCGGGGTTCGTACCAGGAAGTGGATCGTACCAGGTTCCCCATTCATCTACTGCCAGGCTGATCTTTTTCTCAGGATCATACTTGTCCATAATGGCAAGGTGTTTTTCGATGAACTCTTCAATGACTAATGTGTTCTTCAACGTAGCAAAATACATGTCTTCACCAAAATCAGTCGAAGAACCTTTGCTGCCAACCCAGCTGTTGGTTGGCAAAGTATAGTGGTGTAGTGACAAGGCTTGTACAAGTTGTTTTTTATCTTGGAGCCCGATCATCATTTTTTCTGTCCAGTTATAATCACTCGACGATGGTCCTACAGCTATCTTTTGCAAGTTGTTTCCACGAACATAGCCTGCAAAATGGCGATAGACGTCGGCGTAATATTCAGGGCGCATATCGCCACCGCAACCCCAAGTTTCGTTTCCAATTCCCCAAAACTTAACGTCCCAAGGATCTTCGCGGCCATTTTTCTTGCGGAGTTCTGTCATTGGGCTTTCGTTCGATGAAGAAACATATTCAACCCATTCGGCGGCTTCTTGAACAGTTCCCGAGCCTACATTGATGCTGAGATAGGGCTCTGTGCCAATTAACTCGCAGAAATTGAGGAACTCATGGGTGCCGAAACTATTGTCTTCGGTAACACCGCCCCAGTGAACATTCACAATGGATGGACGGTTTTCTTTTGGCCCAATACCATCTTTCCAATGGTAGGTGTCGGCAAAACAGCCGCCTGGCCAACGTAATACCGGGATTTTCATCTCTTTCAATGCATTTACCACATCGGTGCGGTACCCGTCGATGTTTGGGATTTTCGAGTCTGTACCAACGTAAATTCCTCCGTAAATACATGTTCCCAAGTGTTCTGAAAAATGCCCGTAAATGTTTTTGTTGATTACCGTTTGGGCTTTATTGGGTTGAAGCACAATGCTGTTTTGTGCATGCAGCCCCGTAAATACGGTAAGTGCAATAAAAAATACGACTAACTTTTTCATAAGCTTTCTGATTTTATTGATAATTAATTATTTGTTTCATTTTTGTCTCTGTCGAACCATACTTTCATTTCTCCAATTCCCCGGTTCGACCATGCAAAATAGGGGATGAGTGTTAGCGTTTTTCCACCGATATTCGTGGTTAATGCTTTTGTTTTCTCATCCAATACACTGAAATCTTCTATGTTGAAACTGATGTCAGCTGGGATTTTCATTTCATTCAATGTGCCATTATCTGCTTCTTCAGCACAATATACTAACGGTCCGTATTCGAAAGCAATTTTATCACGATCTTCTTCAACTATTTCATTCGCAATAACTTGTTTTACTTCAATAGGTAATTCAACACTTACAATATCTCCTTTTTTCCATTTTCTGGAGATTACTGCATATCCATTTTTCATCACCAATGGTTCATTTTCCCCATTCACTTTCAGAACGATGTTATCGGTTGAATTAGAACGATATGAATACAAGTCGCCTGGAGTTACTTCATTACGTGCCCAACCTGGAATTCTTAGGTTCAGGTTAAAGGTTGAGGGTTTTGCTGGCGAAACATGTAGCGTAATTTTTCCATGATAAGGGTAATTGGTCTGTAGCTCAACATTCAATGCTTGCTTGTCGAGGCTGATTTGTGCTTTGCTCGAAATGAATAAATTGACATACAGGTTATTGCTATTTTGAGCATAAATGTGTTCAGGAATCGACGGGATAAAACGGATAAGGTTTGTTGGACAACAGGAACAGTCGAACCAAGGCTGGCGTGTTGCCGCTCCATGATTGAAAGCATATTCTCCGTCCGATTCCAGTGGATTGGGATAGAAAAACTGAGTTCCGTCGAGTGAAATTCCTGCAATAAGCCCATTATAAAGTGTGCGTTCAATTACGTCAGCATATTTAGCATTTCCTGTAAGTTGAAACATGCGCTGGTTCCAATCAACACTGCCAATTGCAGCACAGGTTTCGCTGTAGGCCGTTTTATTGGGAAGTTCGTAATTGTCGCCAAATGCTTCTCCATCGTGTCTTGCTCCTAATCCTCCTGTGATGTACATTTTTTTATTTACCATGTTTTCCCAAAGTGCATTTACCGCGTTAAGGTAGCTCGAGTCGCGAAAAAGTACAGCAATATCGGTCATTCCGGAATATTGATAAACTGCTCTCACCGCATGGCCAACCACTTCGGTTTGCTGGGTTACAGGTAAATGGTCTTGATTGTATGGACCCCATAGTTGCCGATGGGTTGAGTCGCCTCTTTCGTCAAGGAAAAATTTCGACAGATCTAGATATTTTTTGTTTCCGGTAATTTCATACAACTGGATCAATCCTGTTTCAATAATTTGATGACCCGGAGGTGTTGTGAGTTTTCCCGGGCCAAAGCTTTCTGTCAAAAGATCAGCATTTTTCAAGGCAATATCCAGAAAATTTCTTTTCCCAGTGGCACGGTAATGTGCAGCGGCAGCTTCAAACATGTGTCCGCTGTTATAGTGTTCGTGACTCGATTGCTCGTTCTCCCAACGGTTCGTTGATGGTTTTACCCACCAGGCCGGAGGAGTTTTCCTGTCGATGGTAAACCATGTTGTTAGGTATCCGTCAGGTTCCTGACCTACAGCAATAATCGAGATTATCGAGTCGAGGTAAGTCTCGAGCACTGGATTCGGATTGCTGATGAGTGATAATGAAGCTCCTTCGATGATTTTGTACACATCAGTGTCGTCGAAGGGCATTTTACCTTTATATGTTCCTTCTTTTTTTCTGCCGGCAACCAGAAAATTTTCCATACGGCCTTCTGTCTCACACTTTTTGAGCGAGTGGTCGATGGTGATGGTTTGTACTTCTTGTATTTTTGGAAGCCAAAAAGCATCGGTAACTTCTACATTGGTAATGCCGACAGCTTTAATGGGATATCCTGCCTTCTCCGTTTCAGGAGTCGAGCAGGATACCATTGCTGCAAGTCCCAATATTGCTACTATTGAATTAGTTAACAGCCTCATAATTATTTTATAGTATTGAACCTACACGCTGATATTCGCGATAAAGTTTTTCATATACTTCAACATTATGCTGAATTGGATAGTACGTTTTTTCAAATCCCTGTCCCATTGCTTTTTGTGCTTCTTCAACGGTAGGGTATAATCCCGAAGCTACTGCGGCGAACATGGCTGCACCCAAGGCTACACATTGTTCTGCACGGGCCACTTTAATTGGCATGTTCATTACATCGGCCAAGGTTTGCATTACGAATGAAGATTTTTTTGCAACTCCACCTATACCAACTACTTGTTTTATTTCAATACCATTTTCAATAAAACGTTCAGCAATTGCTTTTGAACCATAAGCTGTAGCTTCAACCAGTGCCCTGAAAATTCTAGGAGCTGATGATCCTAGTGTTAAGCCAGTTATTGTTGCCTTTACATTTTGGTCAGCATCAGGGGTGCGTCGTCCGTTGAGCCAGTCGGTTGCAATAATGGTCGATTCTTCCACTGGAATTTTAGCCGCTTCATCCGATAAGACTGGAATAAGTTTGTCTTCAATACTCTTGCGCAATTCAGCATCGTCAATAAAATTCAACGGCCAGGCAAGTACATTTTTAAACCATGCATATACGTCACCAAAGGCCGATTGTCCAGCTTCGAGGCCTATCATGCCCGGAATTACAGAACCATCAACTTGTCCGCAGATGCCCGGGATTAGTTTTCCTTCCATATCTTCGTTCGATGCAACGATGATATCGCAAGTTGACGTTCCGATTACCCGTACAAGTGTGTTTGGTTCAATTTCTGCACCTACTGCCCCCATGTGGCAATCGAAAGCGCTAACTCCCACAATTACATCGGTAGAGAGGCCTAATTTGGTAGCCCATTCTGGGGTTAAGGTTCCTGCTTTTTCTTTACTAGTATGTGTTTCAGTGAAAAGGTGATCGCGGAAACCTTTTAATTCTTTACCAAGTGCAACCAAAAATTCTTCAGGTGGAAGTCCGTTCCAGTCGGGATGCCATAAGGCTTTGTGGCCAGCAGCACAGCGACCTCTGAGAATAGTTGCCGGATTTATGTTTCCGGTGAGTACTCCCGGTAACCAGTCACAATATTCTACCCATGAAAAGGCTTTTGATGCAACTGTTTTGTCGTTGCGTAAGGTATGTAACACTTTGGCCCAAACCCATTCAGATGAGTATATACCGCCTTCGTATTTTGTATAGTCGATTTCCCATTTTCGGGCAAGTTCGTTGATTTCATCGGCTTCTTTTACTGCGGTATGGTCTTTCCAAAGAATAAACATCGCATTGGGATTTTCAGCAAATTCGGGAAGCAAAGCCAAAGGTGTCCCGTTATTGTCGGTTAGGGCAGGGGTGCTACCGGTTGTGTCGAAGGCTATTCCGGTAACATTTTTTGCTACCGAAGGGTCGCATTTCGACAAGGCTTCAATAATTGAAGCTTCCATTACTTCCAGATAATCAAGCGGATGTTGACGATATTGGTTTTTTGACGGATCGCAATATTTTCCTTCTTTCCAGCGTGGGTAATATTTTACACTGGTTGCCATCTCCTGTCCGTTCGATGCATCGACAATTAGTGCCCTGCACGAATCGGTTCCATAATCTAATCCTATAACGTATTTACTCATTGTTATTTATTTTTTTGATATTGACGCTATTTGTACGGTTCAACCTTTATTATTTATTGGCCATAATAGGCGTTCTTTCCGTGTTTTCTTTCGTAGTGTTTTTTTATCAGCAAGGGGTTCATTTGCAATGCTGGATTTGCAGCAAATGCAATTGAAGCCATTTTTGCTACTTGCTCCATGACTACAGCGTTGTGTACAGCATCATGGGCGTTCTTTCCCCACGAAAATGGTCCGTGGTTTTGTACCAAAACCCCAGGAATTTCTATCGGGTTTAGCTGGTTGAATGTTTCAACTATAACGTTCCCGGTTTCGTATTCGTAGGCTGAAAAAATTTCATTTTCAGTCATTTGTCGTGTGCAAGGTATTTCTTTTGCGAAATAATCGGCATGCGTTGTGCCAATGTTGGGTATAGACCTTCCGGCTTGAGCCCATGCTGTGGCGTAGGTTGAATGAGTGTGAACAACACCGCCAATAGTCTCAAAATTACGGTAAAGCACCAAATGGGTCATGAGATCTGACGAGGGTTTAAGTTTCCCGTCCACGACTTTCCCGTCCAAATCAACAACTACCATGTCGCTTGGTTTCATTGAATCGTATTCGACACCGCTTGGCTTTATTACAACCAAGCCTTTTTCACGGTCAATTCCGCTGGCATTGCCCCAGGTAAAAATTACCAAGCCATGTTTTACCAAGTCGATATTGGCAATAAAAACTTCTTCTTTTAGTTGATCTACCATATTAAATTAATAATATGGGCACCCTACCATAGGGTGCCCAAGTATTTGTTTACCAAAAATATGCATAAAGTGCAACAAAGATAATTACAATGCCCATTGCTCCGAAAAGGAATTTTTTATCAGTTTCGAAAAGTGCAGGGTTAATGTCGTAAGCTTTGTGGTCTTTTGAAGTTGAATTTGCGTTAGTGAACATCATGATCGAGAGGAATCCCATCAGGAAGGCTAACATGAAAATGGAATTGAATCCAAGATGTAACAGGTTGAAATCGAAGAGACTGGTTCCCCAGATAACTCCAGCAACCATACAAACTGCAGAAATAATGGCAAAAACCCAACCGGCAAGGGTGTAATTTTTCTTGTCTTTTTCTGACAGAGGTTCTGCTTTTACCTGATTCTTGTCTGTCAATGTGAGTATAATTGCAATTGCAATCAGGATCATACATACATAACCCATTCGAATGATAAATGGTAATTCGGGTAAGGCAATCTTCATTAAGATACCTATAGGAAGGGTTACTATTGTTGTCCAAAGTGCTGCACGGTTTGTAGCCCGTTTCCAAAGAATACCCATACCAAATACTACAACCACACCGGGATAGATAAAACCAGTGTATTCCTGAATGTATTGAAATGCCTGATCGAGTCCGCCCAATAATGGTTTTGCAGCTACCATGGCAATCACCAAAGCAACTAATGCAGAAATCCGACCAATTTTAACAAGCTGTCTTTCAGTTGCTTGTTTGTTGAAAAGCGGTTTGTAGATATCAAGGGTAAAAATGGTTGATGTTGAATTAAGCATTGATGCTAATGATGATACTACGGCTGCAACCAACGCGGCAAAAGCAAGCCCACGAATTCCGTTTGGAGCAAAGTTACGAAGCAACCATGGGTAAGCATCGTCAGCAACATTGATACTGCCATTTAATCCATCTAATGTTCCCCTTAAATCGGGATGTGTAAACAATACGTATGCAGTAATGCCAGGAATTACAACCAGAAGCGGGATAAGGAGTTTTAAATATCCTGCAAAAATGAGTCCGCGTTTTGCCTCATTGAGGTTTTTAGCAGCCAATCCTTTTTGGATAATGTATTGATTGAAACCCCAATAGCCAATATTTGTGAGCCACATTGCTCCAAAAATGACTGCTAATCCAGGAAGGTCTTTGAAAATTGTAGCATTGATGTCCTGATCGATAATCATATTAAAATGAAGGTCCCCAGGATTATTTCGCACACTGTTGAGTACTGTTTTAAAACCTTCAATTGCGCCACCGGCGTCTCCGCCAACTGCGTCGAGGGCAAACCATGCAGTGATTAAACCACCGCCAACAAGGAAGATTACTTGGAGTACGTCGGTCCAAGCTACGGCCTTAAGTCCGCCATAAATTGAGTATACACCAGCAAATATGAGCAATGCGGGAACTCCAATTGAACGAGGTATTCCAAGGATTTGTTCCATGGCTATAGAGCCTAACCAAGCTACCGAGGTAAGGTTAACGAAAACATACACAAGTAACCAGAAGAATGAGAAGAAAAAGCTAACTCCTTGCCCGTAGCGTTCGTTGGCTAACTGTGGCATGGTGAAAATTTTCTTGTCGATCATTTGTGGTAACAAGAACTTAGCAACCAGTATCAGTGTAAGTGCCGCAATCCATTCATAGGCGGCAATTCCCAATCCGATCCTGAATCCCGAGCCAGACATTCCAATAAAGTGTTCGGCTGAGATGTTGGCTGCAATAAGTGAGGCTCCAATTGCCCACCATGAGAGTGTTCCTCCAGCAAGAAAATAATCTTTAGAGTCTTTTTCTTCGCCTTTTTTGGTGCGCGATAGCCATAAACCTAATCCAACAATAACTATCGCATAGACGATAAATATTGCGTAATCGAGTGTTGTAAATCCAGCATTCATAAGTTTTGTTTTATTAAGTTTTTATCTCAAACTTTTATTCAGCATATAATAAAGTTCATTCCATTTCAGTTCTTTTTTGAACTCTCTTATCGTTGTTTTCTTGTCGATAAGAAGCATTTCAATATCAGCAATTTCGGCATAATCTTCAAGCATTTCTGAAGTTACTGAAAATGAAAAACTTGAGTGATGGGTTCCTCCGGCAATTATCCATGCGCCAGCTCCGACTTCGAGGTTTGGTTGAGGAATCCAGAGTGCACAAGCAACGGGTAATTTTGGCAGTGGTTTCGGCTTAATTACTTCTACTTCGTTCACAATCATTCTGAAACGGTTGCCCATATCTACAATTGTTGCAGCTACTCCTTCCCCTTCGTGGGCTTGGAACACCAACCGAGTGCATGTTCCCGAATCTCCAATACCTAAATAGTGTACTTCAACGCGTGGTTTTTTTGCGGCAATCTCAGGATTGATTTCAAGCATGTGGGCTTGAAGGATTGAGCTTTTTTCACCGTCAAAATTTAATGTGTAATCTTCTAAGAACGAACTTCCACCAGGTAATCCACTTGCCATTACCCACATTGTGCGGCAAAGGGCAGCGGTTTTCCAGTCGCCTTCGGCACCAAAGCCATATCCTTCGGCCATAAGACGCTGAGAAGCAAAGCCCATAAGTTGTTTCATTCCTTCAAGTTCGTCGAAACTTGTAGTGAAAGCTTTTGCTTTTTTCTCTTGAAGAAAGCGGCGTAATCCAATTTCTTGAGCCGCTGAATCACGTACATACTGGTGCTTTTCCGTACCTTTTTTGCAGTCGTCGGCAAAATCATAAATGCGTTCATATTCTGCAACTAAGGTGTCAATTTCTGCTTCAGTAACGGCCTCGATATATGGCACAAGTTTGGCAATTGGTGCATTGTCTACATGGTAACCAAGCCTGATTTCTGCTTCTACCTTGTCGCCATCGGTAACGGCAACATTATTCATATTATCGCCAAAGCGAATGATGCGTAAGTCTTGAGCATCTGCCCAAGCAGCAGCAACACGCATCCACCCGGCAATTTTTTGGTGAGTCGATTTGTCTTTCCAATAGCCTACAACTACTTTACGGGGCTTGCGCAAACGACTGGTAATATGCCCAAATTCTCGGTCGCCGTGAGCACTTTGGTTAAGGTTCATGAAGTCCATATCGATATCATTCCATGGAATCTCTTCATTATATTGTGTGTGAAGGTGAAGCAATGGCTTTTTAAAATCCATCAACCCGTGAATCCACATTTTAGCTGGAGAGAATGTATGCATCCATGTAATTACGCCAACGCATTTTGTGTCGCCATTGGCCGAGCGGAATATTTCTGATACTTCGGCTGATGAATTAGCCGTACCTTTATAAACAACTTTTACGGGAAGATTGCCTGAAGCGTTTAAGCCAGCAACCATTTCGTTGGAGTGTGCATCAACAGATATTACTGCATCTCCACCATACAGAAGCTGTGCTCCTGTTACAAACCATACTTCATAATTTTCAAAATAATTCATAGTTGTATTCTTTTATTATGTTTATTCTATATAAAAATGTTAAAATGACATTTATTATTACACTCCGCTTAAATCAAAGGCAAATCCGTTCGACATGAGGGTTTCATATTTTTGTTTATTGAAAGAGAAAAGGTATGCTCCTTTTTTCGATCCGTTTTTTTCTTTAATGGGTAACTGATCAAGAAGATCCATCGACATTAATTTGCGCCTGAAATTTGCTGGGTCGAGGTTTCTTTGGTATATGGCTGAATATAGATTTCTTAATTGAGTGATGGTGAAGTTTTCGGGGAGAAGTTCAAAACCGATTGGCTGATTAGTGGCACGGGCTTTTAAACGTTTCAGCGCTTTTGAAACCATTTCGTCGTGGTCGAAAATCAATTGGGGTAATTGTGATAATGAAAGCCACTCAACACCGTGTTTTTTAAGAACATCGGGTTTGTAATCTTTTATGTTGATGAGCGAATAATATGCAGTACTGATTACCCGGTCTTCACTATCGCGGTCTATCGCCGAAAAAGTGTAAAGTTGCTCCATATATATGTTTCTCAGTCCTGTAATACGGGCTAAAACACGGTAGGCTGCTTCATCCAGCGTTTCTTCCGCTCTTAAAAAACCTCCCATTAGCGACCATTTTCCTTTCTCTGGCTCAATCTCTCGCTTGCATACCAGAAGTTTTAAATCTTCCCCGTCGAATCCGAAAATCACGCAGTCTACAGCAATGTAGAATTTATCTTTTGCGGAATATGGCATAGTTGATGTAATGTTATTTGGAACAAAAGTCAGAATTACT
>ENA-UPTA01003148-UPTA01003148.1-activated-sludge-metagenome-genome-assembly--contig:-NODE-3148-length-16459-cov-4.433370_pt1 | contig 16459 bp, 18 predicted proteins | sample MGYA00238184_ERZ773361 | MGnify/ENA primary metagenome ERZ773361 (study PRJEB29100, sample SAMN05720205) | activated sludge metagenome | isolation source: anaerobic digester from wastewater...
GCTATGTGTCTGGTTTTGAAGGCCCTGACTGGGTTGCGCCTAAAGCGATTCGTGGCACGGCGGCACCGCTTAATATTAACCACGTGGCGATTACCTCGCCTGATCCGGAACGGTGCAGCGCTTTTTTGGCTGACATGTTGGGATTTCTGACATCAGAAAAAATTGTCGATGAAAAGGGAAAAACCATTTCGGCGTTGTTGTTCCGCATGGCAAAAAATGTGGGCGGACAAGAAATTGCCATTTACCCGGGTGCGGAAGTGAAGCTGCATCACATTGCGTTTACCAAAGAAGACTCATCAGACATCATGTCGGATGGTTATTTCCTGAGGAGCGACGGGATAGAGCTGGATTTGTTGGGCCCGTTGCGCCAGCCCTATGGCAACACCTTTTCGGTGCACTTTTTTGATTATTGCGGCGTGCGGCTGGAGCTTTGTGCGGTAGGACGCATGACGGAGGTGCACCCGGAAATCCAGCCTGTGGTATGGTCAAAATCCAATTTGCGAGAAGCGCTTTCTTATTACGATGAAGCGCTGGTGCCGGAAGAGTTCTTCATGCCATGCTTGTAGCGAGGAATGGCGTTTCATTCTGATTAAGCGCCTGAACTAAGCGGTAATGGCCAGCATTTAATTCGACTTCGCCGTCTCACCAGCGCCGACTTTTTTAATATTTCATTTTTACAGGAGCAGGTAATGAATCTAGTCAAAATTTCAGCAGGACCTGATGGTAAATCCTTTTTTGAAGACACGCCAATTACTTTGACAGACAAAGGCAAGTTCGGACGTTTTTCCGATCTGCAGGTGGTGCCAGGCTTCATGTTTCGTGAATCCGGCGCCGATTACGCCTCGGGCTGGCATGTGGTGCCCAATCCTGTGTACCTGATTTTTCTCGGGGGGCAGGTTGAAATTACCGTGGGCACGGGCGAGAAACGCGTGTTTGGTGCAGGATCGGTGGTCTATGCCGACGACATGGCTGGCGAAGGTCATAGCACGCGATCTGTTTCCAGCGATCCAGTGCAATCCATTCTGGTGAACTTGCCAGCAAACTAACCGACTTTTTAGACGCTTAATTTTATGGAAATCAAAGATCACGCATTTGTCATTACGGGTGCCAGCTCAGGATTGGGCGCGGCAACTGCACGCATGCTGGTAGCACAAGGCGGCCGCGTGCTGCTGGCGGATGTTAATCCGCAAGGCGAACAGTTAGCTGCCGAACTGGGCAGCAACGCACGGTTTGTGGTCACGGATGTGACGAATCCCGAAAGTGCGCAAGCCGCAATTGACACTTGCCTTGCGGCATTCGGCAACCTGCGCGGGCTGGTTAATTGCGCAGGTATTGCGCCGGGCGAAAAAGTGGTGGGAAAAGAGGGTGCGCATTCGCTGGATACTTTCGCGCGGGCCATCAATATCAATCTGATCGGCACCTTTAACATGTTGCGCCTGGCTGCCACTGCGATGACAGCTCAGTCACCTCTGGCCGAGAATGAGCGCGGCGTCATTGTTAATACGGCGTCCATTGCTGCGTTTGAAGGCCAGATAGGGCAAGCGGCTTATTCCGCATCCAAGGGTGGTGTGGTAGCAATGACGTTGCCTATAGCGCGGGAACTTGCGCGTCATGGCATTCGCGTCATGGCGATTGCACCGGGTGTGTTCGAGACGCCCATGCTTATGGGCCTGCCTGAAAATGTGCGTGAGGCCTTGGGTCAGGCCGTGCCTTATCCGCCTCGCTTGGGACGTCCTGCAGAGTTCGCAGGTCTGGTGCAGCACATCATTGGCAACCTCATGCTCAACGGCGAAGTCATTCGCCTGGACGGCGCTATTCGCGTACAGCCGCGTTGATGCGTTGAAAAAATCAAGGAACAGAAATGGCAAATGACATGACAAGCAATGTAATCAATAATGATCCGGTAGTTATCCTCGGCGTTGCAAGAACGCCGATTGGCTCTTTTCAAGGCAAGCTCGCCGGGCTCACCGCACCTGAGTTGGGTGCTGTAGCAATTCGCGAAGCGGTCAAACGTGCAGGAATATCACCTGAATCGGTGGATGAGGTGCTGTTCGGCACCTGTTTGTTTGCCGGGCAAAAGCAGGCACCCGCGCGACAAGCTGCCTTAAGTGGCGGGCTGCCAGGTTCTGCCGGATGCACCACGCTGACCAAAATGTGCGGCTCGGCCATGAAGGCCGTGATGCTGGGGCATGATGTGTTGCTGGCAGGCAGCTCAAGCATGGTGGTAGCGGGCGGCATGGAATCCATGAGCAATGCGCCGTACATGCTGCCACGTGCGCGCACAGGCTATCGTTTGGGTCACCAGAAAGTGCTGGATCATATGCTCACCGATGGTCTGGAGGATGCCGTCGAAGGCCGACTTATGGGCGACTTTGCGTGCACTTGGGCTGAACAAAATACCTTTACTCGCGAGGAGCAGGATCGTTACGCAACGGAGTCAACACAGCGTGCAAAATTAGCTAACACGGATGGCAGTTTCGATTGGGAAATTGCGCCTGTTGCCATCAAAAGCCGAGCTGGCGAGACAATGATGGACAAGGATGAAACACCGTTTGCGGTCAATGTCGAAAAAATTCCCTCGTTGAAACCGGCATTTCGCCCCAACGGTACGATTACGCCAGCGAATGCGAGCTCGATTTCTGATGGTGCAGCTGCGTTGGTGCTCACACGGCAATCGACAGCGGCGCAGCAAGGTTTAAAACCGCTGGCGCGCATCGTGGGCCACGCAACCTATGCTGCAGATATGGCCTCGTTTCCCGGCGCGCCTGTTCATGCCATTAAAAAGCTGTTTGCCAGAACGGGCTGGACGACGCGGGATGTTGATCTGTTTGAGGTGAATGAAGCGTTTGCTGTGGTTGCGCTCGATGCCATGCGGGCGCTGAATATTCCGCATGAAAAAATGAATGTGCATGGTGGCGCCTGTGCGTTGGGTCATCCCGTGGGCTCAACAGGGGCGCGTATCATCGTGACCTTGATTGGCGCATTACGCCAGCGTGGCTTAAAGCGGGGTGTTGCGAGTTTGTGTATCGGTGGTGGCGAAGCGACGGCCATTGCCATTGAGCTTTTATAAAGAACATTGCCATGGAAAAAACGGATAAAGCGGCACACGTACTGATTGGCGGCGGCATGCATTTTGAAGAGTTCACCTTGGGCTATCGTTTCAGAACGCGTGGCCGCACGGTGACAGAAGCCGACCTGGTGAATTTTGTTAACCTGGCCTGGTTTACCGAAGAACTTTTTACCAACACTGAAGATCGCGAAGGCATGCTGCTCAAAGGCCGCGTAGTGCCTGGTGCGCTGGTCTATTCGTTTGCCGAAGGCTTGCTGATGCCTTCCATGCAGGATACCGGCATGGCGTTTTTGGGTGCCGAGATCAAGATTCCTGCATCCACCTGTGTGGGTGACACCATCCACGTGGAATGCGAAGTGATCATGGTTCGCCCGAGCTCAAAACCGGGGCGAGGCGTTGTGCAGACAATGAATCAAGTAGTTAATCAAAAGGGCGATGTGGTACTGACTTACAACCCCACACGGTTAATCAAAGCAAGATCCTGATTTTTATTTGTTCGAAAAGAATAAGCGATGCATATCAAAAATAAATTCTTTATTAATGGCGAGTGGGTTACTCCTCATGCGACAGCTACCATTGATGTTTTCAACCCGGCAACAGATGAACCATTAGGTGTGATACCGGACGCGGATGCGGCGGATGTCAACCGTGCTGTCGCTGCGGCGCGAGGTGCGCAAGCCGCGTGGAGTGCAACATTGCCAGCAGTGCGTGCTGACTTTATCGAGCGCATTTGCGCAGGCTTGAAAGCGCGCACTGAGGAGTTGACCGATCTCATCGCTGCAGATATCGGCATGCCACGAAAAATGGGCCGGCGCATGCAGGTGGGTTTGCCGATCCAGATTCTTGAAGTATGCGCTCGCCATGCGCGGGAATTCGCTTTTGAAGAGCGCGTTGGCAACTCTTTAGTGTTGCGAGAGCCCGTCGGTGTGGCAGCGTGCATTACGCCGTGGAATTATCCGTTATTCCAGATTGCCACCAAGCTTGGGCCCGCTCTTGCCACGGGGTGCACCGTGGTTTGGAAGCCATCTGAAGTCGCGCCGCTGGCGGCGTTTGTGCTCGCTGAAATTATTCAAGAGGCGGGTTTGCCGCCGGGTGTTTTTAATTTGATCACAGGCTACGGCCCGACCGCTGGCGAAGCGCTGGTGACGCACCCCGATGTCCATTTGATTTCCATGACGGGGTCTACCCGCGCCGGGGCACGCATTGGCGCGTTAGCAGCTGAACGCATGAAACGTGTGACACTAGAATTGGGCGGCAAGTCTGCTGCGGTGGTATTGGATGATGCCGATCTTGAAGCGGCAGTGCGTGCCACAGTGAATTCCTGTTTTTTGAATTCCGGCCAAACCTGCCTGGCACTGACGCGCCTGATTGTGCCAGAGGCGAGATATGCCGAAGCGGCAAAGATAGCCACCGAGGTGGCGGCTCGCTTCACGGTGGGCGACCCCATGGGGGGTGCCGCCAAACTGGGGCCATTGGTGTCCACAGCACAGCGGGACCGAGTAGTGAGCATGATTCATAAAGGTATCGAGGAAGGCGCCGAGTTGTTGTGCGGTGGTCCGGATCGTCCTCAAGGGCTTGAGCGCGGCTGTTATGTTCAGCCCACTATTTTTGGTCGCGTTGCACCCGATAGCGTGATTGCCCAGGAAGAAATTTTCGGCCCGGTGCTTTGCATCATCACCTATCGCGATGAAGAAGAAGCCATTGCCATTGCCAATGGCACGGCCTATGGCTTGTCTGGCGCGGTGTGGTCATCTGATGCAGCGCGTGCGCAAAAAGTTGCGCGCCGCTTGCACACCGGCCAGGTGGAAATCAACGGCGGTGCTTTTAATATCGAAGCCCCGTTTGGGGGTTATAAACAATCAGGCTTGGGCCGCGAGATGGGGCGCTATGGGATAGAAGAGTTTCTCCAGTACAAGTCTTTGCAGTTGCCTGCCTGATTTCACCAGGAGTTTTGCATGAGCGATCTGACCAGAGTCAATAAAGTGGCCATCATCACGGCAGCTTCTCAAGGCATGGGCGCGGCCTGTGCCCGCACTTTGGCGGCACAGGGTTATAAAGTGGTTTTGATGGCACGCTCAGAACGCGTCATCCACTTGGCGAAGGAATTAGGCGGTGTTGGTTTGCAAGGTTCGGTCACTGAAACGGATGACCTCAAGCGGCTGGTTGATCTGGCGCTGGCAAGCTATGGCCGCATTGATGCTGTCGTCAATAATACAGGCCATGCAGCGAGTGGCGAATTGCTGGTTTTGAGCGATGAAGACTGGCATGCCGCGCTTGATCTTTTGCTCCTGAATGTGGTGCGCATGTCGCGGCTGGTGACACCGATTTTCGAGAGTCAGGGTGGCGGAGCGATGGTGAATATTTCCACCTACGGCGCCAAAGAGCCTACACCGGGTTACCCTATTTCTTCAGCCATTCGCGCTGCGTTGTCGAGCTTTACCAAGCTGTATGCGACACGTTATGCGGCAGCGGGCATACGCATGAACAATGTGTTGCCCGGGTTTATTGATAGCTTCCCTGTGGATGACGCTACTTGCGCCTTGATTCCTATGGCTCGAGCTGGGCGTGTTGAAGAAATTGCTGAAACAGTGGTGTTTTTGCTTTCAAATGGGGGCGGCTATATTACTGGTCAGGATATTTTGGTAGAGGGTGGCTTAACGCATCGCGCTTGAAAAATAGGTGGTTTTTTCTTGGGCTCTATTTTTCTGTGAGATATTTTAATTAGGCGTGTTCTTTTTTTCAGTGGCTCTTTGCATTTGATAAAAGTTTGCGTAGGCGCCATTGCATGCAAGCAGCGTCGCATGATTTCCTTCTTCAATAATTTTGCCGGCCTCGAGTACAACGATATGGTCGGCGTGCTCGATGGTGGATAGGCGATGAGCCACAACGAGCGTAGTGCGGTTTCGCATCAAGCTATCTAACGCTGCTTGCACATGCCTTTCAGACTCTGTATCAAGCGCAGAAGTTGCTTCATCCAGAATCAAAATAGGGGCGTCTTTTAACAGCGCGCGAGCAATTGCAAGACGTTGTCGTTGTCCACCAGAGAGCTTGACGCCATTTTCGCCAATCATTGTGGCAAAGCCTTCTGGCATACCTTGAATAAATTCAAGCGCGTGCGCAGCTCGGGTGGCAGCCAAGAGCTTTTCTTCGGTCACATTGTCAAGGCCATAGGCAATGTTTGCTGCCACGGTATCGTTAAATAACACAACATCTTGCGAGACTAGGGCAATATTTGAGCGTAATGATGAAAGTGTTAAGTTTTCTATAGGGTGACCATCAATAAGAATTTCGCCACTCGTGGGGTGATAAAAGCGTGGCAGTAAATTGGCGAGTGATGTTTTGCCGCTGCCTGATGTGCCGACCAAAGCAACTGTTTTTCCCTTTGGTAAGGAGAGGTTGATGTCAGTTAAGGCATCGCGAGCGGCATCAGGGTAGCGCAAATGAACTTTTCGAAACACAACGTTGCCTTCAACGCGGCCGAGTGTGGTGGTGCCAAAGTCATCTTCCGGTACTGCATCGACCATACTGAATACGCTTTCGGCAGCCGCCAAACCTCGCTGGAGCGGTGCATTGATATCGGTGAGGCGTTTGAGCGGTGCGAGCAGCATCAACATGGCGGTAATGAACGACACAAAGCTGCCAACGGTTGTTTTGTCGCCAGCATTGGATTGTTGAATGGCGACGGTAATAATAATGGCCAGGGCAATCGCTGCAAAAGTTTGGACGATTGGCCCTAAAGCGGCAGCGGCTACTGTCTGTCGCATTGCTTGTCTACGTTGCATGCCGCTGGCATTTGCAAATCGTTTGCGCTCATAATCTTGTCCGCCAAAGATTTTCACGACTTTATGCGCCTCGATACTTTCTTCGAGTACATGCATTATTTCGCCCATTGCTTCTTGTACGCCACGACTGGTTGATCGCAATCGTTTGCTAAAACTCATCACGGCGAGTGCTATACCAGGAACCATGACCAGTGCGATTAAGCTGAGTTGCCAGTTTAAATAAAACATCCAAGTCAATAAGCCAATGACAGCAAAAGAGTCTTTAATCAGTACCGTTAATACGCCAGTTGCTGCCGATGTCACGCCAGTGACGTCGTAGGCAATGCGTGACATCACTGCGCCGGATGACTGGTTGTCAAAATAAGTGGTAGGTAATTGAATTAATCGCTGGAACATGTCCTGACGCAGATCCAGTACCACTTTGTTTGAAACCCATGAGAGTGCATAGTCGGCAAAAAAGCCAAACATACCGCGTATGAGGAATACCCCGACAATCAAAAAAGGTAAAAGCCATGAGTTGTAAATGCCTGTGGCATGTCCGCTAAAGCCGCTATCGAGCAATGGTTTCATCAGTGCGGGCAGTAAAGGCTCGGTGGAGGCTGATATTGCCATGAACACAATCGCTAGTAAAAAGAACCGCCAGTAGGGTTTTACATAGCCTAAGAGCCGAAAATAAAGCGCACGACTTGTTGATGGGTTGGGCAGATCTTTTTTTGCTTTGGATGCCATGAAGGGTGGTTTGGTTAGGGCGCTATTCGCCTGAGCGTGTCATGTGGTGGAATAAATAAAGGATGTTGCGAATAAAACGGGACAAGCCTGCCATATATCGCGTGTCAAAAACTAATAAAAATTCGTGGGTGCACAAGATGCAACAACTCTTTGGTAATTATACGAGTTGATAATGGATTGCCACTGTTAGTCGCGGAAGCCTTTGCAGGAAGATAGCCCCAACTGGCCGAGTGATGATGTGCAGCCTGAATTTCCACACCTGATTCCTTGTTAATGAGAAGTATGGCGCAGGTTTTTACTAAAAAGATGTGAGAAAAAATCGCTAGGATAGTTAGTAACATCTGCTTTTGTGACAAAATAAGGAAAAGGATTTGACTGAACTAGCGGTCATTAAGCGTTAATAAAACTCCAAGGAGATGATGTGAGCGGTAATCCAGAAATTGGCTTGTCTATTGTTGCAAACGGTCTTGCAACCAATTATCACGACGTAGGTAGCGGAGATCCTGTATTGATGATTCATGGCTCGGGTCCTGGTGTGACGGCTTTTGCTAACTGGCGGTTGAGTATGCCAGTTTTGGCTAAGAACTTCCGCGTCATTGCCCCTGATATGGCCGGGTTTGGTTATACAGAGCGCCCGCCAGGCGCGAAATACACTATGCAAAACTGGGTGAGTCATGCGCTCGGTTTGCTTGATGCACTAAAAATTGAGCGCGCACATGTAGTTGGCAATTCTTTTGGCGGAGGGCTTGCGCTGGCAATGGCAATCCGCGCTCCTGAGCGGGTTAACCGGATGGTGCTTATGGGTTCTGCTGGCACTTCGTTTAAGTTGACTCAAGGGCTAGATGATGTGTGGGGTTACACGCCGTCATTTGAAAATATGCGCAAGATTATGGATATTTTTGCCTTTGATCGCAATTTGGTGAGTGATGAGTTGGCCAAGCTGCGTTATGAAGCGAGTATCCGGCCTGGTTACCAGGAATCGTTTGCGAGCATGTTCCCGGCGCCGCGCCAACAGTGGGTGGATGCGTTGGCGAGTCCTGAAGAGGCTATTCGTGCGTTGTCCCATGAGGCCTTGATTATTCATGGTCGCGAAGATCGCGTGTTGCCGATGTCCGCCTCGCTTAAGCTGTTTGAGCTTATGCCCAAGTCACAACTACATGTGTTTGGTCAATGTGGGCATTGGACGCAAATTGAACATGCAGATCGCTTTGTTAAATTGGTCACAGATTTTTTCCAGGAAAAAAAGACAGCCTGATCGTCAAGGCTGCGAGGTTGTCGAGGTCATTAGGATTGTTAGTGCCTGGCTGTTTCTGAGGCTTTCAGCATTGACCGACCTACTTGGTTTTGCAGTAGTTAGGCTAGCAGTAGAAATTTTAAAAAAGTAAAAACGTTGCAAGCCGGAATCAGAATGAGAGCGAGTTTTTTGTTACTTACTTCTGTTCCGGCAATCAAAATAATTTTTTGTCGGAGTGAGGAAATCCAATGAGTGTAACTTTATCTTCGCGGCGGACGTTCCTGCAGGCGACGGTGCGTGGCGGTGCTGCACTACCGTTATTCACGTCGCTGGGCATGGCCGGTAGCGCCTTGGCAGGCAATGTTTCTGATGCTGAAAATAATAGCCTGTGTCTTTTTGAAGCGGACGCAACAATGGGTGCAGATATGGCGGTGGGTGTTCGTCAGCTGGGTTTGGCCTATCAAACAGTGACGCTGGATGATGCCTCAGGTTGGAGCGCTATGTTAGATACGCTCAGTACAGCGCATGGTCGTGCGTTGGCGGTGTTGGGGCGTCCTGCAACTGTATTTGCTGTGCGCAGCCTGTTGGAGAGGGACTGGCGTGTTGTGCTTGAGGCGCGGCATCATCGGCAGGCGGCTGAGCAAATGCGGCATGAGTTTACTGGATTGGAAGCGCCGATGACGCAGTTATCTGGATGGGTTGATCGCGTGAGTGATCCTGCTCAGTATGCTGTCGTGTTGGCATCCATGAAGTCTGGTGAATTCACTTCGGGTAATGAGCGCAAGACCTTGGATTTAACTTCCCCTGCATGGCCGGGTGGCGATTTTGTGTCTTTATTAGCTTGGCCGAAAGGAGTTGTCTGATGGACGCCGTATTACCCCCAGGAATTAAGCGCGAGCAATTTGCTTCGCTGGTAGCCGATCTGCAAAAAGTAGTTGGCCGTGAATTTGTATTTACCGATACGCAATGGGAGTTGCCCGCGTATAACGATGCTTACCTCACCACGCCAGCCGAGTTGCACCAGCCTTCAGCGGCTGTCGCGCCAGCGAATGTCGAAGAATTACAGCGGGTGCTGGAAGTGGCGCGTCATTACAAGGCGCCATTGTGGACCACTTCGACTGGTAAAAACTTTGCCTATGGTGGCCCGGCGCCGCGCAAGGCGGGCTACATTGTGCTCGATCTCAAGCGTATGAATCGCATCCTTGAGGTGAATGAAAAGCATGGTTACGCGGTGGTGGAACCCGGCGTGAGCTACATGGATTTATACCGTCACTTGCAGAAGATTGGCAGCAAGCTGTGGGTTGATTGTGCAGCGCCTGGCTGGGGTGGCGTGCGGCCGAACATGACCGAGCACGGCGTGGGTTACCCCGTATGGCGATCACGTCACAATGCAGTGCGGCATGGAAGTCATGCTGGCGGATGGCACCTTGGTGCAAACGGGTATGGGTGCGATGCCCGGTAGTCAAACCAATCATTTGTACAAATACGGCTTTGGTCCATCGGTGGATGGCTTATTTACGCAATCCAATTTTGGTGTAGTCACCAAAGTCGGGATGTGGTTGATGCCTGAGCCACCGGGTTATCGTCCGTACATGATCACCTTTGAAAAGGAAAGTGATCTGCACGCGATTACCGAGGTGTTGCGTCCGCTCAAAGTAAATATGCTGATCCCCGCCGTTGCGATGACGGTCGAAATGTTGTGGGAAGCAGCAGTGCAAGTAACGCGTCGCGACTATTACACCGGCAAGGGCCCCATTCCCGATAGCGTGCGCAAGAAAATGCGCAGTGATTTGAAAATTGGTGCGTGGAATTTCTACGGTGCTTTGTATGGTCCGCCACCCATGATGGACAACACGTGGGAAGTGATTCGTGACGCCTTTGCGAGTATTCCGGGTGCCAAGTTTTACTTTGATGAAGATCGCGCAAAAGACGATGTGGCTTGGCAGTACCGGAAAAAGCTGGGCGCAGGTATTCCGAACATGACTGAATACAACGTGATGAACTGGATTCCTAATGGTGCGCACATTGATTTCTCGCCCATTTCGCCGGTGACGGGGGTGGATGCCACCAAGCAGTATGAGTTGATTCGGGATCGCTGCAACAAGGCGGGATTTGACTATTGCGGCGAGTTTGCTGTGGGCTGGCGCGATATGCATCATATTTTCTGCCTCACGTTTGATCGCAATGATGCGAAAGAAAAGGCGCGTGCGAATAAGCTGTTTGGCGATTTGGTCGATGCAGCTGCTGCTGCGGGGTATGGCGAGTATCGGACGCACCTGGACTTCATGGATCGGATTGCAGGCACCTATAACTGGAACGATTCCGCGTTGTTGAGAATGCATGAAAAGGTCAAGGATGCGGTTGATCCATCTGGTATTTTGTCGCCGGGGAAAATGGGCATCTGGCCCAAATCCATGCGCAAGGGGAGGGCATGATGAAGGCGCGATTGATGAAAGAAATACTTATTGGACGGCGCACGCTGGCATGCAGATTGGTGTCAGCGATGTTAGCGTTAGGAATAGTCGGCGCTGGTGGGACGGCGAATGCCGCTGATGCGGCCGCCGCGGCCACACCTGCAAAGGTGACGCTAAGCCCTGAGACACTGGCAAAGGGTTCAGAGCTTTTTGTCAAGAATTGCATCATGTGTCACGATCGCGGCATGGAGCATCCGGGCACTGCGGCACTGACTTATCTGTATGGTAAAGACAAGGGTGCGCTAGAAGATCGCGACAATTTAACGCCGGATTTTGTGCGCTTTTTTGTGCGCCATGGTCGCGGCTTGATGCCGGGTTTCCGCACGGGGGAGCTTAATGACGCAGAGCTGAAAGTGCTCGCTGAGTACCTTTCTGCAGGTCCGCACCCAGCTGTGCCAGCAAAATAATAACGAGGAGTTTTTATGTCAATTAAAAAACTGAGTCTTTGGATTGGCGGCGAGTTTCGTTCCGCAAAAGATAATGCTGTTTTCATTGATCACAACCCGATTGATGATAGTTCTTATGCCGAGGTCGCTAAAGCCTCGGCAGACGATGTGCATTTAGCTGTGGAAGCGGCGTATGCAGCTTTTGCCAGCTATCGCACCACAACGCCAGGTCAGCGCGAAACCTGGCTGAGCCGCGCCGCTGATTTGCTGGAGCAACGCAAGGATGCGTTTGCCGATGTGTTGATTGACGAAATTGGCTCGCCTCTGCTCAAGGCGCATTTCGAGATCAAATACGCGATTGCCCATTTACGCACTGCGGCTGGTATTCCGCGCCGTATCACCGGGCAAACCCTGCCTTCGGATGTACCGGGACGCTTTAGCATGAGCGTAAGGGAGCCCCTGGGCGTGTTTGCCTGCATCACCCCATTTAATGTGCCGCTGATCAAGGCGATGAAGCAGTGCACAGGGCCGCTGGCAACAGGGAATACCGTTGTGTTATTGGCTTCAGAGGAGGCGCCAGCGCTCGCTTTGCTGGTTGCCGAACTATTCCGTGATGCAGGTTTCCCTGCCGGGTCATTCAATGTGCTCACTGGCTTTGGGCATGAAATTGGCGACAGTCTAGTGACGCACCCGCGTATCAAAGGCGTTAACTTCACCGGATCAACTCGCGTGGGTCGTCACTTGTCCATGCTGTGTGGCGAACACATGAAGCGTGCCTTGCTGGAGTTGGGCGGTAAAAACCCGCTGATTATTCTGAAAGATGCCGATCTGGATGCGGCCGTTCATGCCGCTGTGTTCGGTATGTTTCTGTTTCAAGGTCAGGCGTGTATGGCATCCAGCCGTATTTTGGTTGAAGCACCGATTTATGATGAGTTCTTGAAGCGCTATAAAGCCGCTGCCGCAGGTGTCGGCTATGGTGATTTGCGTGATCCGAAAACCATGCTCGGGCCGATCATTTCGCAACGTCAACGCGATCGTATCCGTCATCACATCGAAAATGCCGTGGCCAATGGTGCAACGCTGGAAACGGGTGGCAAGTGGGAAGGCAATCGTTGTTTGCCGACCATTCTTACCAACGTAAATCCAAGCATGGTCTGCTACCAAGAAGAAACCTTTGGTCCAGTGACGGCTGTGTACAAAGTCGGCTCTGCTGATGCGGCGTTAGCGATTGCCAACGATACCGCATATGGCTTATCCGCTGCTGTCTTTACACAAAATCTTGCCGAAGCGATGCGGTTGTCGCAAAGCATTCATGCCGGCATGGTGCACATCAATGCGCCTACGCTGCATGATGAACCGCATGTGCCATTTGGCGGCGTAGGCGACTCCGGCATGGGACGTGAAGGGGCGCAGACCGATATTGATCATTGCACCGAGTGGAAGTGGGTCACCATACAAGCCCCTGGAGCCGGTCATGGCCACTGAAAAAACCGTTTCTCTTTCTGCAGAAGCGAGAGCGGTCGCCGCCAGAGTAGGTTCTTTGCGCGACTTTCTGGACTATCTTGGCGAGCATGATCAATGCGTTACCTGGCCTGACGCGATTTTGCCTGAGCCGGATATTCGCAATATTTCGGTGGCAGCGGGTAACAATGTCTCAACCGGGCCTGCTGTCATCTTTGACAAAATTCGCGGCTATCCGGGCAAGCGTGTGGCAGTCAATGTGCATGGCAGTTTTGGTAACCTGGCCTTGCTGCTGGGCATGCCAAAAACAACCCCCGTGCGTGAGTTGTTTTTTGAGATTATTCGGCGCTGGGGTTCAGATAAGCCCTTGCTCGAACGTGTTGCCCCAGAAAAAGCACCGGTCAATGAAAATCGGGTGGATAAAAATATCAACCTGTATGACTTGCTGCCCTTGTATCGCATCAACGCCAATGACGGCGGTTTTTACATTGGTAAAGCGTGCGTCGTGAGTCGCGATCCCCTTGAGCCGGATAATTTTGGCAAGCAGAATGTGGGCATTTATCGTATCCAGGTCATGGGGCCGGATACCTTCACCCTGCTGTCGATTCCAGCGCATGACATGGGGCGGCAGATGCTGATGGCTGAACAACACGGCAAGCCGTTGAAGGTTTCTGTCATGATAGGCAACCACCCAGCCATGCCGATGTTTGCCGCAACGCCCGTGGGTTACGATGAATCCGAATTTGCCTACGCTTCGCAAATGATGGGCGCGCCTTTGCGGTTAACCACAGCTGTCAATGGTACGGATATTCTGGCGGATACCGAGATGGTGATTGAGGGCGAATTACAGCTCAATCAGCGCGAGGTGGAAGGCCCGTTTGGCGAGTTTCCGGGCAGTTATAGCGGCGTGCGTAAAGTGCCGCTATTTCGTGTGACGAGCGTAAGTCATAGAAATAACCCCATCTTTGAGAATATCTATATTGGCAAAGGCTGGACGGAACACGACACGCTGATCGGTCTGAATACCTCTGCGCCTATTTATGCGCAGTTGAAAAAGGATTTTCCTGAAGTTGCCGCCGTTAATGCTTTGTATCAGCATGGCTTGACCGGCATTATCTCGGTTAAGAATCGCTTCTCCGGCTTTGCCAAGTCGGTGGCGATGCGTGCACTGGGCACGCCGCATGGCACGATGTATCTGAAAAACCTGATTCTGGTCGATGAGAATGTAGATCCGTTTGATCTTAACCAGGTGATGTGGGCGTTGTCGACGCGCACACGAGCGAACGACATTATCGTGATTCCCAATATGCCGATGGTGCCGATTGATCCGGCAGCCGAAGTGCCAGGCAAAGGCCATCGCTTGATTATCGACGCCACGAGCTTTATGGCGCCGGATAATCTGGGAGCGGATCCGCACCTGGTGGATCGACCCATGGGGCCGGAAATTGATGCGTTGATGCAGCGCTTGAATGAACTTCAGAAAGGGGGCGCCTGATGAAAACGATTTGTCCGCGATGCGAGTCTCCAGGCGTTACACAAATGCACGCCGGGATGGAAAATGGCCAGATTTTATGGCGTGTTTGGCATTGTAAAGATTGTGCTTACACCTGGCGCGATAGCGAGCCAGCTGAGTCCATTGATCCCAAAGTTCGCCCCGCCTGGGCGCAAATGAAGGGTGTGGATATTGATAGCCTGCGGCAGGTTATTCCACCTGCACGCAAACCAACTTGAGAAGTGGGAGGAAAATAATGACCATAGCGACTCTAGAAGCGAAGCTTAAGAAAAGCGGCTTAAAAGTAGAGGCACTGACCGATGCAAAAATTTTGCGTGGCACAGCAGGCATGTCCAATCTGCCGGCCAAGGTTGTGCGGCCAAAAACCGTGAAAGATGTTCAGGCGATTCAAAAAGCCGCTCATCAAGCAGGTGTTGCCTTGTGGGTTGCACCCAATGCCAGTGGTAATGGCTTGCTTGCGCCAGAAGTATCCAGCGAGCCTGTGCTAGTTGATCTATCCAGCATGCGTGCGGTGATTGCCATTGATCCCGATTCTGCAACGGCTTTGGTTGAGCCTGGAGTGAGTCATGCCGATTTGCGCGCTGCCTTGAAAGCCAAAGGCCACAATATGTGGGTGGATAGCGGGCGCAATGATGCTGAATCCATCATGGGGAGCATCTGGGATCGTTCCTTTGGCTATACCGCGTACAGCGATAATTTGATGATGCAGTGCGGCCTGGAAGTGATTACTGCTGAGGGCACGCAAATACGCACTGGCATGGGGGCTTTCCCGAAGGGTGATTGCTGGCAGCTGTTCAAGCTCGGTTTTGGTCCTTACGTGGATGGCAGCTTCACGCAATCCGGCCTGGGCATTCCAACCAAAGTTGGCTTGTGGATTTCTCCTGCACCGCCTGCGTATCGTCCGTTTGCATTCCGTATCGATGACGAAGCTACCATGACCGCTGCGGTCGAGATTATGCGTGATCTGCGCATTAACATGATTGTGCCGAATACCATCGCGGTGATTGATGGCGAGAGCGAGAAAACTCTCTTGGGCGGCGCACCTGCCGCGTGGAATATTTACGGCGCGCTTTATGGTCTGCCGAAAAACGTCGATCTGCTGTGGGGCATGTTGAATGGCATTGCGGGCAAGCTGGGTTCAGCTGTTCGCCTGGAGAACTTGACCGACGCTAAAGAAGGCCCGGCAGCTGCGCGTGCAGCACTCATGCAAGGACATGCTATTGCCGAATGGGCGCAATATGAAAAATCGGTTGGCTCCCGTTATTTGCGTTTGGTATTTGCCATGCCCATTGAAGGGGCACCCGCGCTTAAGTTTGCCAAGCGCACCAAAGAAATGGTCAAGGCAGCAGGCTGCGGTGTTGTTGTGGAGCAGGGCACCTCGTGGCGCGCGCTGTTAAGCGAAGTACTGATCTCTTATGACGAAGGCCAGGCGCAGCGGGCATTGGATTGTGGCAAAGCCTTGATCAGCGAATGGGCAACGCAGGGCATTGGCGTGGTCAGAGCCGATCCAGCCTTCCGCAAGGCGGCCATGGCAACGTATAGCGATGCAGGTTTTAACAAGCTGCAAGCGCTATTGACTAGCGCTATAGGCTCAACCGATGCGCCCAGGCAAGCCGCATGAGTGATAGTCGGCAACGCTTGATTGTTGCCGTCAGTGGCGCGTCTGGTTCCTTGCTCGGCTTGCGATTACTGCAACTGCTGAATCAGGCGGAAGGATGGGAGACGCACCTGGTGTTGTCTTCTGCCGCTGTGCTTACCGCAAAGCTTGAGTTAAATGAATCGCGCGAGACATTTGAAGCGCTGGCAACGC
>ENA-UPTA01003159-UPTA01003159.1-activated-sludge-metagenome-genome-assembly--contig:-NODE-3159-length-16421-cov-5.379812_pt1 | contig 16421 bp, 16 predicted proteins | sample MGYA00238184_ERZ773361 | MGnify/ENA primary metagenome ERZ773361 (study PRJEB29100, sample SAMN05720205) | activated sludge metagenome | isolation source: anaerobic digester from wastewater...
GCCGCTCGCGGTATTTGCCGGGTTCGTGATCCTCTTCCTGGTCGGCCTGCTGCGTCCGGCTGAGCGCGAGGTGCGCAGCGCGCTCATCGGCAAGCCGCTGCCCGAATTCACCCTGCCGCAGGCGATCCCCGAACGGCCCGCGCTGGCCACTGCCGACTTCAAGGGCGGCAAGCCGCGCCTGCTCAACGTCTTTGCCAGTTGGTGCGTGCCCTGCGCGGTCGAGGCTCCGCAGCTTGCCGCGCTGCAGCGTGCCGGGGTCGAGATTCACGGCGTCGCCGTGCGCGACAAGCGCGAGGATCTGGAGCGGTTCCTGGCGCGGAACGGCAATCCCTTCGCCCGGATCGGCGCCGACGACGTGAGCAAGGTCCAGTTCGCACTAGGGTCGTCCGGCTACCCGGAAAGTTTCATCATCGATGCGCGCGGCGTGATCCGCTATCAGCACATTGGCGAGATCCGCCCCGACCAGGTCGAGATGATCCTCGCCCGGCTGAAGGAGGCGGAGCAGTGAACCGGTTCCTGGCCGCGCTCCTGCTCGCGCTGGCGCTTGTGCCTGCCGGCGCGCAGGACAAGCTTCCGCCCGCGCCCTATGCCTATCGCCAACTGGACGATCCAGCCAAGGAGGCGCGCGCCAAGGCGCTGATGGAAACGCTGCGCTGCCTGCAATGCCAGGGGCAGTCGATTGCCGATTCGGATGCCCCGATTGCGGGCGACATGCGCAATCAGGTGCGGCTCAGGGTCGATGCGGGCGAGGACCCGGAAGCGATCCGGCAGTGGCTGGTTGAACGCTATGGCGACTATGTCAGCTACGCGCCGCGCGTGACCGCGACCACCTGGCCGCTGTTTGCCGCGCCGCTGCTGCTGCTGGCCTTTGCCTTCATGGTCCTGCGCCGCCGGCTGATGCGTGGAGGAGGAGCGGAATGACCTGGGTATTGGTGGGTTTGCTGGCGCTCGTCTCGTTCGGGGCCTGCGCTTTCCTGTTCAGGGCCCCGCGCAAGGGCTGGGAGGCGATCGGCGCCGCGCTGCTGCTTGGCATCGCCGGGTTCGCGCTGCAGGCGCGTCCGGCTCAACCGGGCGCTCCCAAGGTCGTCGAGGAAAAGTCTTCGGATTCCGGCGCCGCACTGATCGCGGCGCGCCAGCAGCTGGCCAGGGGCGATAATGCCGGGGCGGTGAACCAGTGGATGGTGATCGCGGATGGCCTGTCGCGCAACGGCCAGTTTGGCGATGCCGCGGGCGTGGTGCTGGGCGCGGTCGAACAGGACCCGCGCAATGCCGACGCCTGGCTGTCGCTTGCCAACAACCTTGTTGCCCATGCGCAAGGCGCCGTCACGCCTGCAGCTCTCTATGCCTATCGCCGGGCGACGCTGGCCGATCCGCAGCATCCCGGGCCGCCGTTCTTCATGGGCCTGGCCCTGATCCAGAACGGCCGGATGGAGGAGGGGCGGGCGCTGTGGGCAGGGCTGCTCGCGAGCAGTCCGCCCAGTGCGCCGTGGCGCGCGGACCTGTCCGCGCGACTCGCCCAGCTCGACGCGCTGATCGCCGCCCGCGACCAGGCCGCGCAGGCGCGCTGAAACTCCGGGTTTCCGGCTCGACCGGCGCTGTTGCCGGGGCTGTTGCATACTGCTAAGCGCGTGGCCTTTGTCGCCGCCGCTCCTTTCGAGGGCGCCGCACAGCATAGCCAGGGACGGCGCATCGCATGACCAGTGCGGACCAGACGGAAGCGGTGCAGAATTCCGATAACCCGGATGCCGATCAGGGGCACGCCGCCGGCTATGGCCACCACCATGGCCAGCACCATGGTCGGCTGCTGCCGCTGGCGATCGGGGCGATCGGTGTCGTGTTTGGCGACATCGGCACCAGCCCGCTCTACGCTTTTCGCGAAACATTCGCCTCGCACCATGGCGCGCCGGGGATTCATGTCGATCCTGTCCACATCTACGGCGTGCTGAGCCTGGTGTTCTGGTCGATGATGATCGTGGTGACGTTCAAGTACGTGCTCACGATCATGAAGGCCGACAACAAGGGCGAAGGCGGCAGCCTGGCCCTGCTGGCGCTGATCAACCGCAAGTCGGAACATGCGCGCTGGACCGGGCCGTTCGTGCTGCTGGGCGTGTTCGCGACCGCCCTGTTCTATGGCGATTCGATGATTACCCCGGCGATGTCGGTGCTGTCCGCCACCGAAGGCCTCCAGTACGTTGCACCGGGGTTCAAGGATTGGATCGTGCCGATCGCGGTGGCGATCCTGGTGATGCTGTTCGGCATGCAGTCCTATGGGACGGAGCGGGTCGGCCGCCTGTTCGGGCCGATCATGATCGTCTATTTCCTGACGCTCGCCGTGCTGGGCGTCAGCCACCTGGCGGTCATGCCGGAAGTCATCCTGCAGACGATCAATCCGCTTAATGCGATCAATTTCTTCATCACCGACGGCTTCCGGGCCTTCATCGCCATGGGCAGTGTCGTCCTGGCCGTTACCGGTGCGGAAGCGCTTTACGCCGATATGGGGCATTTTGGACGCAAGCCGATCGGGATCAGCTGGATGACCTTTGTCCTGCCGGCGCTGATGCTGAACTACATGGGGCAGGGGGCGATGGTCCTCTCGCACACTCCGGCAGAGGCGGCGCAGCTGATCCGGGATCCGTTCTTCCTGATGATCCCCGATGCCGTGCGGGTGCCGGTGATCTTCCTGGCCCTGGCAGCCACGATCATCGCCAGCCAGGCGGTCATTTCCGGCGCCTTCTCGCTCACCCAGCAGGCGATCCAGCTGGGCTTCATGCCGCGCATGCAGATCAAGCACACCAGCGCCTCGACCGCCGGGCAGATCTACATTCCGGTGATCAACTGGGGACTGATGATCATGGTCATCGTCCTGGTGCTGTTCTTCCGTTCGTCGAGCAACCTCGCCGCTGCCTATGGCATTGCGGTGACGGGCGCGATGTTCATCGACACGCTGCTGCTGGCCGCCGTGCTGGTGACCCTGTGGCGCTGGCCGGTGTGGAAGGCCGCGCCGCTGGTCGCCGTGTTCATCGTGGTCGACATGGCCTATCTGGGGGCGAACCTGATCAAGGTGCCCGATGGCGGCTGGGTGCCGCTGACCATGGGCTTCGCGATCTTCACCCTGCTTACCACCTGGTCGCGGGGGCGGGCGCTGATGCGCCAGTCGATGGACGATGGCTCGATCCCGATCGAGGTCTTCGCCAAGAGCGCGCATTCAAGCGCCACCCGGGTCGCGGGCACGGCGGTGTTCATGGCCAGTACCGATTCGGGCGTGCCATCGGCGCTGCTCCACAACATCAAGCACAACAAGGTGCTGCACGAGCGCGTGGTGATCCTGACCGTGGCGATTCAGGACGTGCCCTTCGTGGCCTCCACGACCCGCGCCAGCGTGATCGACCTTGGCGCAGGCTTCTATCGCCTGACGTTGAAATTCGGCTTCCTCGAGGAAACTGACGTCCCTGCCACGCTCAAGACGGTCGACCTGTGCGGCCAGCCGTTCGAGATGATGAAGACCAGCTTCTTCCTCTCCAGGCAGACGCTGCTCGCCTCGGCCAAGCCGGGCATGGCGATCTGGCGCGAAAAGCTGTTCGCCTGGATGCTGCGCAACGCCGCGAGCGCGATGGAATTCTTCCGCCTGCCGACGAACCGCGTGGTCGAACTGGGCAGCCAGGTCGAAATCTGACGCCTCAGCCGCCGCACTGGTGGGCGGCGGACAGCATCTCGGCAAGGCGATGCCGCGCGGCTGCGCGCGACTCGCTGGGCAAGTGTCCGCCGTGGATCTGAAAGGCGGGAACGGGCACCTGGCCAACTGCAGGCGGCGCTGCCGACACGGTGAAGACCAGCGGGACGAACAGGAACAGCAATCTGTGCATGGCGGGAAGCTATGCGGCAAAGGCCGGTGTGACTAGTCTGCGGCAGGACGCCGGTTGCGCTCCTTCAGCCACGGGCCGATCCGGCGGATCGCCTCCTCGATCTCGGGCGTGGAAACCGCGAAGCTGAAGCGCACGAAGCGGTGTCCGTCGACCGGATCGAAATCGATCCCCGGAGCGGTCGCAACCCCCGTTGCCTCCAGCAATTGCTTGCAGAATTCCATGCTGTCGTCGGTGAATTCGGATACGTCCGCATAGATGTAGAAGGCCGCGTCAGGCGGAGCGATCCGGCCCAGGCCCATGCCGGGCAGCGCATCCAGCAGCAGCGCGCGGTTGCGCGCATAGGTGGCGATGTTGACTTCCAGCTCCTCGCGGCAGTCCATCGCGACCAGGCCCGCGTGCTGGGCCAGGCTGGGCGGGGTGAGGAACAGGTTGCCCATTCGCGCTCGCGCAGCGTCGATCCCCGATGGCGGCACCACCAGCCAGCCGAGCCGCCAGCCGGCCATGCTGAAGTATTTCGAGAAGCTGTTCACGACCAGCGCCTGCGGCTCGACCTCAAGGATCGAGGGGGTGCGCAGGCCATAAGAGATGCCGTGGTAGATCTCGTCCGAGATGATGGTGATGCCGCGCGCGCGGCAGACCTCGGCAATCGCGGCCAGTTCCTCTTGCGGGATGATCGTGCCTGTGGGGTTGGCCGGGCTGGCGACGATCACGCCCTGGGGCGCCGGGTCCAGCGCTGCAAGGGCTGCGGCGGTCAGCTGGAAGCGCTCCGCTTCGCCGCAGGGCAGCTCCACCGGCTCCATGTGCAGCGCCTTGAGGTTGTTGCGATAGGCGACATAGCCGGGGCGGGCCAGGGCGATCCGGTCACCCGGATCGAAGCTCATCGACAGGGCGAGGACAAGCGCGGGGGAAGCGCCGCAAGTCAGCAGAATCTGCGCTGGGCTGATTTCCACCCCGTACCAGTCGGCATAGTGCTTCACGATCCGCGCCTTGAGCGCCGGGCTTTCCCAGTAGCCCATCGGATCGGCATCGAGCACCCGGTGCGCCTCGGCGATGGCGGGGGCAGGAGCGCCCGTGCTGGGCTGGCCGAATTCCATGTGGATGACGCTGCGCCCTGCGGCCTTGAGGCGATGGGCCAGGCCGCTGATGGCAATGGCGTGGAACGGGTCGATCTGTGCGGTCATGCGCAGCGGTTACCGGCAGGCCGCACAAAAGGAAAGCGCGGCGCCCCATGGGAGCACCGCGCCTGCCTTGATGGTTTGAGGCCGGTCGGCCCGCGCTGCGATCAGCCCAGGTTGGCGCTGACCATGCAGTAGAGCATAGGGAGCGACAGCAGAACGTTGGTGCGGCTGGCATACAGCGCCTTGGGAGCGGCAGCGGCCTTTTCCTCGGCGCTGGCTTCGACCAGGCCCAGGATCTTCTTCTGGGCCGGCCAGATGATGAACCACACGTTGAAAGCCATGATCAGCGCCAGCCACATGCCCAGGCCGATCAGGTTTTCATGAGCGTTGCCCTGGAGGACCATCGCCCGGTGCGCATAGCCCGCGACATAGGCGATGCACAGGCCGGTCACGACCGTCAGCAGCGCGCCATAGCGGAAGAAGAACAGCACCTTGGGCGCGATGTAGCCGGTCACGCCGCCCTTCAGTTCGGCCGGGATCGACGGCATGGTCGGCACCTGGACGAAGTTGAGGTAATAGAGCAGCCCGATCCAGACGATGCCGAAGAACAGGTGCGACCAGCGCAGCACGCTGCTGGCATCAACGGCGACATCGCCGCTGAACTTGAGCATGACGACGATTGCCAGCACCAGGCCGGTGAGCAGCACCAGATGCAGGTTTCCGAAAAACTTGGCCATTGCTTCCCCCTAGGAAATTGAAGCGATCCCGTTGTGTCCTGGGGCCGGATCGTGGCCCCGCGAATCCTTCCATGCGCCGTAAAGCTGCGCTTGTCAGCCCTTTTTGCGAGCCATTGTCATTCGTGCGGAGGATCGGAAAGCACGTCGGGCTCTGCCTCCTGGGCCAGACCGTGACGCAGCAGCATCGGAATCTGCAGGAAGGTGAACAGGAAGGTCAGCGGCAGGAACACCCACAGCTTGGCGGCGATCCAGTCCCCGAACGACAGTTGCGCGCGCAGGCCTTCGTTGAGCGCGGCCAGCGCGAAGAAGAACAGCCCCCAGTTGAGCGAGAGCTTGAGCCACCCTGCGTCGCTCAGTCCTTCGAAGGCTGCTTCCAGCAGGATCTTGAGCAGCGCCTTGCCGCGCATAACGCCCGCGAGCAGTACCGTGCCGAACAGCAGGTAGATTGCGGTCGGCTTGACCTGGATCCAGATCGGATCGCGCAACAGGACGGTAAGGCCGCCGAAGCCGACGATCAGCGCCGTCGACAGCCACAGCATCGGCGAAATCCGCCCCAGCTTCCACTTCGACACCACCAGCGCGATCACGGCGGCGACCATGAAGGCCCCGGTGCCCGAGATTACCGCCGCAACCTCGCCAATGCCTTCGTGTTTGGCCGGTGCGTTGTAGCGGTAGACACCGAAGAACACGGCGATCGGGGCATAATCGACCAGCAGGTTGAGCAGGCCGGACTTCGCCTTTTTCGGGGCAGATGCAGTCTCGGTCATCAGGCCACTCCCGCGATGACGCGCGCGACCAGGTCGGGGTCGAACGGGCGCAGGTCGTCCATCTTTTCGCCAACGCCGATGGCATGGATCGGCAGGCCGTACTGCTCGGCCGCCGCCACCAGCACGCCGCCGCGCGCGGTGCCGTCGAGCTTGGTCATGATCAGGCCGGTCACGCCTGCTACCTCCTTGAAAATCTCGATCTGCTGCAGCGCATTCTGCCCGTTGGTGGCATCGAGCACCAGCACGACGTCATGCGGCGCCTCGGGATTGAGGCGGCCGAGCACACGGCGGATCTTGGCCAGTTCGTCCATTAGCTCGCGCTTGTTCTGGAGGCGCCCGGCAGTGTCGACGATCAGCGCGTCGATCCCCTGTTCGGTCGCGGCCCTGACCGCATCGAACACCACGGCCGAAGGGTCGCCGCCTTCCGGCCCCTTGATGATCGGCACCCCGATCCGCTCCGCCCAGACGGCCAACTGGCCGATCGCGGCAGCGCGGAAGGTATCGCCCGCGGCCAGCATCACGCCATAGTCCTGTTCCTGGAACAGGTGTGCCAGCTTGGCGATGGTGGTGGTCTTGCCCGAACCGTTGACGCCGATCACCAGCACCACCTGGGGCCGGGGAAAGGCGACGACTTCGAGCGGCTTTGCAACCGGGCGCAGGATCGCGGCGATTTCCTCGGCCACGGCCTGCTTGATCGACGCTTCATCCGCGCCGCGCTCGAACCGCTCGCCGGCCAGACGGTCGCGGATGCGCCGCGCCGCGCGGGGGCCGAGGTCCGAGAGGATCAGTGCATCCTCGATATCGTCGAGCTGCGCCTCGTCGAGCCTGGTCTTGCTGACGATGCCCGAGAGGTTTTCCGACAGACGCTCTGATGTCTTGCGCAGGCCGCCAAACAGGCGGTCGGTCCAGGTTTCGGCGCTCATGCCAGCAGGCCTTGTTCGATACGGGTGGGGGTGACGGTCACGATTGTTCCGGCTGAAGTTCCGGGCGCAAGCCGCACCCTGGCGAAGTTTTCCGCATGGCCTGTCCCGTCGCGTTCGGCAAGCACGCGGTGCGGGCGCCCAAGCTGCGCATTGAGCCAGCGAGTGCCCTGGGCGGCGGCGGCCCCGCGCAACTGGGCAGCGCGGGCGCGGATCACTGCCGGAGTCAGTTGCGGCATCCGGGCGGCAGGCGTTCCTACCCGCGCGGAATAGGGAAAGACGTGGACGTGCGCGAGGCCCAGATCCTCGATCAGCGAGAAGTTGGCGAGGTGCGCCTCCTCGTCCTCGGTCGGGAACCCGGCGATCAGGTCTGCGCCGAACGCGAGTTCGGGGCGCCGGACGCGCAAGGCTTCGACCAGGGCAGCAGCATCGGCGCGCAGGTGGCGGCGCTTCATCCGCTTGAGGATCAGGTCATGTCCGTGCTGGAGCGAAAGATGGACGTGCGGCATGACCCGCGCCTCACTGCCGATCAGATCGAGCAGCAGCGGGTCGATTTCGACCCCGTCGAGCGAGGAGAGGCGCAGGCGGCCGAGTGCCGGAAAAGCCCCCAGGATCGCCTCGACCAGAGCGCCGAGCCGTGGCTCTCCCGGCAGGTCATGGCCCCAGCTGGTCAGGTCGACGCCGGTCAGCACGACTTCGCCCGCGCCCGCTGCCTGATGGCGCTCCACCTCGCGCAGCACCGCGGCAACCGGCAGCGAGCGGCTGGCCCCGCGCCCCTGCGGGATCACGCAGAAGGTGCAGGTGTGGTCGCAGCCGTTCTGCACGGCGATGAAGGCTCGGGTGTGGGTGGCGGTGCCCTCGGCGCGGGCGGGAGCGACATTCCAGGCGCGCGGATCGAGCTTGGCCGTGTTGGCGATCAGGCCATCGACTTCGAGCATGGCAGACAGGGCCGCGCGCTCCACCTCGGCCGCGCAGCCGGTCACCAGCAGACGCGCGTCCGGGCGTTCGCGCCGGGCGCGGCGGATGGCCTGGCGGGTCTGGCGCACGGCCTCCGCCGTCACGGCGCAGCTGTTGATGACCACCAGCGCGTCCTCGCTCGCCAGCAGTGCGCGCAGTTCCTCGCTTTCCGACAGGTTGAGCCGGCAGCCGAGCGAAATGACTTCAGCGCCCAAGATCAGGCTCCGAAGTCCGCGCTTTCGAAGCTGCCGCGAAAGCTTTCGGTGGCGGGGCCGGTCATGGTTACCCGGTTGTCGGTGCCCCACGAAATGCTGAGGTCGCCGCCGGGCAGGGACACAGTTACCGAACGGTCCGTCAGCCCGCGCCGGATTGCCGCGACGGCGGTTGCGCAGGCGCCCGTGCCGCAGGCGAGGGTCAGCCCGGCGCCGCGCTCCCAAACCCGCAAGCGGATATGGCTGCGGCTGACGACCGCCGCGACGTTGACGTTGATCCGCTCGGGAAACAGCGGATCGTGCTCGATCTCCGGACCCAGCCGGTCAAGCTCCACCGCATCGCAATCGGGCACGAAGAATATCGCGTGGGGATTGCCCATGCTCACCGCGACCGGGTTTTCCAGCGTCTCCCAGGCGACCGGGAGGCTTAGTGTATCCATGGCGTAGGCGAGGGGGATCTGGTCCCATTCCAGTCCGGGCTGGCCCATGTCGACCGAAATGCCGCCGCTGCCGGGTTCCGCTGCCAATTCGCCCGCCAGTGTTTCGATCCGCACGGCGCGCCCTTCCAGCAGGCCCACGGCGCGGGTGGCATTGCCGCAGGCCCCCACTTCGCCGCCATCGGGATTGAAGATCCGCATTTTCAGATCGGCAATGGTGGACGGCTCAAGCACGATCAACTGGTCGCAGCCGATTCCGCTGCGGCGGTCGGCCAGCGCGCGGGCGAACTGTCCGGTGAGCGCGGGCAGGGGCTGAACGCGCGCGTCGAGCACGACGAAATCGTTGCCGAGGCCATGCATCTTGATGAAAGAAACGCGCATTGCCGCGCTCTAGGCCCAGGCGGGCGCGGCGGCAACCTTGGAAGCGGGTTCAGGCGCTGCTGACCAGGGGCAACGTTGCGGCGCCCGCACCGGGGGCAGTGGCCGCTTCCCGGGAATCCAGCAGCAGGTTGAGCTGGCTCAGTTCGCTGCGGGTCCGCTCTGCGGGAGCTGGCAGGCCGTAGAAATAGCCCTGAACCTTGAAGTCACCAAACCGGCGCAATTCGCGCAGCACCTCCTCCGATTCCACGCCTTCGGCAGTGATCGGCAGGCCCAGGCCTTCGCCCAGCGCGACGATCGACTGGACGATGGTGGCATTGTCCGGGTTGCCGGGCAGGGTGGTCACGAAGCTGCGGTCGATCTTGATCCGGTCGAACGGCAGGGTGCGCAGCTGCGACAGCGAGCTGTAGCCCGTGCCGAAATCATCCAGCGAAACCTGGACGCCCTGGTTCTTCAGGCTGGTGATCAGCGAGCGGACGAGGCCGATATTCTCATGCAGGCAGCTTTCGGTAACCTCGATGTCGAGGCGGCTGGGCGGAAAATTGGCCTCGACCAGCATCTTCAGCAGCTTTTGCGCGAACCACGGATCGCGCAGCTGCAGCGGCGAGATGTTGACCGACAGCGTCAGGCGCGGGTTCCACTTGCGGGCGTCGTCCAGCGCCTGGCGGATCAGGTTCTCGGACAGCTCGGCAATCACGCCGATCTCTTCCGCGATCGGGATGAAGATGTCCGGACTGATGACGCCCAGAGTCGGGGAGTTCCACCGGGCGAGCATTTCGAACCCGGCGATCTCGCCGGTCGCGATGTCGACCTGCTTTTCGTAATAGGGGACGAATTCGCCCTGCTGGACGCCCCGGCGGATGCCGGCTTCCAGCTCGCTGCGGAATCGCAGTTCGCTTTCCATCGACGGTTCGAACCAGAAGTAGCGGTTCCGGCCCTGCTTCTTGGCATGGTACATGGCGATGTCGGCCATGTGCAGCAGAGTCTGCGAATCGAGCTGGCCGTCCTGGCTGTCGCTGCGGGTGATCCCAGCCGAGATGGTGGCTTCCAGTTCGACTGACTGGAACGCAACCGGGCGCGATACTGCTTCGATCAGGTTGGCGGTCAGGTGGTCGATATTGTGGGGCTGGCGCGGGTCGAACGGAACCACGCAGGCGAATTCGTCGCCGCCAAGCCGGGCGACCACCGCGCCATCGGGCATGCAGGCCCGGATCCGGCGCGATGCCTCCTGCAGCAACAAGTCGCCGGCGGCGTGGCCGTGCACGTCGTTGACCTGCTTGAAGTTGTCGAGATCGAACACGATGAACGCGGCCGCCTCGCCGCGCGAAGAGGCCCTGGCGATCAGTTCGTCGGTGGCAGGAGCAACGCTGCGGCGGTTGAGGCAGCCGGTCAGCGGGTCGGTCTCGGCCAGGAACCTGGCCTGCTCCTCGGCCAGGCGGCGTTCGCGCACTTCGCCGGTCAGTTCGCGGTAACGCCGCCAACCGAAGATCACGAGTGCGATGTTGAGCAGGACGGTGTTGATCAGCAGCGGATCAGGCGCCGCGCCGCGTCCGGACAGCGAGCGCACGACGGCAGGAAGCGCCGACCCGCCCGAGCCGACGAACATGATGATGGCGGCCGTCACGATCCCCAGCGCGATCAGATCGCGCTCGGCCGTGCGCAGACGAGCGCGTCCGTCGTTCGCCGGCTTGTCTCCGTCTGGCATCTGTTGCTGGCCCCTTTGCCTGCTTGAGCAAGGGGAAGCTGTCAGATTAGGCTGAAGTTTGGGTTAAGATGCGGCAATCATGGACTTGCCGAAGCAGCATTCCGACAAACCCATGTCTTCCATTGCTACTTCTTCAGCCCGATTTCGCGCAGGCGCTGCTGCAGGAAATCGTCGGCGGTGATCGAGACCGGATAGCGGTCCGGATTTTCCGGCGTGATGCACTGCGGCAGGGTGACGAAGGGGAAATCGCTGCGCAGGTGCAGGAAGAACGGCATCGAATAGCGGCTGAAGCGCGCGCGCTCCGGATCGGGATTGCGCACGCGGTGGATGGTGGAGGGCAGGACATGGTTGGTCAGCCGCTCCAGCATGTCGCCGACATTGATCACCAGGGCACCTGGCGGCGGCGAAGCGCTCATCCAGGTGCCTTCCTTGGTTAGCAGTTCAAGGCCGGCTTCCTCCGCACCGAGCAGCAGGGTGATGAGGTTGATGTCGCCGTGCGCGCCCGCGCGGATCGCCTCGCCGGTCACGCCTTCGAGCGGCGGATAGTGGAGCAGGCGCATGACCGAGTTTCCATCCTCGATCCCGGCGTCGAACCAGTTCTCCTCAAGCCCAAGGTAGACGGCGATACGCGACAGGATCGTTGCGCCGGTCCGGTCGAACTGGGCGTAGAGTTCCTGGAACAGCTCGCGGAAGCCCTCGGGCCGCTCGGGCCAGACGTTGGGCGGCATCGAATCCGCGAGCGGACTGCCTTCGGGCAGGTCGCGGCCGATGTGCCAGAATTCCTTGAGATCGTGCGCCCTGGCGTCCTTGGCGATTTCCACGCCAAAAGGGGTATAGCCGCGCGCGCCGGCGATGGCGGGAATGTGGTACTTGCGCTTTTCCTCGACCGGCAGGGCGAAGAACGCTTCGGTCAGTTGCCAGGCGCGCGCGATCAGGTCGGCATCGATGCCGTGGTCCTTGACCATGGCGAAGCCGAAGGTCCTGAAGCTGTCGCCGATGGCCTGCGAAAAGCTGGCCTTGTCGTCGGCCAGCGAAAGAACGGGGAGTGAGCTGAGAGGCATGGGTGGACGTGTCCGCGAAGATTTGACTATGGGCCGCCCATAGCCGCAATCCCGGGAACGCGCATGACGAAAATCAAATCCTTCTGGCTGATGAAGTCGGAACCCGACGTTTACAGCTGGGACGACCTGGTGGCCGAGGGCGAAGGCACCTGGGACGGGGTGCGCAACTACACCGCGCGCAACAACATGCGGGCGATGAAGCTGGGCGACGGGGTGTTCTTCTACCACTCCAACATCGGGGTGGAGATCGTGGGCATCGCCGAGGTCAGCGAGGAAGCCTTCCAGGATCCGAGCGACGAAACCGGGCGCTGGTCTGCGGTCAGGCTGAAACCGGTGCGCAAGCTGCCCCGGCCGGTCACGCTCAAGCAGGTCAAGGCCGATCCGGCGCTGGCCGACATGGACCTGATCACCAAGTTCCGGCTTTCGGTATCGGCAGTGAAACCTGCCGAGTGGGATCATATCCTCAATCTGGCCGGGGCCTGAGCCGCAGGCCGGATACGGTCGCTCCCCCGGCGCTGAGCTGTTCGACGTCGATCACCAGATGCAGCAGGCGCAGGCCCGTGCGGCCGCGCGCCTCGCGCAGCGCGGCGACCGCCTCGTCGGTCGTCTCGCAGCGCAGTGCCCAGCCGCCGTAGGCGCGGGCGAGTGCCGCGAAATCGGGATTGGCCAGCGCCGTGCCACTGACGCGCGCGGGAAATTCGCGCTCCTGGTGCATCCGGATCGTGCCGTAGGCGCCGTTGTCGACAAGGATCACGGTAAGGTCGCAGCCATGCTGCATGGCGGTGGCAAGTTCCTGCCCGTTCATCAGGAAGTCGCCGTCGCCCGCAAGCGCGACCACCTGCCGGTCGGGATGGCGCAGCGCCGCGGCCACGGCGGCGGGCACTCCATAGCCCATCGCTCCGGCAGTAGGCGCAAGCTGCGCCGGGAAGCTGTTGTAGTGCCAGTAGCGGTGCCACCAGCCCGAGAAATTGCCCGCGCCGTTGCAGATGATGCTGTCGTCCGGATAGATTCCGCGCATCGCGGTTACGACGGCGGCCATGTCGAGCGCAAATTCCCCCGGCTTTGCAGTCGTCCAGTCCAGCCATTCGCAGTGCGCTTCATCGCCCGCATCGAATGGCACGACATCGTCGCAGAACATCAGCGCGGCTTCGGCAAATTCGCCCATGTCGGCACAGAGCGCTAGATCGGCCCGGTAGACCTTGCCCAGTTCCTCGGGATCGGGATGGACGTGGATCAGCGTCTGCAGCGGGTGGTCGGGCGTGATCAGGCTGTAGCCATCGGTCGTCGCCTCGCCCAGCCGGGCGCCAACCGCCAGGACCAGGTCGGCCTGGCGAATGCGCTCGACCAGCCTGGGATTGGGTCCATAGCCCAGGTTGCCGGCCCAGACCGGGCTTGAATTCGCAATCGCGTCCTGCCGCCGGAAAGCGCCCGCGACCGGCAGGCCGATCTTCTCCGCGAACCGGGTAAAGTGCTCCCGCGCCTTGGCGTGCCAGCCGGCTCCGCCGACAATCGCGATCGGCGCTGCGGCATCCTCGAGCAGACCCATCAGCACGCCCATGGCATCGGGGCAGGGTGCCTGGGCAGGGCGGACGACGGCCGGGCGCGGGGCCGCGCCGCTCACTTGTTCCAGCAGCATGTCCTCGGGCAGGGCGACCACCACCGGCCCCGGGCGTCCGGCGATCGCCGTGGCCCAGGCGCGGGCGACGTATTCCGGAATGCGCGCCGGATCGTCGATCCGCAGCACCTGCTTGGCAAGCGGCGCGAACATCATGCCGAAATCGACTTCCTGGAACCCTTCGCGGTCACGCATCGAACGGTCGACATCGCCGATGAACAGGATCAGCGGCTGCGAATCCTGGCTGGCGACGTGAACTCCGATCGAGGCATTGGTCGCCCCCGGGCCGCGCGTGACGAAGCAGACACCGGGCCGGCCGGTCATCGCCCCATCGGCGCAGGCCATGAAGGCGGCGCCCCCTTCCTGGCGGCAGACTACGGTCTGCACTTCAGGCGAATCGTGCAAGGCGTCGAGCACCGCGAGGAAACTCTCGCCCGGCACCGTGAACACGCGGTCGCAGCCCTGGGTGATCAGGCAGTCGACGAGGAGCCGTCCGCCGGTGATGGTCGTGGTATTGCTCATGGGGTGGAGACTATCGGCGCTTGGCCGCATCCGCAACGCGCTGGCGAATTGTTCCCGGCGGAATGGTTACTGTCCCGGAACGGGATGGGGGAGAGATCGGGGGGCGGCGCGGCTGGCAAATGGTGAAGAAATTCTTAAGACTTGAGGCCATGAGAAGGTCACTGGTCCTCACCGATGATGCCGCCCGGCACCCGTTCCTTGCCAGCCTGCCGCCGCACGTGCGGCGCGGGGCCGAACCTGTTCCGGCGCGCCGTCCGCGCCTGACGCTGCACGATCTGCGCGACTTCCTGACCGCCTACAGCGCCTGCTTCGTCGCGGTCAGCCTGTTCATCGCCTGAGGCTCAGGCGGCCGCGCGCTCGGCCTTGACCAGCAGGTGGCCGAGCCAGGCGGAGACCAGGCACATCGCCGCGCCAAGCAGCAACTGCTGGACCACCGGCACGCCGACCGCGCTCAGCACCACGGCGATCACCGAGCCGATCACCATGGCCCCCGAATTGACGATGTTGTTCGCGGCGATGGTCCGCGCGGTCTGGGTCTTGTCGACGAAGGTGGTCAGGAAGGCGTAGAGCGGGACCACGAACATGCCCCCCGCCGTCGCGATCCCCAGCAGGCTCAGCAGCAGCGGCACGGCCAGCGGTTCGGCGACAAAGCTGGCAACATCCAGCAGGCCGCGCGCATCCGGCGCAGGCCAGGCCTGGCACACCAGGTAGAAGCCCACGACGAACAGCGCCATGACCAGCACCGATACGGGCGAATAGCGTGCCGACACCGTGCCTTTGAGCAGCGCGTTGACCGACATCGAACCGATGGCAACGCCGATCGAGAAGATCACCAGGAACAGGCTCGCCACTTCCTTGCTGGCCGACAGCACGTTCTTGGCAAGCGGCGGGAACTGGATGAACAGCACCGCGCCGATGGTCCAGAAGAAGCTGATCGCCATGATCGCCAGGAACACGCGCCGGTCGTGGCTGGTGTTGCGGACCAGCGCGATCGAGGACCGCAGCACGTTGTAGTCCAGCGGCTCGACCTTGCCCTGGGCGGGAGCCGGCGGCACCTCGCGGCTTACCCCATAGCCAAGCAGTGCAGTCAGGACGACGCCGAGCGCGGCCCATTCGACCTCGATCCAGCCGGCGATCATCGTGCCCGCCAGGATCGCGATATAGGTTCCCGCCTCGACCAGTCCGGTGCCTGCCAGCACTTCGCCCGAATGCAGGTGCTGGGGCAGGATCGCGTACTTGATCGGGCCGAAGAAGGTGGAATGGACGCCCATCGCGAACAGGGCCGCCAGCATCAGCGGGATGGCGAGCGTGTGGACCGCGATCTCCTTCCACGCCAGCACCAGTCCCGCGCCGCCGACCAGCATGATACCGATTTCGCAGGCCTTGACGATGCGGATGATCCGCGCCTTGTCGCGCATGTCGGCCAGCTGCCCCGCCAACGCGGAAAGCAGGAAGAACGGCAGGATGAAAATGCCCGATGCCAGCGCGCTGAACTGCCCTTCGGCCTCTTCCGAATTGTAGACGCTGTAGACGACGAACAGCACCATCGCGTTCTTGAACAGGTTGTCGTTGAAGGCATTGAGCAACTGGGTGACGAACAGCGGCAGAAAGCGCCGGCTGCGGATCAGGTGGGTCTGGGTAGTCATTCGCCTGCTTCTGGTCGCCCCGGGTGCGGCGGAACCTAGCGGGACTTGTCCTGCGGACAAGCCCAAACCGCCCCCTTTTTCCCCGGCGCCAGTGCGGCTATGGCAAAAGGCGATGCTGTCGCTTCCCAACCTGCTCACGCTTTCGCGGATCCTGGCCGTGCCGCTGCTGGTGGCCCTGCTGTGGTGGCCCGGCTGGAAGACCGGCTACCTGATCGCCTTCGGGCTCTATTGCCTGATGGGGATAACCGACTATTTCGACGGTTACTTGGCCCGGGCGCAGGGCACGGTGTCGAAGCTGGGGCAGTTCCTCGATCCGATCGCCGACAAGATCATGATCGCCGCAGTGATCCTGATCCTCACCGGCAAGGGGATGATCGAGGGGATCCATGTGATCGCCGCGCTGATCATCCTGCTGCGCGAGATCGCGGTGTCGGGCCTGCGCGAGTTTCTGGCGGGGCTGCGGGTCTCGATCCCGGTGTCGCA
>ENA-UPTA01003168-UPTA01003168.1-activated-sludge-metagenome-genome-assembly--contig:-NODE-3168-length-16388-cov-8.407825_pt1 | contig 16388 bp, 19 predicted proteins | sample MGYA00238184_ERZ773361 | MGnify/ENA primary metagenome ERZ773361 (study PRJEB29100, sample SAMN05720205) | activated sludge metagenome | isolation source: anaerobic digester from wastewater...
TCGGTCGTGTATTAAAAGCAACATCCTGCGGCTCGTTCGCTTGGGCTCACTCGCTCAGGATCAATGAGCATTTAGTTTACACTCCCTTCGGTCGTGTAAACTAAATGCTCATTGAATAAAATATTAATTTTCATTATATTATGAATTCTTGATGAATAAAATAAAAACACAATAAATTCGTGATGCGGCAGAATAAAGATAAATCCTTTATGTTCATTAAATTTTTCCTATTGTATAATAATATTATTATATTCTCGAAAACATCGGACAAAAAAATTTTTTCAAAATCATCTTCGTCCAACAGGCCCGCGGCATGAAAACAGCAATAGCCTTTTTAATATTCGTCTCCCTCGGTGTCACGGCGGCATTGGGCCGAAATCCGCCTTACGAAGGAGAATACAAAACACACTATGGCTCGGGGGAATTAAGATCTAAAGTCACTTATGTCGACGGGAACAAACATGGCATCGAACAAATTTTTGACAAGGAAGGGAATGTTTCCCAGGAATACTACTACCATCATGGAGAAAGGCGAGGGGAGGTCGAACCGGAAGTCAAAAGGGATTTCGGGTCGCTGCGGTTTGTTAAGTCCCCCGTATTCTGGGCACTTTCTCTGGCCAGCGCCGTCATAATATGGGTTATAACCAGCAAATTCCTTCTGAAGAAACGGCCGTTTTAAACATTGCCACCCAGCTCGGCAGGCCAATAAACGAAGCCAGGAAAGGAGGAAAAAATCGGTTGCCGGATCGGACATGGGCAGAAACTGGAGAAAGGGCGGGATAAAGCCGCCTGGGTTAAAAACCAACGGGAACAAATCCGACGGCTGACTCTTAATTTTAGTTTTTCTTAAGGAACATTTTATATTCCGGATCCCAATAATATTTTCCGGTTTGCAGTCCTTTTTCATATTCCCCGATAAAATCATTCAAACTATACCCCATGTGCCGTCTTAAAACATTGTCCTGCCGGAATTCGATGATCTGCCCGATTTTCCCTTTCCGTGTCGGGAAAAGATCCAGGCAATAATAATCGCCATACACTGTTTTCGCAAACGGAATCCACATCGGATACCACCAAAAAGACCGCACGGGGCCATCAGCCTTCCCTGCCGTCAGGAAGTCAACCCGGTTAGCATAGGTGGCCTTCATTTTTTTCCAGTTGATTTCAATGTCTTCCAATGACAACAATTCATAACCATTCAATAAAGCCGGCAGGTTTTCTTTTTTTTGCCCGTTCATTAACAAATACAGCCCCCTGAAGTCCTGGGGCAGCTTTCTCCCCACCATCCTCTCAAAGCGGTCCAGAGCGAGTTGTTCGGCCGGCGGATTTAATGTCTTGACGATATCCGGATGGTGATTCTTTAAATAACTGATCAGGGCTTCTGCTGATTCGCCCATAGCCCGGCTTTCCGTATAGGTCATAGGCGCCTCCGGGTCTTCTTTAAAAATTCCCGGTTTAGAACACGACACGAAGAGAAACAAAAAAGTCATAAACAAAAACCGCGTTTTCATAAAAACCTCCTTCTCCCTGCCACCCGATCCTTTATATAAAAAATCTCCCAAAAAGGTTATTCCGATCCAGGATTCCCGCCCCGCGGCGACTCACGCCCCCGACCCAGCCGGTTCCGGACGGGCGGAACGCAAATCGTGTTGCCGCCGGCAACGAGGACAGGCCAACGTCGGCCGGTTAAAGTCCGGCGGGATCTTGATCCTCAGGCCGCAGGCGCACGGTATAAACATATAATCATTCAAAACCCGCATCAAGTCTCCCAGGTCCCGGGCTTTTTGTTTGGAAGAGCGGGTGTCTTCCGCCGGGCTTGAAGAGGAACGAAGAGGGATCGGCTCGGAATCCGCCAGGGCCGACGCCGGCATCAAGGACGCATTTCCTTTCACTTTTGAAAAAGCGTCCGCATACTGCTTATAATTCGCCCCCTTCATCATAGAACGTAAAATCTTAATGCGTTCCTCAACCGGGGGATGAGTGCTGAAGGCATGAACGACCTGGCGTTGGGATAATTTCAGAGGATTGACAATATACATCGACGCCGTGACCCGATTGGCGCTCGCGAGCTCCGTGTCCGGACGGGATATCTTTTCCAAGGCGGACGCCAACCCCTCCGGATACCGGGTCAAACGCACAGCCGAAGCGTCCGCGAGGTATTCCCTCCGCCGTGACAAAGAAAAATAAAACAGACGGGCCAAAATCGGGGCCAGAATCGCGAAAACAAGGGCAACGACCATCATCACCGCCTGGGCTTGGTTATTGTCCCGGGAAGAACTCCGGTATCTCCTGGACCCAAGCGAGTAGTACTGGCTCCGCAAAAACAATTCCGAAAGCATCACAATGCTCCCCAAAAGAACCCCCGCAAACGTCATATAGAGGACATCCCGATTCACCACATGAGACATCTCATGCGCGATAACGCCCTGCAGTTCATCACGGTTGAGCCTGGACAACAACCCCGCCGTAACGGCAACAGCGCTTTTCTCCGGGCTGCGCCCAGTCGCAAATGCGTTGGAGGCCGGGCTGTCGATAATATAAATACGCGGCATCACCGGCAGGTTCGCCGCGATTTTCATTTCTTCGACAATATTAAATAACTGCGGATGAACATTCCGGTTCACTTCCTTAGCGCCGCTCATGGACAACAATATGGAATCCCCCGAGAAATAACTAATGAGGGACATAACAAACCAAACCAAAGCGGCGATCATCATGCCCAGAACGCCGCCATCCTGATGCGGCATCCAAGCCAGACCAAGGGCATACCCCAGCGCCAAGAGGCAGCCCCCCATGGCTATGAAAAGAATCCAGGATCTACGCTGGTTCTCTCTTATCAGTTCCCAGAGGATCATAAAAACGCCTTTTAAAATTGCACTTTAGGAGCCGCTCGTTCCGCTTCCGGTATCTCAAAAAATTCCTGCTTGGTAAAATTCAGTATTCCCGCGACAATATTCGACGGGAACATCTCAATCTTATTATTAAAGAAGAGGGCCTGATCATTATACGCCTGGCGAGCAAATGCGATTTTATTTTCCGTTGAGGTCAGTTCTTCCTGCAAGGCGAGAAAATTCTGATTGGCTTTTAAGTCCGGATAATTCTCCACAACCACAAAAAATTTACTCACCGCGTCGCTCAGCATGCCCTCGGCCTTGGCCTTATCCCCGATGCTCTGGGAACTCATCGCCTGGCTCCGCGCGTTCACAATGGCTTCCAAAGTCTCCCGCTCATGCTTCATGTATCCCTTGGCGGTTTCTATAAGATTGGGTATAAGATCATACCTTCTTTTTAGCTGAACATCAATTTGTGACCAGGCGTTCTTCACCTGATTGCGTAATCCCACTAATACGTTATACGTATTGATGACATAAAAAATAACCAGCAATACGCCGCCCAAGAAAATTAACAAAACGCCCATCATGGTCATGCCTCCTTCGTTTGACTGTTTCCAAACATATCTTTCAACAGCCGGAGAACCCGGCTGTCCAATCCTGTATGGCCCGCCGACAGGACATCGGTTAATTCTTCCCGGTCAAACCATATCCCGTGTTGCGCCCGACAGCGGTCCAGGCGCACCGGAGCCCGGAGCCCCGCGCAGAGGACTTTTTCCATATCCTTCAAACACATCGGGCATGGCCGGGGCTTTTCCGTCAATGGCTCGGCCGGACGGAAAGACTGCAAAACGGCCGTTCTTTCGGTTTCTGCGTCTAACAGCAATTCGAGCTCCCCGGCGTCAAGCCAAATGCCTCCGCAGGTCAAACAATGATCGATTTCCACTTCCGCCAACTCAAGAACCACCATTGCATCCCGGCATACCGGACATTTCATGAAAGCCTCCTTGAAGGGAATCCCGAACATCCCGATTCCCAAGCACCGACTTACTATATAATTCCGTGCTTATAAAGTCTATTATAAAAATCTTTTCTGATTACAATCAGTTGGGGAACTCCCCTTAACGGCACACGCTTCTCCCCTCGCGCGCCGCCCGAAAATTTAAGCCGGGGCGGCATCAGCCGAAGACAACAAAGACCGATAAACATGAATATAGGCCATCACGCTCACCGGGACCGTGATCAACAGACCAACAAACAAGGCCATGGCCCCCAGCAGGTTAAAAAACATTACTATAATCATAAAAACAAAAAGCTGCAGCTTCGCTCCCGAGGTCAATGCCGCGCTTTTTTTAAACGACTCTTTAATCCCCATATTCTTGTCCAGGATCAGCAAAGCGTACATCTGATATTTCATGCTCCAAATCAGGCCGGGGACAACCAATAACACGAGGCCGGCCAGAACGATCAGGCTGTACAGCAGCGAGGCCAGCAGATATTTGATAAACAAATGCGCATACGAGAATATCTCCGAGACTGAAGCCGGCTCGTTATCATAAATTTTAAAAAAAACTTTTATCACCCCGATTTGCGCCGTCAGCTTAATAATCCACAACACCAGCACCAAAACGTAAAATTTATACCGGGAAGGAGCGACCGTCCTCAAAGCCTTTAAAAAGACCTGAAGGATTTCTATCCTTTTTTCCTCGAATTCCGGGCTTAAAACCATATTACGGACATCTTGCATATCAGTAAATTTGTCCAAAATCACGCCCCCCGGAGTGATGTAACCGTTTCGGATCAAATCAGTGAATAATAGGTCAGCCCGGCTGGTGACCCCCAGGAAATCATCCTGGGAAACCCACCGCAGATGGGCCTGTTTATTCATAATATCCGTTACCATTTGGAGAAGCCCCAGGATCAGCATCAAAACCACAAACAAGCCCATCCGGGTTTTTACGGCCTTCCAGCCGTGTTGAAACGCTTCTTTTTTGGAAAATTTTTTCATGCGAACCTCCTGTTCACATCTTGGCCTGTTTCCCCGCCGGAGACCGTGCTTTCCGCCTGGATCCCGGCGGCTTGCCCGGCGTCCCCCTGGAATCCCAGCCGGTTTTTTCAATAAAATGATCCTGATACATATCAAAAAACGCTTTAACAAGCGTCATGGCGCTCATCAGGGATTCCACCGGACCGGATCCGATAGCGGAAATCACCCGTGTGGTGAAGGTCTCGATAAAGACCGGGCAAACCCAGCTCTCCTTCCCCTCCTTGCTTGTCCGGAAAGGCCTGCCGACGACGATTTCTGCAGACAAAGTTCTCCCGTCATTGTTTTTGTAAGACCACCGGTCACGGGCTATAACATCTTCGATTTCGTCAATTTTTAACATAATTCCTAAAAGACCGGGATTATCCGTCCTGGGAATCCCGGGCCTCCCTGCCCTCTATTTCATTGAAATACTCCTGCGCGCATTCCGGGCACAAGCCGTGCGAAAAAACGGCTTCGGATCGTTCCTGAATATACTGTTCAATCTGCTTCCAATATCCCTTGTCATCGCGCACTTTTTTGCACTTGGCGCATATCGGCAGCAACCCTCTCAATTGATTGATCTCATTCAAAATCCTGTAATTATGGACGTGCAATAAAACCCCGATGGCGCAAAAAATCCCCAGGAAAAATATATTTAAAAGCATCCCTTTCCCATCAAAAGGAACGAGCGAAATCAGTAAAAAATGTTGTCCGAGGATAAACGCAATGATGCACAAATACTCCCGGGGCTTCATATTAATTAAGGCGGAAAAGGCGATAATGATTAAAAAAAGCCCGGCGTAGTAAGGCAACCGGGCCCCGTCGCCGGAAACATAACACATGAGAGAGATGGAAAAAGACGAGACCACGAAGGTAATGTTGCCCAAGCGCTCCACCATCTTATCCCGGAGACGGTCGAAAAAAAACAAAAATACGGCAAGGAAAATAACTATCGCCCCCCGGATGCTCAACAATACCCATTTGTGATCAGCGTAAATAAGGCAATCCAGCAAAAAAAACACAGGAAAAAAAACAATTCCCAGCCCGAGAATTATCCGGTAATTTTTCCGGTCAGCCTGTATGGCATTGGCAGGTCTGATGTTACGCTGCACGGGATAAAGCCCTCCTTTTTTGCGAATATCCTAAACTTCTAAAAGCCATCTTCGCCTGACGAACACAATACCCCACGCCCAGAGCGCCAGTTTTTCGATCTTTTCTTTTTTTTGGGGAAACCCGTATTCATTGTAACATAAATAAAATACATCTACGGTAAATACCTCATTTTTTACCGAAAAAAGGCGCTTTCTATTTTTCCGGCAGACGGCAAAGCCGGGATATAAAATTACACGGTTTCAGAAAATTCCGGACGGTAGCGGGCTGTCCCCTGCATCCCCTTCATGGCGATAGAATCAAGGATCATGATCAGGAAGGCCTCCTCCGGGATATCCCATTCACTTTCGATATGATAAGCGCTGGCCTTTTCGAATCCAAAACGCGAATAATAGCGCGACTGCCCCAAAACAATAATAAACGGGCAGGCCCTGGCCCTCAAAGAAAATATCCCCGTCCGGACCAGGGTGGTGCCGACCCCCATTCTCTGAAACTCGGGAAGCACCGCCATCGGGGCCAGCCCCACGCCTGTAACTGTCCGTTCTTTCGTGGAAAGCGACACCGGACTGAACAGGATATGCCCCACCACGCGTCCCTGTAAAACAGCGACCAGCGAAAGGATATCGCGGCAATTGTTTCTTAAAACATCCACAATCCGGCCTTCCTGGGCCTGGCCGAAAGCGGCCTGATTCACCTCCCGGATCCCGGCAATATCCTGCGCCTGTTCCCCCCGGACAACAATCTCTTGTAATATCATCCCTGGCTCCTGACCGGCAATGACTTCCGTCTTGCCCCCACCACAGCGCCCCCGGCCCGTCAGCGGCCTGTTATTCATGGGGCCGCTTGACAACCTCCGAAATATAAACCCCGTCACTCCCGAAATAACGGTAAACAATCGTGATCCCTTTTCTGAACAAAGGATACAGGGTCCTGTCCGTCTGGAGGCCCTGCTTAACATAAGGAGCCACCTCCTTGTCAAACAGCTCCTTACTGATATCCTGGGACGAATAATTCACCATGGTGCAAATATAAACCAATTTCTTACCCGGCCCCCCCTCAATGCGTTCCAGCCGCGTATCATCGTCCAGCATCTTCGGCAGTTGGGCGTTAAGCTCATTGACCACAGCCATAACCTCCTCATCCGCGGCAACAGAATGCTTTGTGTTGTACCAGGAGCGGAACAACATAAGAGACAAAATAAGCCCCACGAAAACAGCCACGATCCCCAGCGTCCATTTAACTTGTTGCGTCATTTTAACCCCCTTTTTATATTATAATAAAGACTCCCGCCCACAGGCGTGGTCCCTGCGAACAATCCGCTTCGCGAAACGCTCTTACGTCTTAATATACGCACGGACATTCCCGAAACAGAAAATCTGATGAACCTCCCCCGTTCCTCCACAAGCATGCCCGGGATCTTCCGGCGAAGCCAGAGGTAATCCTCATCCTGTCCCGTTGCCTTTTTGAAAGGCCTTAAACTCAAACAGCCGGTCCGCGCGTCCGACAAAATCGGAAATAGAGCAGCCCGGCCGCACGCCAAAGACTGGAGGTTTCAACACGGTATCGTACGGCGGCTCCCACGCATAATACTCCGAGATGGACAACCACAGCCCTGCGAAGGAAAGCACGATGACGCCGGTGAACACGCCGGCAAAAATTATTTTTTTTCTAGACGTCATATTAGCCGCGAATGTCAGCGTCGCGAACAAAACCGCGATAAAAAGCCCGCTGTTGACGGTATATCCCAAAACAAGGCCGATCGTTTTGCTGTTCACATAAAAGGCGGTGTAATGAATGCCATTGTCCATAAGTTCGCTGGCAAGAAACCAAAGGCAGCAAATGGAAACATGTTCCCAAAAATACATTTTGTGGCGTAAAAGCCGGCCGATAAAGGTCCAAAACCCCGCCCAGACCAAGACCGAGGAGAGCACTCCGATAGGTGCCGGAAGCAGTTTAAGCAGGTTTTCGTTTCTGGTGGTGCCCCAATGAGCTTCCAGCAAGGCCAGCCCGGCCACGGCCAGCACCAGCGCCCAGGCAAAAACAGGATGACCGGTCAATTTTAAAAAAGCATTATTCTCAACAAGCCTGCGGGCCGGCGCCACCGGATGCGTTTCATGATAAACGCGGAGGCGCGTTTTCCCGATCACGATCTCCGCGCCAGAAGGGATTTCGACGTCTTCCCCCCGGTGGGTAACTCCGGCGACACAGGTGCCGTTCTCAGACCCCGTGTCCCGGATCCGCACAGACTCCCCGATCCTCTCCACCACCATGTGCCGGGACGACACATACGGATCGGCCAAGATAACGTCATTGTCAAACCCGCGTCCGACCGTGACCCGGTCCGAATCAAAAACCCTCACCTCCTTATGGGGACGGGATTCCAGGGCGATTTCCAGCACTATTTTTGCCACCGTATTTCCTCCATAAATTTCCGGATCAGATTCTGCCCCGCCTCCCGGCTGACGCCCTTGACCGCAAACGCGCCCATAAGCCCGCGGTCGAATTCGTCCACCGTGCTTAAAATAAAATTCAGGTCGAAAAGCTTCCGAAAACGTTTATACTGCCGCACGCACAGCGCCGCTTTCCAATGGCGGCCGGCGATCTCCACGAAATCGTCCCGGCATTGGAACTTCGTAAAAAATTCGTCCTCTTCGTTCCGGAAAGAAAACGCTCCCGCGTAATCTTCGACAATACTGTTGTAAAAACGGAACGCGTTCATCCCCCTGTTGATATGCTGCAAAAACCAGTATGAATAATCCGCGGTGTTCATCTGCTCATTGATGTAAATAGTGTCCTCGCTGCTGCACATCGTGCGGACCTTGACCACCAGTTCCTTGTCCTTATCGTCCGTCTTGCTCCAGCATTTAATGGGGGCGGCGATCTCCCCGGGGATTAAAATATCCCCCATCCCCACATGATCCCAGGAAGACGACAGGAGATGATCAATAAACCGGTTCTGCTGCGCCAACACCTGCTGTTCAATCATTTCTTCCAAGTTGCCCTGCGGAACTCCCGTTTGCCCGGCGGCCTCCCGGTAAAGGTCTTGGAGAAACTCAACCGGAACCAGGAAGCTGACATCGTTTCCCATCGTTGAAACATTAACGCCGACCACTTCTCCCTGACGGTTTAAAGCCGGCCCGCCGCTCATCCCCGGATTAAGAGAGGCCGAGAACAGGACTTTACGGTACATGGCCTTTTCCATGAGCCCGTTAAACGTGCCTTCGATAATCGACATTCCCAAATCATAAGGGTTGCCCATGCTGAAAATACGTTCCCCCTTTGCCAGCTGGGAATGGCCCAGCTTCAAGTAAGAATCCGCGCCCCTTTCATCCAAAAGGATAGCCAAATCATGGACAACATCAAAACAAATAAGTTTCAGAGTTCCGAAAGAACCGTCTTCATTCAGGGATTTAATTTGATACTGCGCTGGCTTCATGACATAATCCGCAACGACATGGTAGTTTGTGACCATGTGCCCGGCCGGGCTGATATAAAAACCGGAACCGGTCGTTGATTTTTCATCCGTCGCCTGATCAATGACCCGAATCTGAAAAACGCTCTTCCGGGACTGTTCAAACAACAACGCCCCTTCATCGGTTAAAGCGCCGGCCGTCCCGGACACAAGCAGCCAGGCCGCCAGAACAAGCAGTCCCCAAAAAGCTGTTTTCCTAAAACGGCAGCGGGCACACGCTGAAATCATACCGCTATCCCCCCCCCTAAAAAACACATTTATCCTCAAAAATCATTTTAGCTTTTTTATTATAACTTATTTTAATAAGAATACATTGATTAATGGAAAAATGCCGCGAAGGCGAAAAATCACTTCCCTTAAGTTCACAAAGAGCGGTTTATTTTCCGGAATTCTCTGCTATAATAAATTCAATTTTCATAGGGACCGCGCCCATAGGTGTGTTTCCCATGAATAATCCGCTTCGCGGAATGACCGGATGTCTTAACATCCGTGCGAACATCCCTGCAGAAGACCACAGGACTGCTCGCGGTGTTCTGCGAAGGCGAATAAAAAAATCCCAACAAAGAAGCACACAATCCCGGGAGGACAAAATTGCCGGCGCCGATATTATCCGTCATCGTCCCCATGATGAATGAAGAGCAGAATGTCGCCCCCCTTGTTCAGAAACTGACCCGGGAGCTGAAAGACCTGAATATCCCTTATGAAATCATCCTGATCAATGACGGCAGCCAGGACGCGACATGGGGACAGATTCTCTCCGCCGCCCAAGGTGACCCGCGCGTCAAAGGGCTCTCCCTGTCCCGCAACTTCGGCCACCAGCACGCCCTTTTATCGGGGCTGCGTTTTTCATCAGGCAAAGCCATCGTCACGATGGACGGCGATTTGCAGCACCCGCCGGAACTCATTAAAGACCTGTTTGCCGCGTGGTCCGCGGGGTATAAAATCGTGAACACCAGGCGGGTGACCAGCCAAAAGACATCCGCCCTTAAACGGCTTTCCTCCTTTTACTTTTACAAATTATTCTCCTTCCTCTCCGGCATCCCGGTTCAGGAAGGGAGTTCGGATTTCCGGCTCATCGACCGGCAGGTCCTGGAAAGCATCCTGGGCATCAACGACGTGAACCTCTTTTTCCGCGGCATCGTAAGCTGGGTCGGTTTTCCCGCGACATCCCTCCCGTATCAGGAAGGACAGCGGGTCTCCGGGAAAACTAAATACGGGCTAAAAAACATGTTCCGGTTCGCCCTGTCCGCCATCATCAGTTTTTCTTCCATGCCCATCAAATTAGGCATTTGGGTGGGGATCATCACCAGCGCTTTCGCTTTTTTGGAACTGACCTTCATCATTATCAAATATTTTGAAGGCGTGACAGTCCCGGGGTGGGCGTCAACCGTGGGGATTATTTCCCTGCTCTTCGGCATCCAGTTCATCCTCCTGGGATGCATCGGTATTTATATCGCCAGCATCCATGAATGTCTCAAAAACCGGCCCAAATTTATCGTGAATGAAAAAGTTAACTTCTAAAAATCCCCCTCATGAAAAATAACGACGCTTATTACTTTGAAAATCTGGGTGATAATTTTGACCGTTTTATGTCCGCCTATGACGTGGAACGCCGGATCCGCCTGATTTTTGACCACCTGCTCGGCTCCGTTCCTTTGCCCGATAACCCGGCGGTGCTGGAAATCGGGTGCGGCACCGGCAAAATTTCCCAAAAGCTCAGGCAGCTCACCGGGAACCTCACGGTCAACGATATCTCGCCGAAACTCACGGCCGATGTGGCGCGGCGGATGCAATGTTCCGGCCTGGCGGGGGATTGCGCCCGGCTTCCGGCCGGGGAGGGAACTTTTGATCTCATTGTCAGTTCCGAATGCATTGAACACACGCCTCAGCCTTACGCCGCCCTGGCCGAAATGCGCCGCGTGCTTAAAAAAGAAGGCTGGCTGATTATCACGACCCCCAACAAACTCTGGTACCCTGTTCTCTGGACCGCCCAGCGGCTAAAAATCCGGAAATTCAGCGGCCTTGAAACATGGACGTGGCCGGGCACGACCCAAAAATGGCTTAAAAAGGCGGGCTTCGAAAACATCCGTGTTTCCGGATGTCACCTCTTCCCCTGGCAGATTCCCCTGGCCAAACAGGTCCTCCCTTTCTTCGACCGGTACGGCGACACCCTTTTCCCCGTCATGATCAACTACGGAATCCGCGCCCAAAAGAAAAAATGAAGCCCCGCGCCAATAAGCGTGATCCCTATTAAAAAATCCGCTTCGCGCTATGACCTGCCTTTTTAACATGCGTGCGAACATCCCCGAAACAAAACACGGGTCAATATTTCAAAACACGTTATTCAAAAAGGAAACGGGACGCGACCGTATCAAAATTTTATGGTTGCGCCCCGTTTTTATCCTGCCCGAATTTAAAACCGGGTCATTTCACAAACTTGTCGAATTCCTCAATACTGACCGCCGGGGAAGTGACAAATCCGATCCCGGTCAGTTTCGCCAATGCCAGAGAACCCTTCATGGCCTCGGTCGTGCCCGGAAAATCAAGGACAAAGGCCAAATCGTATTCTCCCAATAAGGCATACATGGCCTTGACTTTCCCGCCGGCTTTTTCAAGCGCCGCAATGGCCGTCTTCGTGCGCGCGCGGCTGGCCCCCTTCAGGCCTTCTGCGGAATATTTTCCTAACATCAAAAAAGTCGCCATGAAGCACCTCCTTGTTATGGAACTACGGGTTAATAAATAGAATTCTTCTGTTTGGGTTTCTTAAACCAATATCCTTCGGCTCGTTCGCTTGAGCTCACTGGCGCTGAAGGATCAATTCGCATATCTCGTTTACACCCCCTTCGGTCGTGTAGGAAAACCAGGAGGCCTGACGCCGCATCATCCTGGCCCCGGCCTGGCATAGCTTATTTTTTTAAGGCCAGCGTTACCGAATAATGCTTTTTATCGTCGGCCATCGTGTCTATGATCTCAAAGCCGGCTTCCCGGGCCCAGCCATTAATAAGCTCGGCCGGCCGCGTCTTCATCCGGAGCGGGTCCTTATTAAAATCCACAAAAATCTCCTCAACCATATCCAGGTCAACATGCCCGCTCTGATTCGTAAACACGAAATACCCGCCCGGACGAAGGACGTCATGAATGATCTTCATGGACGTTTTAACCAAATGATCTTCGACAATCCAGTCATAAAACCCCGAAGACACGGCGACGTCCTGCGTGCCCGACAAATCTTTAAAGCTGTTCACGTCAAAGGCGTCCCCTTGCGCGAACGAGATATTCGTCAAGCCGGCCGCGGCCGCCTTGTTCTGCCCTTCCTGGACCCACTTCGAGTCATAATCCCGGCACACGGCCACCACGGCATCAGCCGGAAACGGCTTCATGACATCGATCATATACTGCGCCGGCCCCGATGCCACGTCTAAAAGACGGGCGGTCTTCTTCTCCTTCAACGTCAACTGAACGGCCCGCGTCAAAGCCCGGACAAGGTTATCCTTCCGTTCCCGGATCACCTGCCATCCGGGATGCGAAAGGTAAATCCGGTCAATCCATGTCCCGATCAGGAACCTCCCCGACGGACGATTGGCATAAATATAATCAAGCATCTTCCCCGATATAAAGCCGTATTGAAAACTCATCCGTATGCCGTTGCTGGTCCGGCCGATGGTGTTGACGAGGAATTTCATCAAGACAATCTTAAATCTTTTAAACATGTTTTATTTCCTCCTTGAGGTTTTTAATGCGCAGCTCCAATTCGCACGAGACCGCTTCCCAGTTCTGCCGCGTATTCTCTAAACGCGAAAAATCAACCGGGGCCCCCGCGACAACACGGATTTTATGAGGCTTGGGAAAACAGTCTCCCTTTTTTTGGCAGGAAAAAGTCCCGTCAATATAAACCGGAATCATGGGAACCCGGTAGCGCAGGGCCAGCATCCCGGTCCCCGGCCGAAAGGCGTGAATTTCTCCGTCAACGGACCGCGTCCCTTCCGGGAAAATAATGAGAATCCCGCCGGCCGCGAGTGAGCGCCCGGCGTAAGCCAGGGATTCCGCGCTCCATCCCTGGCGGTCGATCGGGATAACATTGGCGAAAAAAAAGGCCATACAGCGCAAAAACGGATTCTTAAAAAAATAATCCTTGGCGGCAAAAGTCCGGACCCGGTTGATATCCCGCAAGGGAAACGCGCTGAACAACGCCAAAACGTCCAGGTGGCTGGCATGGTTGGCGGCGATGATTTTGGCCTGGACTCCCGCCAGGCGTTCTTTATTCAAAATTTGAAAACGGTGGTAATAACGAAAAGACAACCTCACGAAAACATGCAGAACCGTCCTCAAGAAATTCGAGAAAAAATTATTCTGCACCAGCTCCAGGGCCGACGGAGGCCGGTCAAATTGCCAATCATTCTCCATAAAGGTACCTCAAAAAATGGAAAAAAATCGGGGCCGTGAAAATAATGCTGTCAAACCGGTCCAGCAACCCGCCATGCCCGGGGATCAGGCTCCCCATATCCTTGATTTTCAAATCCCGTTTTATAAACGAAATCGTCAGGTCTCCGCACATCCCGAACACGGACACGGCAAGAGCCAGGACCGCCAGGTGCGCCGCGGAAACGAAGGGGATCAGAAACCGGAAGGCAAAAGCCAGCCCCACAACCGAAAGGATGGAGCCAAACATACCTTCCACCGTTTTATTCGGGCTTAACCGCGGGATCAATTTGTGTTTGCCGAACACCGTGCCCCAGAGATAAGCGCAGGCATCGTTGCTTTCCACGAGAAGGATCAGCAAAAAAGTGGCCAGCATCCCGTAGGAAAGGTTGCGCAGATACGCCAGGTGGGAAAAGAACCATCCGAAATAAACAACCCCCAGGACCGCCAGGCAAATCTTCTGAATCATATGCTCGTACTCATCCCGATGCATCGGAACGGTCAGGATAAACGCGATGACGTAAATGGGCATGGCCTGAAATATCCCGTATTCAAAACCAAAAATGGGCCCGTAGATGCACACAATCCCTATATAGCAAATCCACATGAGCGCCTTGTCCCGCCACAGGCCAACGGCATGAGCGTATTCCCGGAAGCACAAAAGCGAAAGAAGCCCCATCAAAACAATAAAAGGAACCCTCCCCCAGATCAACGGGATAATAATCGGCGGCGCGATTAAAAACCATGCGAGATATCGCGTCCAGATGCTTTTTACGTTCCGGCCGCGGGCCTGGGCGATGCCGGACCACAAGGCCACGATCAGGCCGAAAAACCCGAGCAGGGACCCGGCGATCCACACAACGGTCTTGGCGTCATTGTTCATGGGCGCTCCTTGGGGTCATTGTACGCGCGATACTCACGGCGAACACGGCGGCCTTGTCCTGATCTGCCTGATTCGGCCGCCCCTTATAAGTTTTAAACTTCGCGTGATAACCCTTAACAAAAAAATATTTTAACGGCTGCCCTCCCAACTGGCTTGCCATAGAGCGCCCCGCTTTTATGGCCGTCGGCCAACCCCACAGAGGCGCGCCATAACTCACGACAATACCGTAACCATTAAACCGCGGAGGTGTTTTTCCAAAGAACTCGGCCATGCGCGCGGTGCATTTCCCCCGGATATTCGGAGTGCAGAAAACAGCCAGGTCATACAGTCTGTCATCAAAAGGCTCTTTCACCGAGCAGCACTTTGCCGATAATGTTGACGCTATTCTTTCCGCGATGATCTTGGTGTTTCCGGTCTGCGAATCATACACAACCAGAGCCCGCCCGGCAAAATCTTTGGCCTCCCGGCTGGCCGGCCATTCCTTCAGCCGTACTTCCCCGAGCTGCCCTCGCAACCTGTTCAGCACCGTAACCTGCCCCAAAATAATATAAAGCACCATGCACCAGGACAGCGGGCTCATGCGGAAGCCCAAGAAGGAAAGACCAGGGGAAAGAATCTGAATCAACGTAAACACCATAAGAAGGATCAGCCGTTCAACCTTCCCCAAAGGCCCGTGGTGCTGCCAATTCACTCCAATGGCTTTCCCAAGCATCCCGGTATAACTCACTAAAAAAACCGTGCCCATGGCCAAGACCGCTAGATCCTGACGGCAAAACGGGCAAAAAACCAAACCCAAAAGCAGGACAACATCCGCGTACCGGTCCGGCAAGGCGTTCACGATCTCTCCGGCTAAAGTTGTTTTCCCTTGCTGTATCGCCATCACGCCGTCGATGGTGTTCATGGTCATCCGCGTAAAAATCAGGAGGATGGCTAATAATAAGAGAACCGGGTATTCGTCGGCCAGGACATAACAGCCGGCGGTAAAACCCGAAATAATTAACGCCGCGTAACTCACGATATCCGGGTCTAGCCAGGCGAGCTTTCTTGCCCAGGGTTCTAATATTTTACGATAACCGAATTTCCAAACATAGAGGCCCATGTCACATCCTTTCCCTGGCCCGGAGCATCTTTTTCCCGCACCAGAACCCTGTTATGGAAGCCATTTGTGCCACCGTAAAGTTTTCTATATTTTATTATTTGTTTCTGATGATAACAAGGACATAAATAACTATAGCGAGTGCGGATATCCCAGCCTATTTTTATCTATGATCCGCTTTCTGAGAGGGACGAAAGAAAGAAGAAGACGCGGCCACACTGCACGACAACGTGACCGCGCCTTCTTCTTCGGTTTATTTATATTCAAGAAAGAATAAACCGCTTGCAACAACGGGATACAATCATTTTTTTCTCGCAACCACTACGGCGTTTCCGCGCAGTCCGGCTGGCAGGTGGTCCCGTCTTCTCCGTCCATGGCCGAACAAACACCGTCACCGCAAAACGGCGAGGGGCAGTCCACCTGGCACAGCGTATAGCCTTCATCCGGCTGGCAGATCCCGTCACCGCAGGTCAATGTACAGTCCGGCTGGCAGGTCGTCCCGTCTTCTCCGTCCATGGCCGAACAAACACCGTCACCGCAAAACGGCGAGG
>ENA-UPTA01003169-UPTA01003169.1-activated-sludge-metagenome-genome-assembly--contig:-NODE-3169-length-16385-cov-10.301102_pt1 | contig 16385 bp, 13 predicted proteins | sample MGYA00238184_ERZ773361 | MGnify/ENA primary metagenome ERZ773361 (study PRJEB29100, sample SAMN05720205) | activated sludge metagenome | isolation source: anaerobic digester from wastewater...
TGAAGTCGCCGGGGTTCGGCACCTCGGCCTCCAGCCCCACATAGCACCAGTGGCCGCGGTAGAAGAAGCGCTCCAGCTCCTGGCGGTGCAGCGCCTCGTCGGTGTAGACGGCAAACGGAATGCGGCTGGTGTCGCCGGCGGGCCATGCAATGGGTTCAGCGGACATCGGATCGGAACTCCGGACAAGCGGTGACGTGAAAGCGGCATGATGGCCCAGCGGCACCCATTCATCAATCCGCCAGCGGCAATTCACGTTATTTGGGTGGTGAATAATGGGTGCATGGACTGGCGCCGGCTTGACCTGAACCTGTTGCGCGTATTCGCCCAGCTGCTGCGCGACCGCCATGTTTCGCGCGCGGCGCTGGCGCTGGGCCTGTCGCAGCCGGCCGTCAGCAACGCCTTGCGGCGCCTGCGCGCCGAGCTGGGCGACGAGCTGTTCCACCGCACGGCCAGCGGCATGCAGCCCACGCCCTATGCGCTGCAGGTGGCGCCCGCGCTGACGCAGGCGCTGGACCTCATCGGCGGCGCCTTGAGCGCGGCGCACGCCTTCGATCCGGCGCGCGATGAACGCGGCTTTACGCTGGCCCTGTCCGACGTCGGCCAGATCTACTTCCTGCCGCAGCTGATGGAGACCCTGGCGTGCGAAGCGCCAGGCATCAGCCTGCGCACCGTCGGGCTGGGCGATGCGGAGCTGGCGGCCGCCATGGCCGACGGGCGGGTCGACCTGGCGCTGGGCTGGCTGCCGCAGTTGCAGTCGGGGTTCTTCCAGCAGGTGCTGTTTCGCCAGGGCTACGTGTGCCTGCTGCGCGCCGGGCATCCGGCGGCCGCGCTGCCGTGGAACCGCGCCAGCTACCGCGCCTGTGACCACGTGCACGTGCAGGCCGGCGGTTCGGGCCACGGCCGCATCGAGGCGCAGCTGCAGCAGCTGGGCCTGCTGCGCCGCGTGCGCCTGACCATGCCCGACTACCTGGCGCTGGGCCACGTGCTGCTGCACACCGACCTGGTGGCCACCGTGCCCGAGCGCTTTGCCCAACGCATCTGCGACACGCTGCCGCTGGCCGTGCGGCCGCTGCCGGCGCGGCTGCCACGCTCGGTCATCCACCAGGTCTGGCACGCGCGGGCGCACCGCGAGCCGGCGCACCGCTGGCTGCGGCAGCAGGTTCAGCGCCTGTTTGCCGATGGGGCGGGCGGGCCTGCGCGCACGGCGTGATGCCGGATAATGCCGGGCTCACGCTCGATTTCGCCCCTCTCCCGCGCGCCTCTGCGGTGCCGGTTCAAGGGCATGCTCCCATGCAGAACTACACAAACCCCAACGACGCCTTTACCCTTGAATTGCAGCGCATCAACAGTCTGATGACCATGGGGGACTTGCCTCAGGCGGCGCAGGCGTTGAATCGGGCGCAGTTGCAGCGTCCGGGCGATGCACGGATTTATTTACTGGGTATACAGCTCGCGGAAAAAGCCGGCAATGCAGCGGGCGCCTTGCAGGCTGCCGAACGGGCTGTCAAGGCCGCTCCGGACTGGCCCGTGTCCCTGATGGAAGCGGCTGCTTTGTTGCTGCGGCAAGGTCGCTTCAACGACGCCCTTCCGCTGGCGCGGCGCGCCATGGCCATTTCCCCGGACGACCTGAATGTGGTGCGCCGAGCTGTGCTCGTGGCGCTGAAATCAGGCAACGCGGAAGCGGCGACTGCATGGCTGCACAGGCTTGTAGCGCTGGCGCCGCACGAGCGTGCCTTTCGCGATCTTTTCGCCAAGCAGTTGCTGGCCAATCGTGATGCCGCCCAGGCCAAGGCCGTGTATGACGCGTTAGTCGAGGAGCAACCTGAAGACGTGATGGCGCGTTCAGGCCGCATTCAGGCGGCGCTGGCGCTGGGCGACCTGGCGGTCGCCGAGAGCGACGCGCAGATGTTGCTGGCGCAACAGCCCGACAACCCTGATTACGCCTACTGGCTGGCGCTGGCGCAAGGTAAGACACCACACACCCAACCGGACAGTCTGGTGAAGGAGCGTTTCGACAACTTCGCCGATCACTTTGACGTGACGCTCTGGCGTCAGCTGGAATATCGCGTGCCGCAGTTGGTCGCGGAGTTCCTGCTCAAGACGCACCCGGACCGGCGCTTCAACGTGCTTGATCTGGGGTGTGGGACAGGTTTGGTGGGAGTTTGCCTAGGACCGCTCAACGGATTCATCATCGGCGTCGATCTGTCCGAAGAGATGATCCGGAAAGCGGCGCAGCATGGCATTTACGAACGTTTTCACAGCGTCAACGTGCTCGATGCTCTGAGGGAAACGCCGGCCGACCACTACGAAGCCATTACCTGCTGTGACGTACTGGTGTACGTGGGTGATCTCTCAGAAGTTATCCCGAATGCGTTGCGCATCCTCAAGCCCGGCGGCCATTTCCTCTTCTCCTGCGAAGCCGCGGAAGAGGATGAAGCGGACGTCTTGTTACGTGCCACCGGCCGTTACGCGCACAAGGCGTCGGCGGTGCAGCGTTGGTGCGAGCAAGCGGGCTTTGAAAGCGTACAAATCGAGCACCTGCCCAAGCTGCGTATGGAAGATGGCGTTCCCCTTCCCGGCTTCCTGGTCATCGCGCGCAAGCCGGCCGCCGCCTGATCCGCGCCATGCTCCGCTTCGACCTGCTGGGCACCGACCCCGCCAGCCACGCGCGGCGCGGGCGGCTCACGCTCAACCACGGCGTGGTCGAAACGCCGATCTTCATGCCCGTGGGCACCTACGGCACCGTCAAGGGCGTGATGCCGCGCAGCCTGCACGAAATGGGCGCGCAGATCATCCTGGGCAACACCTTCCATCTGTGGATGCGGCCCGGGCTGGACGTGGTGCAGCCCTTCGGCGGCCTGCACGCGTTTGAGCAATGGCACAAGCCGATCCTGACCGACTCGGGCGGCTTTCAGGTCTGGTCGCTGGGCGAGATGCGCAAGATCAGCGAGGAAGGCGTCAAGTTCGCCAGCCCCGTCAATGGCGACAAGCTGTTTCTCACGCCCGAGATCAGCATGCAGATCCAGACCACGCTGAACAGCGACATCGTCATGCAGTTCGACGAATGCACGCCGTACGAGACCAAGGGCCACATCACCACCGAGCGCGAGGCACGCGCGTCGATGGAACTGAGCCTGCGCTGGGCCAAACGCTGCCAGGCCGAGTTTGCGCGGCTGGAGAACCCCAACGCGCTGTTCGGCATCGTGCAGGGCGGCATGTTCGAGCACCTGCGCGATGAATCCCTGCAGCAGCTGGTCGAGATGGACTTTCCGGGCTACGCCGTGGGCGGCGTCAGCGTGGGCGAGCCCAAGGAAGACATGCTGCGCATCACCGCGCACACGCCGCACCGTCTGCCCGCCCACAAGCCGCGCTACCTGATGGGTGTGGGCACGCCGGAAGACCTGGTCTACGGCGTGCAGCAGGGCGTCGACATGTTCGACTGCGTGATGCCCACGCGCAACGCGCGCAACGGCCACTACTTCACGCGCTTTGGCGACCTGAAGATCCGCAACGCACGCCACAAGACCGACCCGCGCCCCATCGACGAAACCTGCACCTGCTACGCGTGTGCCGGCAGCTCGGGCGTGTCGTATGCCGATGGCGGGCGCGACGGCTTCAGCCGCGCCTACCTGCACCACCTGGAGCGCTGCGGCGAAATGCTGGCGCCCATGCTGGCCACGGTACACAACCTGCACTATTACCTGCAGCTGATGAGCGAGGTGCGCGCCGCGCTCGACGCTGGCCGGCTGGCCGACTTCGCCCAGCGCTTCGCCGCCGACCGCGCACGCGGCGTGTAGCGCGCCGGCCGGCGGCGTGTCTGCCCGCCCGGCGCCTGGCGCGTTGCATGGGTTGAAAGCAAAATACGCGCTCGGCGCTGGTCCTGAAAGCGCCACCAGCTATACATTCATGAGCATCCTGCCGTCCCTTCGCGCCGCGCTGGCCCTGTCGGCCGCGCTGGCGTTCGCCGCCGGGGCGCAGACGCCCGCGCCCGCCGCGGGCGAGCGTTCCATCGCGCCGCCCCCGGCCGCCACCGCCACGCCCGCGCCCGCCAACGCCCCCGCGCCAGCATCCACCGCCGCACCCACGACCAGCGCGGCGCCGCCCACCGCCCCGCCGCGCCCCGACGCCACCGAAGTCTGGGCCGCGTTCCAGAAAGCGGGCGTCAAGGATGCGGAAATCGCCCTGCTGGCGCAGCCGCTGGCGCCCGGCGCGCCGCTGCTGCTGTCGCACAACGAGAAGCTGGCTTTCACGCTGGCCTCCACCACCAAGGTCATCACCACCCTGGCCAGCCTGCAGACGCTGCCCACCAGCTTTCGCTGGCGCACCCGCGCGTGGCTGACCGGCGCGCCGGCCGACGGCAAGCTGGCGGGCGACCTGGTGCTGGTCGGCGGCGGCGACGCCACGCTGGACAGCCAGCGCCTCACCGACTGGTTCAAGCGCCTGCACAAGCAGGGGCTGACGCAGGTGCAGGGCCACATCGTGCTGGACCAGAGCCTGTTCCGACTGATCGAGAAAGACCACGCCAACACCCCCGTGCCCGAAGCCGGCAACCCGCACCACGCCTTGCCCGACGCCTTCGTGCTGGACGACAGCCGCTTTCGCGTGACCTTGCGCGCGGGCGAAGGCGGCGCGCTGGCCGCCACGTTCGATCCGCCGCTCGGCGGGGTCGAGGTGGTCAACCAGACCAGCGGCAGCCGCGCGTGCACGGCGCAGGCGCGCTTCGAGCCGGCGCCGGCGGCCGACGCGGCGCGCCCGCCCGCCAAAACCGCCCCGGCTCCCGCGGTGGTGCCGGTCGTCGCCTCGGCGCCGGCCAGCGCGGCCGACCCCGAAACCGCCGCGTCGGCGCCCGTCGCCGCCGCCCGCGCGCCGGCCGCGCCGCCCGTCGCCCCGGTGGGGCGCGTGGTGGTCAGCGGCCAGTGGTCGCCGCGCTGCACCGCCGCGTTGACGATGGAAGCCGCGCCCGGCCGCGCGCTGACGGCGGCGCTGGTGGCCGGCGCGTGGGCCGCGTCGGGCGGCCAGTTGGACGGCCGCGTGCTGCACCGCGACGGCGCCACGCCCACCGTGCGCGGCGCCCGGCGCGCCCGCACGCCCGCCAGTCCCTACCCCGGCAAGCCCTGGGCCACGCTGGATTCGCCGCCGCTGCCCGAGCTGGTGCGCGCCATCAACAAGGACAGCAACAACCTGATGGCGCGCAACCTGCTGCTGTCGATGGCGCCCGGCTTTTCGCCCACCACGTCGACGCTGCAGCTGGCCAAACAGCGTCTGGGCGCCTGGTTCAAGAAGCTGGGCCTGGCGCAGGACGCGCCCAATGTCGACAACGGCTCGGGCCTGGCGCACAGCGAGCGCGGCAGCGTGCTGAGCATGGTGCAGCTGCTGCAGGCGGCGTGGAACGACCCCAAGACGCAGAAGATCTTCGTGGCCTCGCTGCCCGTGGCCGGCGCCGACGGCACGCTGGCCGGTCGCTTCAAGGGGTCGCCCGCGCAACGCAACGCCTTCCTCAAGACCGGCACGCTGACCGGCGTGCGCTCGCTGGCGGGCTACGTGCGCGCGCGCTCGGGCCGCATGGTGGCGGTGGCCGTGGTGGTCAACAGCGAGCGCGCCACCGCCGGCGTGCCGGCGCTGGACGGCTTCATCGAGTGGGTCTGGAAGAACGGCTGAAGCCGCTCAGCCGTCGATGCGCCCCAAGCGTCGCCCCGGCTTGCGGCATGATCGCGCGATGCGATCGACCGCGCCCCGCTTTCTGATGCCCCTCGCCCGCCACGCCCTGGCCGCACGGCTGTGGCTGGGCCTGCTGCTGGCCTGCGTCATCGGCGCGGCGCCCGCGCAGGCGCAGGACGGCGTCACCGAACTGCTGGCCACGCTGAAGACCCGCGCCAGTGCGCCGGCCTCGGCCGCGTCGGACGCCGGCACGCCGCCGGCCGACCCCAGGCTGGTGCAGCGCGCCACGCGCGAAACGCAGAAGGACGACGAGCGCATCCTGGCCGACATCACGGCGCGGCTGTCGCGCAACCGCGCCTTCGCCCACGTGCGCGCCGCCGTGCAGGCCGGCGTGGCCGAACTCGACGGCCACGTGGCCGACAACGACGCGCGCCAGCTGGCGACCAAGGTGGTCAGCGCCATCGACGGCGTGGTGGCGGTCGAGAACCAGCTGACGCTGAAGACCGACTTCGGGGCCCGCCTGGGCGAGACCGCCAACATCGCCAAGGAACGCGCGCTGCGCACCCTGGCCCTGGTGCCGCTGCTGCTGATGGCGGCGGCGGTGGTGTGGCTGGCCAACCTGCTGGGCCGCTGGCTGGCCAACCACCTCCACATCGTGCGGCTGGACAGCCGCAACCCCTACCTGGGCACGCTGGTGCGCCGCGCCATCCGCACCGGCTTCGTGCTGGCCGGGCTGCTGGTGGCGCTCGATCTGCTGGAAGCCACCGCCCTGGTCACCGCCGTGCTCGGCTCGGCCGGCGTGGTCGGCATCGTGCTGGGCTTTGCCTTTCGCGACATGGCCGAGAACTACCTGTCCGGCATCATGCTCAGCCTGCGCCGGCCGTTCGAGCCGGGCGACCACGTTCGCGTCGATTCGTTCGAAGGCAAGGTGGTGTCGCTGTCCACCCGCAACACGGTGCTGATGACGCTGGACGGCAACGAGCTGCGCCTGCCCAACGCCACGGTGTTCAAGGCGGTGCTGCTCAACTTCACGCACAACCCCAACCGTCGCCTCGCGTTCCAGTTGGGCGTCGGCTACGGCGAAGACCTGCGCCGCGCGCAGGACCTGGGCGTGACCACCATGGCCGCCATGCAGGGCGTGCTGGCCGACCCCGGCCCCAGCGCGTCGATCGACCGCGTGGGCGACTCGGCCGTCACCATCAACTATTACGCCTGGGTCGACCAGCGCCAGACCGATTTCGTCAAGGCGCGCAGCGAGGCGATCCGCCTGGTCAAGACCGCGCTGGAAGACGCCGGCATGGACCTGCCCGAGCCGATCTACCGCGTGCAGCTGACGGTGCCCGAAGGCGCCGCGCCCCCCGACACGGCCGTCCTGCCGGCGGCGCCGGCCCCTGCGGTGGCGCCACCGCCCGCCGCGCCGGCGCCGGTCGACCTGCAGGCGCTGGCCCGCACCCAGGCCGACGTGTCGCCCAACACCGAACTGGACGCCCAGATCGCCCAGGAGCGCGCCCGCAACGCCGCGCGCGACATGCTGCAGTCGCCCGGCAGCAAGCCGGACTGAGTTTGGGGTCGAATCGCGCGCCAGCGCTTTGCAGGATTGCGGTGAGCGCTATCAATTTTGAGAGTCTGACAAGACGGCGACGATGCGGTATTCGCCCCTTCCCCCACTGGGGGAAGGAAAAACCGCCACCCGAAGCCGCTCTCGCTACGCCCCTGCCCCCGCCCCGCACGCATGGCAATAGCGCGCAAAGGCGTTCTTGCGCGTGCTGCAGTGCCCGCAGCGGTCGAACAGGCCAATGCCGCAGTGCGGGCAGAAGTCGATCTCGGGGTTTTTCAGATCGACCACGCGCTCGCACCCAGGGCACACGCCCTTGGCCATGCGCGCCATCGCGGTGTCGTAGCCCAGCTCGGCACGGCGCTGCACATCGGGCTGCGCCTCGACGGCGCGCTGGCGTTCCAGGTAGTTCTGCAGCGCCACGATGGCCCAGCGCCCGACCAGCAGCGTCAGCACGATGCCGACGATATAGCGCACGTAGCCGCCATAACTGGGCAGATACGGCACCAGTTCGACGAAGAAGGCAAACAGCGCGAAGAAGATGAAACCCCACACGAACGGCCACCAGCGGCTTTGCCGGTGGCGCCTGAAGAGCCAGCCCGCCACGCCCAGCAGCGGCAGGGTCAGCGCCAGGCGGTAGCCGAACACGCGCAGTTCTTGCGCCCGCAGCGCCTGCGTGTAGGCGCCTTGCGCGGCCTGCTCCAGGTCGGCCAGCTGGCGGCGCGCGCGCTCGGCCGATTGCTGCGCGTCCAGCAGCGCCTGCTGCTGGCGCTCGACCTCGGCGCGGGCGCTGCGCTCGCGCGTCTGCACGTCGTCCAGCGCCTTGGTGCGGGCAATGACTTCCGGGTCCTGCTCGGCGCGCTCGGTGGCGCGGCGGGTGGCGATCCAGTTGGCGAAGCCCTGGCGCTGCGTGCTCACGTCCGACTGCGCCACCTGCAGCTTCAGGCGCGCCTGCTCCAGCGCGTCGCCCACCTCGCGCGCGCGGCGCTCGCCGGCGTTCACGGTGGCGCGTGCCGACTCGGCCGCGCCCGGCGGCATGAAGTCGTCCAGCGTGCGCACCGCCTCCACCTTGGGCAAGTCGCCCACGATGGTGCTGCCCAGGCCGATCAGAAAGCCCGCGAACACGATGGCGACCAGCCACAGGCCGCGCTGAAACCATTTCTCGGACCACCGAAGTGCCTTGCTCATGACTTGCCTTTCGTCTCGAAAACTATGATTTTCATAGCTTCCCGCGCTTGTCTGTCAAGCGCAGGCAGCCATTTTCGTTCATGGCGCAGAGACTTCGACGCGCTGCGCGCCACCGGCCGCCGGCAGGCGCGCCAGCCAGTCCAGCACCGAATCGGCCGTCACCGTCTCGATGCGGTCGGCAAAGCGCTGGGCGTTGGGGTGGTCATCGAACGCGATGTTGCCCGCCGTCATGCGCCCGCCCAGCCGGGTGAGCGCGCCGATGCGCAGCGTGGCGGGGCGATAGTCCTTCAGCCTGAGCCAGGCCTGCGCCTGCTCGCGCCGCTGCACTTGCGGCTCGGCCGCCAGCGCCATTGTTTCGATGGCCCACTGGTTGCTTTGCTGGTAGCGCGTGCCCCAGGCGTAGCTGACCATGCTGTAGCGGCGCTGGTGCAGCGCCGGCACGCGGCGGTTGTCCTGCAACAATTTCCATAGCGCGTCCTGCAGGTCAGGCGCGGGCGGCACCCACGCCGCTTCATGGCGCCACAGGTCGTCCAGAAAGAATTCGCCCAGACCCTGGCGCGTGATGATCGAATGGTCGGTGCCGCATTCATTCAGCTTGTGCACCACGCGCCACGGGCCTTCGGGCGTGCGATAGGCCCAGCCGACGTGCGAGAAGTGCTGTCCGTACCGGGTCAGGTCCTGCCCGGCGCGCGCCAGCAGCACTACGCGCGTGCCGTGCCGCTGGTGTTCGGCGTCCAGCGTGTCAGCGGTGCGCTGGGCCAGATCCAGCCCCCGCGCGATGGCCTGCGGCATGGGCGGGGCAGCGTCGCAGCGTTGACCAGCCTTTGCGTCCCCAGCGCAGGCCAGAAGCGCGCCAGCAGCTATCAATAGTGTAGTGAATGTCAGTCTCAAGGGATTCATCGTGATTCTCTTTGGCGCAGCCCATCGGCCGCGGAGCAGGCCATTCCAGCGAACGCCGTGGAGCGGGCTTGGCCCGGCCACTGGCGTTGTCCCCCTTCAGGGGGAAGGCGCGAAGCGACTCAGGGGGTGTCACAAGATCCTTTCGTTGTGGAGCAGCGCGCGGCCCACGGCGTTGGGGACGAAGCACAGCACCTCGCCCGCCGCCGACAGGATGACGCCGCTGGCGATCACCGTGGACACCACGCTCGCGCCCGCGCCAAGGGCGACGCCGCGCGCCGCCGCTGCGCCCAGTTCCACGCTGGCCACGGCGCCGTCGCTCACGCGCTCCAGCACGAAGACGGTGCCGCGCGCCGACACTTCGACCGCCCTCACCGTCAGCACCGCGCCGCTCACCAGCAGCGCCGCCGGCACGGCCACCACGCTGCTCGCCGTCGCCCCCGCCACCGACGCGGTGCCGACGACCGAGGCCACCGGCAGCATCGACAGGCCGATGGACGCTTCACTCTGCGCCCGCGCCGCGGTGGTGGCAAGCAGCGCGCTGGCGCACAGCACGGCGGCGGCGGCGCGACGGATGAAACAGGTTGGCATGCTGACTGCGCAGGACGGGTTGAACATGCAGCGCAGTGTGGCCAGCACCAGCCCGGCAAGCACCGGATTCGCGGCAGAGACGCGCAGATCGGCCCCGGCGGTATCAAACAGCGCTACTTTGCGCCGCAGGTGCGCGCCGCCGGCCAAGATGGCGCGTCATACTGGCGGCCCTTCCTTTTCGATACATGGCCCACCATGCATTCCTTCGGAGCCACGGCCACCGGCGCACGCCTGGAGCGCATGCGCGCTTCTCCGCGCTGGGACGGCGCCGGTTTTCGCAACCTGTACCCGGTGCTGCCCGGCCTGCGCGACGCCAGCGTGCCCATGCCGCGCATGACGCAGATGCTGCGCGCCGGCCCCGGCGAGCAGCCCGCCGCGCCGCTGCCCGCGCACGACCCGCGCGGCGCCTGGGCGCGCCGGCCCGACACCGGCCTGCGCGCCACCTGGCTCGGCCATTCGACGGTGCTGATCGAGATCGACGGCGCGCGCGTGCTGACCGACCCGGTGTGGGGCACGCGCGCCTCGCCTTTCCGGCTGATGGGGCCGCGCCGCTTTCAACCCGTGCCGGTGCGCCTGCAGGACATGCCGGTGGTCGACGCGGTGCTGATCTCGCACGACCACTACGACCACCTGGACTACCCCACCATCCGCGCGCTGGCCAAGGGCAGCGCCGTGCCCTTCATCACGTCGCTGGGCGTGGGCGCGCACCTGCAGGCCTGGGGCGTGGCGCCCGAGCGCATCACCGAACTGGACTGGTGGGAATCGGCCGCCGTGCCCGGCACCGGCGTGCGGGTGACGGCGGCGCCGTCGCAGCATTTTTCAGGCCGCAGCCTGAAGGTGCGCAACCCGACGCTGTGGTCGTCGCTGGTGATCGAAGGCGACCGCCACCGCGTGTTCTTCAGCGGCGACACCGGGTTGACCGGCGAATACGCCGACATTGCGGCGCGTCTGGGCCCGTTCGACCTGACGATGCTGGAAATCGGTGCCTTCTACCCGGCCTGGGGCGACATGCACCTGGGGCCGCGCAACGCGCTCAAGGCGCAGGCCCTGCTGGGCAGCGGCGCGCTGCTGCCGGTGCACTGGGGCACCTTCCGCCTGGCGCCGCAGCCGTGGGACGAGCCGATCGAAACCCTGGTGCGCGAAGCCGGCCCCGCCGGTGTGCCGCTGGTGTTGCCGCCACTGGGCGAAGCGGTGGAGCCGACACAGCAGCGGCCCTGGTCGCCGTGGTGGCGCGGCACGGCGCCCGCGCCCGAGCCGTCCGACCGACCGATCCCCGACGAAGAATCAGCCGCACCCGAGCGGCTGCGCGGCACGGCCTGGCCGCTGGATTGATCGCGCGGAGGCTTCAAGCGATTTCGGCCGCCAGCGCTTTGTGGATCGGCGCCAGCAGCTATTGAAACTGCAGCAACAAGCCTTTGCGCACACCCATCACGGTGCCGTCCGCTGCCAGTCCCAGGTATAGGTTTCGCCGCGCGCCATGCGCTGCGCGTGTTCGGCCACGACCTGCTCGAAGCGGTCCATGTCGGCGTCGGGCAAGCCCTCCAGCCGCGCGGTGAGCTGTCCCGGGCCGGCCGTGAGCAGACACAGGCCCATCGGCAATTCGATGCGGCCCTGCGTGTCGTCATGGCTCACCGGAAACTTGTGGCCCCAGTGCTTGCACAGCCGCAGGATGATGCGCGCCGGCTCGACCGTGGTGATGGTGGCGGTGGAAATCATGGCTGTAACTCCTGATTTGATAGCTGATGACGCTTGATGCACAAGCGCCAGCGGCCATTTTGATGACTAGTCGAAGCGGAACGCCGAAATGTCCACCGCCATCACGCGGTCGGTGAACACCTTGGCGCCGCGGCTGTCGCCCGCCGCGCCGGCCACCACGTGCAGTGGCAGCAGGTGTTCTTCGGCGCGCGGCGGGTGACTCAGGCGCCCGGCCGGGCCGCTGGCGGCGGCCCAGTCGGCCAGGCGCGCGTTGCGCTCGGCGGCGGGCAGCGCCACGGTGTCGGCCAGCCAGCGGTCGAATTCGGCCGACACGGGCGTCGAGCGCGGGTCGCCGTAGCCGCGCATGTTGTGGTAGCTCATGCCGCTGCCGACGATCAGCACGCCTTCGTCGCGCAGCGGCGCCAGCGCGCGGCCCAGCGCCACGTGGTCAGCGGCGTCAAGGCTTTGCAGCAGCGACAGTTGCACCACCGGCACGTCGGCGTCGGGGAAGGCGACTTTCAGCGGAATGAACACGCCGTGGTCCCAGCCGCGCGCCGCATCCTGCGCCACGGGCAGGCCGGCGGCGGTCAACAGCTGCTGCACCCGCGCCGCGACGTCGGGCGCGCCGGGCGCGGGGTAGGTCAGCTCATACGTGTGGGGCGGAAAGCCGCCGTAGTCGTAGATCAGCCCGGGCCGCTCGGTGGCGCCCACGGTGGCGTGCGGCGCCAGCCAGTGGCCCGAGATGAGCAGGATGGCCTTCGGCGTGGCCGGCAGGCTGGCCGGAATGCTGCGCAGGTAGGCGGCGGTCTGGTCCCAGGCGTCGGCCGGGTTCCAGTCCATGAAGAAGCAGGGGCCGGCGCCGTGGGGGATGAAGAGCGTGGGTTGGCGGGGGGTGGTGTTCGTGGTCATGATGACTGTCAGTTTGCGCCATCGCGGCGCGATCACAAGCACCCCGTATTCACGACGTCATTCAAAAATATTGAACGAATGGCGGCGCAGTCAGCCTGGCGCCTGCAGCAATGCCCCCACGCGCTGATGCAGCTGCTCCGGTGTCACCTGCGGTGCCGGCAGCGCGTGACCGACGTTCAGCCCGACCCGGTTGAACACGCCGCGCCGGAAGGGGCGAACCATGGCGCCGTCTTTTTCGATGCGGCTGAAGTACGAGCCCCACAGGTTGGTCAGCGCCATGGGCAGCACGGGCACCTGCAGGCCGTCGGCGTGCGCCTGCGCCAGGATCTTCATGATGCCGCCCTTGAACGGCTGCAGCTGGCCGTCGCGGGTGATACCGCCTTCGGGGAAGATGCCCAGCAGGTCGCCCTCGCGCAGCACCTGGGCGGCTTCGTCAAAGGCGCGCTGGTAGGCCGCCGGGTCTTCTTGTTGCGGGGCGATGGGAATGGCCTTGGCCAGCCTGAACACCCAGCCCAGCAGCGGCACGCGGAAGATGCGGTGGTCCATGACGAAGCGGATCGGGCGCGGGCTGGCCGCCATCAGCAGCACGGCGTCGACAAAGCTGACGTGGTTGGCCACCAGCACGGCCGGCCCGGCGGTGGGGATGCGCTCATCGCCCGTGACCCGATAGCGGTACACCAGGCGCGACAGCACCCAGGCCACGAAGCGCAGCAGGTATTCGGGCACCAGCATGAAGATGTAGAACGCCACCACCGCGTTGGCCAGGCCGACGATGAGGAACATCTGCGGAATGCTGAAGCCCGCCTGCAGCAGCGCGGCGGCCACGCCGGCGCTGGCGATCATGAACAGCGCGTTGAGGATGTTGTTGGCGGCGATGATGCGCGCGCGGTGCGTGGGCGCGCAGCGCAGCTGGATCAGCGCGTACATGGGCACGCTGTACAGCCCGGCAAACAGCGCCAGCAGCGCCAGGTCGGCCATCACGCGCCAGTGCGCGGGCTGCGCCAGAAAGCTGCCCATGGTGTGGCCGGCGTGCGGCGGCAGCCCGCGCGAGGCGAAGTACAGGTCGACCGCGAACACCGTCATGCCGATGGCGCCCAGCGGCACCAGGCCGATCTCGACGTGACGGCGCGACAGCTTTTCGCACAGCAGCGATCCAGTGCCGATGCCGACCGAAAACACCACCAGCAGCAGCGACGCCACGTGCTCGTCGCCGCGCAGCACTTCCTTGGCAAAGGCCGGAAAGTTGCTGAGAAACACGGCGCCGAAGAACCACATCCACGAGATGCCCAGCATGGAGCGGAACACCACGATGTTGCCGTGCGCCAGCCGCAGGTTGCGCCAGGTTTCGCTGACCGGGTTCCAGTTGATGGCCAGGTCCGGGTCGGTGGCCGGCGCGCGCGGCACGAACTGAACCACCACCCGCCCGAGCAGCGCCAGTGCTACACAAGCGATAGCTACCGACGCATGCCCCACCTGCGGAATCGCCACCAGCAGCCCACCCACCACGTTGCCCAGCAGGATGGCGACGAAGGTGCCCATCTCGACCATGCCGTTGCCGCCGGTCAGTTCGCGCTCATCCAGCACCTGCGGCAGGTAGGCAAACTTCACTGGCCCGAACAGCGTGGAATGCAGGCCCATCAGGAACACGCAGGCCAGCAGCACCGGCACGCTGGCGACCATGAAGGCCCAGGCCGCCAGCGCCATGATGCCGATCTCCAGGTTCTTGACCAGCCGCATCATGGCCGTCTTTTCGTATTTGTCGGTCAGCTGCCCGCTGGTGGCCGAAAACAGCAGGAAGGGCAGGATGAACAACGCCCCGATGACGATGCCCGCCATGGACGGCGGCAGCCAGCTCACGCTGAGCTGGTAGGTCACCATCACGGTGAAGGCGAACTTGAACAGGTTGTCGTTGGCCGCACCAGCAAACTGCGTCCAGAAGAACGGCGCGAAGCGGCGCTGCCGCAGCAGCGCAAACTGATCGGGCTCGCCGTGCGCGGGCGCGGCGCTGCCGGGCGTCAGCGCGTGGGGGGTCGGGCTCATGAAGGAAAACTCCTGATGCTGGCCTGCGGATTGTGCGAGCAGCGCGGCGGGCGGGGGTGTTGGTGTGGCGGGCATGGCGTGCGGGGTGGTCGGTTGTTACCCGGCAGTTTGCGCAGGGCCAGTGCCGAACTGGCGCATCAATGCATCCATGTCGCCTGGATTGCACTACAAGTATCTTTATTTAATACCAATATGGCGCCGCGGCACGCCCACTGTCGATTTCCGCACGATTTCTGGAACCCCAGACCGCAAACCCTCTCCCTTTAAGAGGAGGGCCGTGAGGCTCACCCCGCCCACGTGGCACCTCTTGCCGATGCGCGCCGCTTCACCGGCCTGCGCCACGGCGTCCCGTCACCGCCATCAGAAGCCCATAACAATGACCGCTGCCCCCATGCAGTGGGTGGCCGCCGCCTTGTTCGCGCTGGCCATCCTGCACACCTTCGCCACCAAGTTCTTCGACCACCTGTCGCACACCCACCCGCGCCATGCCGGCGTGTGGCACCTGCTGGGCGAGGTGGAAGTGGTGTTCGGCTTCTGGGCCATCGTGATGGTGGCGGCCATGTTCGCGCTGATCGGCGGCACGCAGGCGCTCGAATACGTCGATTCGCGCAACTACACCGAACCGCTGTTCGTCTTCGCCATCATGGTGGTGGCGGGCACGCGGCCCGTGCTGCAGACGGCCGGTGCCGCCATCCGCGCATTGGCGCGGCTGATGCGCCTGCCGGGCGCGGTGGGTAACTACCTGCTGCTGGTGGGGCTGGTGCCGCTGCTCGGCTCCTTCATCACCGAGCCGGCCGCCATGACGCTGGCGGCGCTGATGCTGTCGGGCACCGTGTTCGCCCAGCCCGTGTCGGAGCGGCTGAAATACGCCACGCTGGGCGTGCTGTTCGTCAACATCTCCATCGGCGGCACGCTGACGCACTTTGCCGCGCCGCCGGTGCTGATGGTGGCCGCCACCTGGGGCTGGGACACGCCCTTCATGCTGACCCACTTCGGCTGGAAGGCCGCGCTGGCGGTCATGTTCAACGCCATCGTGGTGACCGTGGCGTTTGCGCGCGAACTCGGTCGTTTGCCGGTGCCCGCCGCGCCGCCGGGCGAACAGCCCATGCCGTGGGCCATCGTGGCCGTGCACCTGGCGCTGCTGGCCGGCATCGTGGTGTTTGCGCACCACCCGGCCATGTTCCTCGGCCTGTTCCTGCTGTTCATGGGCCTGGCCACGGCCTACCCGCAGTACCAGGACCGCCTGATCCTGCGCGAAGGGCTGCTGGTCGCCTTCTTCCTGGCCGGGCTGGTGGTGCTGGGCGGCATGCAGGCGTGGTGGCTGCAGCCGCTCTTGATGAGCATGTCGGAGACGGCGGTGTTCTTTGGCGCCATGGGCCTGACGGCGATCACCGACAACGCGGCGCTGACTTATTTGGGCTCGCTGGTCGAAGGCTTGAGCGACGGCTTCAAGTACGCGCTGGTGGCCGGGGCCGTGGCGGGCGGTGGCCTGACCATCATCGCCAACGCGCCTAACCCGGCGGGCATCGCCATTCTGGGCAAGCATTTTCATGAGCAGTCGGTCAGCCCGCTGCACCTGCTGCTGGCGGCGCTGCCGCCCACCGCCGTGGCCGCGGCAGCGTTCTTTCTGCTGTAGCGTGCCGCGCCCGGCGCGGCGTTAGAGTGACGCCCCATGAGCACCACCGCCGATCTCGTCACCGCGCTGAAGAAAGAGCTGAAGGCCGCGCACATGACCTACGCCGACCTGGCGCGCGAACTGGGCATGGCCGAAAGCAGCGTCAAGCGCATGCTGGCGCGGGGCGACATGCCGCTGTCGCGCGTGGACGCCATCTGCCGCGCGCTGAAGATCGAC
>ENA-UPTA01003170-UPTA01003170.1-activated-sludge-metagenome-genome-assembly--contig:-NODE-3170-length-16378-cov-4.873308_pt1 | contig 16378 bp, 19 predicted proteins | sample MGYA00238184_ERZ773361 | MGnify/ENA primary metagenome ERZ773361 (study PRJEB29100, sample SAMN05720205) | activated sludge metagenome | isolation source: anaerobic digester from wastewater...
GGAACAATGACTACCTTATTCACCTCTTCACTGGCTAGAATGCGATTGCCCTGGGAAGCCTGGCAGAATATGGATATGAAGGGGTGGGGTATAATATTTTTTGAGATTGGGTTACACCTCAATGCTGCAAGACATCATCGTTTTGTATCAACAAAAGTTGTTTAATGAAGCCCTTACCCAAATATCACATTCGCCCAATGACCACTGACGATCAGGCCTTTCTGTGGGAGATGCTGTATCAGTCTCTTTATGTGCCGGCAGGCGCAGACCCTTTGCCGCGTCAGATTGTGCGGCAGCCCGAGATTGCGCGATACGTTGAAAACTGGGGGCGGGTGCATGACTGTGGATTCATTGCTGAGGATGAGAGCGGCAAGCCTTTGGGAGCGGCCTGGATGCGGTTATTCAAAGGCGAAGAACACGGCTACGGCTACATCAACGATGCCACCCCTGAGGTTGGGATGGCGGTACTGCCAGAGTACCGCGGGCAAGGAATCGGAACCAAGCTGCTGATGCGGCTGCTGGTTGCCGCCAAAGGGCAGTATGCGGATGTCTCACTCAGCGTGGGGAGCGGGAACCCGGCGGCGCACCTCTATGAGCGGCTGGGGTTTGAGGTGGTGAACGCGACGGGCGATTCGATGATTATGAGAAAGAAGATGAACCCTGAATCAGCCCACAAAAGCCGCTGGGAGATTGCAGAAGTTGTTTTTGGGATTCCGTTTCTGATCAGTCTGGGTATCCATGCGGTGGCGCCCCTTTCTGTGCCGCCGGGGGGCGCAAGGCAAATCCTGATTCCGGTGGGGATCCTTTTAATCATACTGGGGATTGGCATTGTGGTATCGGCACGGCGGGAGCTGCGGAATTACAATCAGCCCACAGACCCGGGGCAGCCAACCAGCCGGTTGGTGAACACGGGCGTGTTTCAGTATTCGAGAAATCCGCTGTACCTGGCGAGTGTGTTGCTATTTCTGGGGCTGGGGTTGGCGCTCAACCGGTTGTGGGCAGTGGTGGCGCTGGCGCTTTCAATTGTGATCTGTATTCAGGTGCTGATCCGTCCGGAGGAGCGCTATCTGGCGGTGAAATTTGGCGAGGAATACCAGCAATATGCAGCCTCGGTTCACCGGTGGCTGGGGCGCAGGTAAACCGTAGAGCGCAGGAGGGTCTGACACACGGTACGGGTTACAAATCTGGAAGCTGCCAGTTGATGGGAGACAGACCGGCAGCCTGGAGGGCGGCATTGGCTTTGGAAAAGTGACGGCAGCCAAAGAAGCCGCGGGAGGCCGAAAGCGGGGAGGGATGCGGGGCTTTCAGTACGGTGTGGCGGTTGGCGTCAATCCATTCGGCTTTGCGCTGGGCATAGCTGCCCCACAGCAGAAAGACCACCCGGCTGGTTTTGGCATTGACAGCGCGCAGCACGGCATCGGTGAAGCTCTCCCAGCCTTTGCCCTGGTGTGAGTTGGCCTGGTGGGCGCGCACGGTCAGCACGGCATTCAACAGCAGCACACCCTGCTCGGCCCAGGGGATCAGGCAGCCGTGATTGGGAATGCGAAACTGGAGGTCGGTTTGCAGTTCTTTGTAGATGTTGATCAGCGAGGGCGGCGGGGTGACGCCCGGACGCACCGAAAATGACAGTCCGTGGGCCTGGTTCTCATCGTGGTAGGGATCTTGCCCGATGATGACAACCCGCACCTGCTCCAGTGGCGTGTAGCGCAGGGCGTTGAAGACATCTTCGCCAGGAGGGTAAATTTTATACTTGCGGCGTTCTTCGCCGACAAAGCGATAGAGCTGCTGGTAGTAAGGTTGAGTGGTTTCGCCGCTGAGGGCAGGAAGCCAGCTTTCGGGAATGGGCATGGGATGCTCCTGACGCTGACCGCGGCAGCAAGCCAGTCTGCGGCAGCCTGAGAAGGGATGATGAAGACAGTCTTATTTTACCTGCAAATGGGACTACAATAGAGCCATGAAAAAGAAACTCTGGCTGATACCGATGCTGTTTATCATTGTGGCGTGCGGGTTGCTGCCGCCAACCACCGAGGATTTGGATGAGCGAGTGAACGCGACACTGACCGCGATGGCTCAAAGCAATCCACCGGTCACCGTCACACCGGCAGCGGCGGTGCCAACCGCCACCCAGACTGCGGCGCCGGTCACGGCTGCGCCCACGCTTTCGCTGGAGCAGCTGCGCAATGGGGTCTATAACTCGGCAGACTGGGGGCAGTTCCAACTGACGGATGGGATTTATTACCGCACACCGCCAACAACCCTGGAATCGCCTGAGGCTTACACCACCCGTATGCTGGACCTGGTGCTGTTCGGCGATATTGACGGGGATGGCGTTGAGGACGCGATTGTCTTTCTGACCACCCAAAGCGGGGGGACCGGGCATTTTGTGGAGATGGCAGCGGTTTTGAATCAGAATGGGAACGCCAACAACGTGTCCATGCTGTCTCTGGGTGACCGGGTTGTGGTTGAAGCGGGAGGGATTCAAGCTGGCGTGATTACGCTTAACCTGCGCGTGCATGGGCCCAATGATGGACTGTGCTGCCCCAGCCAAAGCGCAACTTTTACCTATCGTCTGGATAATCAACAAATCGTCCAACTGCCCTGAACGGGCGGCTGACCGCAGCCAGAACCCTTTGCCTAACCGGGAGATTAGAATGCCAATCGAAAATGTCTTGATCCGAGACGAGCGCGAGGACGATGCCGAGACCATCACGGTGGTAACGGCTGCCGCCTTTGAGACGCTGGAGATCAGCGATCACACCGAGCAGTTTATCGTCAAGGCGCTGCGAGCAGCCGGGGCCTTGACGGTATCGCTGGTGGCTGAGGTGGATGGGGCGGTGGTGGGGCACATTGCGTTTTCGCCAATTGCCATTTCAGACGGCACGCCGGATTGGTATGGGCTGGGCCCGGTATCTGTGCTGCCAAAAGATCAGCGGATGGGGATTGGCAAAGCGCTGATTTGGGAAGGACTGGCCCGCTTGAAGGGTCTGGGAGCCAAAGGCTGCTGCCTGGTGGGACACCCGGAATATTATGGGCGGTTTGGGTTTGAAAATGTCACCGGGCTGGGCCTTGAAGGGGTACCGCCAGAAGCCTTTTTTGCGCTTGCATTTGACGGGCCCATGCCGCACGGCAGCGTGGCGTTCCATGAGGCGTTTTGGGCAAGGGAATAAAAACCTTATCGGGGTGCAGACACTTGCAAAAAGGCATAAACATGAACTGGGATATCTCTGGTCTAATCATTGAAGGAATTTGCTGTACCGGAAAGACAACTCTGATTCAGGCTTTAACCAGAAGTCCCCGCTATAACCAAAAAAGTTATCCTTCATCTGTGGTCATTTCGGAACATCACACGCAGAGAGTTTTAGAGAGAAAACAAGCCTTAGAAGGGCTTGTCCCTGATGATCATTTAGCATTATTAGAGTTTTATGTTCAGTTCTTTGAAAAGATATATGAGCGCTCAAGCCAAATGGATTGGAATGCAAGAAACCGCACAAATCATCAGCTTCCTTTCTTGTTAGAGCGCTTTCATTTTACGCATGTATTTCACTATGGTTTAGAGTGGGAACTTGTCCGTTCTATTGATGAGCGCCTGGCGAAGATTAACAGTAAGGTATGCGTTCTTGAAATTAACGAAGCCGATATGGAGCGAAGGATTATCCTTGAGAGAAATGAAGGGTGGCGAAAATATCTGCAAAATTTTGGTCGTACGAACAGCGAGATTGTAGATTATTACCAAAAACAACAGGCTTTGCTTCTGAGTCTGCTGCAAAAAACAAAATTGCAGTGGCTAAAAATAAACACATCAGAAACAACTGTTGAAGATACAGTTTCACAAGTCCTCAACTTTTGGGATATTTGACCCAACGTCTGGCGTAATTTTCCTGCCCCCAAATCAATTCCCGGCTGAGGCAGATTGTACAAGTGATATAATTGTCTAAACAGTCGGGACATTTCCAACCGTCCAAACTTAGAGAGCTGATTTATCTTCCCATTTTGCACCTCTTGGAGATGAATTGAAAATAAAGAGGGTCACCCGCTTATTAATATTTACGGTTATTTGTTTGGTGCTCGGCGGCTGCACCACACCAGCAATAACCTAAGCGCCGGTTGAAGATCTGAACAAGAGTCAGTTTGCCATTCAAACAAACACGCAATTGACATTTCAAACACTGAAAATCGGCGTGGGAAATATTTGGCCTGAGGATTATTTGACCCGCGACGGAGAAACAGTGAATGGATTAACTGTAGCTCTGTGGTTATTTGTAGAGGATAAAAGCGATTTAGATCAAACTGTACGCGTTCACCCCGGAATGACCCTTGAGATTGACGCGTATCTCATTAACATCGTTGACGTCAGGGAAGACGGAGTAATTTTAGAATTTGTTTCTCAATAGTCTTCGCTGCCAGAAAAATTCCCTAATTCTATTATTTTGAGGAGATAAAAATGGAAAACACAAATCCCCCAACGCCGGCCGCACCGCAATTTCGAATTGATGAAAATATGGTGCGGGCAAAAATTGAAAACTATAAGCTTGAGCAAAACCTGGGGCTCGGCATCATCGGCGGCGCAATTGGCGGGCTGCTCGGCGCGGCAGCCTGGGCTGCGATCACCTACTTCACCGAGTATCAGATCGGTTGGATTGCCATCATTGTGGGCTTTTTGGTCGGGTTTGGAGTCAGGACCCTGGGTAAAGGGATTGACAAAATTTATGGCATCATCGGCGGCGTGATTGCGCTGGGCAGCGTTCTGCTGGGCAATTTTTTGGCGTCGATGGGCTTTTTAGCCAAAGGTCTGGAACTCAGTTTTTTAGATACTGTGCTTGGGTTTAACTATCGATTGACCTTTGAACTGCTGAAAGAAACTTTTTCGATGATTGATCTGGTATTTTATGGGCTGGCTGTCTATGCGGGTTACCGAAATAGTTTTCGCAATATAACGAAAGCGCAATTATTGGAGGGGGCGGTCACCCGGCAGGATAGCGGACAGCCCAGGTAAACTGCGGAGACCCAAATCAGACTGACGGGGGAGGACTATAACTTCATCAAAGTTATCACTCGCACAAGCTAAAACTGGCCTGTGCGAGTGATTGTAATGGTTAATAAATTAGATTATAATTATAAATATATAGGATATTATTTATCTTATAAGTGATTGATTTTGGCCTACCAACAGGAGTAAGAAAATGGACGTGAAATCGAAGGTGTTTGTTGTAACCGGCGGGGGTAATGGCATTGGCCGGGAGCTGGTGATGCTGCTCTTACAAAAAGGCGCCCGGGTGGCGGCTGTGGACATCAGCGAGAAGGCTTTGCAAGAGACAGTGAACCTGGCTGGCAGCCAGAAAGATCGGCTCTCCACCCATGTGGTGAACATCACCGACCGGGCTGCGGTGGAAGCCTTGCCGGCGGCGGTTATAGCGGCACACCAGGCGGTTGATGGACTGATCAACTGCGCCGGGATTATCCAGAAGTTTGTCAAGTTCAAGGAGCTGGACTATGCCGAAATTGACCGGGTGATTGATGTGAACCTGTACGGCACGCTCTTTATGACCAAGGTTTTTCTGCCTTATTTGATGGCCCGGCCAGAAGCCAACATTACCAACGTGTCGAGCATGGGGGGCTTTCTGCCAGTGCCCGGGCAACTGCTGTACGGGGCCTCAAAGGCAGCGGTCAAGCTGTTCACCGAGGGCTTGAATTCAGAAATGGCGGGGACGAATGTGCATGTGACCATCGTCTTCCCAGGAGCCATTGCGACCAATATTGCTCAAAACTCGGGGGCGCATATTGACACGGGCAAGTCACGCCCTGAAAAGACGATGAAGACCACCCCGGCCAACGTTGCCGCAGAGGTGATTGTGAAGGGCATTGAGCGCAACCGCTATCGGGTTCTGGTTGGCGGCGATGCCAAAATGATGGATTTTCTCTCGCGCCTGGCGCCCAAACAGGCCGCCGGTTTCATCAACAAGGCCATGGGGTCGCTGTTGAAATAAGGCTTCAGATTCAATCATTACCTCCGGCAATCTCTGGCTGGCTCCATTGGGAACAGCAGGGTTAAGTCGGGGGCTTTTTTTATTTGTGCAGGTATAATAGTTGCTGAGATTAGATTCATATTAAGGTCTGCACATCAGCAATAGGAAGGTGATTATGCACTCACTTCAGGACCATATGATTGAATACAAAAAGCTGCTGCAGCAAGGGGCGGTTCAGGCAGCTTATAAAGGCTTGATGGACTATATCCTGGAACTGAGGACCTACTTCAAAAACAAATATCCTGATTTTTCGGTACCGAGCAGCATCTACCCCGGTTATATGGATATGACTTATTTCTCGATCAATCCGGAATCGTTCAGGCAGCGCGGCCTGAAGATTGCGATTGTCTTTCTGCATGAGGCGTTTCGGTTCGAGGTCTGGCTGGCAGGCGCCAATAAACAGGTGCAGGCGCAATACTGGAAGCTGTTTCAGGAAAGCGGCTGGGATCAATATCGGCTTGTGCCGACCATCCAGGGGGCCGATTCCATCATTGAGCACATTCTGGTGGATAACCCAGATTTCAGTGACCTGGAGCGGTTGACCGGGCAGATTGAGCGTGAAACCTTGACGTTTATTGCCGATGTTGAGCCGTTTATCACCCGTCACTGAGGGGCGGACGAAACGCGGCAGGGAGAGAGCAAGCATGAAATATAAATGGCTGAGGATACTCATCGGGGTGCTGACGGGGTTCATTGCGCTGACTGCAATCGGCGGCGGCGCGGCTCTGCTGACCGGTATGGAGGGGGAACGGTTTCCGCTGGAATGGCTGCAGGGCAGCATCTTCAAGGGCTACACGATCCCGGGGCTGCTGCTGGTAGTGGTGGTGGGGGGCAGCGCGCTGGTGGCGTGCATCACAATTTTCAGAAAACTCAATGCAGGGATACTGGCTGCGATGGCGGCAGGGCTGAGTATGATGGGGTTTATTATCGGAGAATTCTTGATTCTAAAGCAGGTTCCACCTGGCCCAACCCCCATTGAGCTGTTTTACTTTGGGCTGGGGCTGGTTATTTTTCTGCTGGGTGGGCTGCTGTGGATGAAAGAGAAGCGATCAGCGCGTCATTAAGAAAGTTCCATGGAGGAGACGATGTTGCAGAATCAAAGCCGCGTAACAGCCATTATGCTGATTGTGTCGGGATATGTCCTGAAGTTTATCAGTTATAGTTTTTTGACTGCGGTGGTTCTGATCGGTTTTACAGGGCTGGTATTCATCTACATCAATGTTGTCGGAACCGACATGTCAGTTTTAAAATACTTTGGGTTTCTCCTACCGCTTGATGCCAATGGAAGTGGGTCAATCACAGAGAAAGACATCATGCGGGTGTATGGGGTATTGAGTATGGGATTGTTCGGTGTTTCGGTGCTGTGGGACTGGCTGAAGCGCTGGATCAAGCGCTCCAGAGCAGGCAGTGAGCCGGCCAACGCGGATATCCATGTTGAGGGCGAAGGCGTGCAGGCGCTGCGGCGCAGGCTGCCGAACATCCTCAAGCGTATTCTGATCAGCAGCGCGCTGATTACACTGATTTACGTGGCGGTGTTTGTTGTAATCCCAAGCGCGCCCATGGCAACTGGCGAGAATCCTTTGATGTTGTATCCGATTATGATTGTCTTTTTAATCATTGCACTGATTGCCAATGTGATTTTTATTGGAATCGATACAGCTGCCAATAAATTGATTAACCTGGGGTTATCCAACTTCATCAATCAATGACCGACCAGGCTATAAAGCTTGCAAGAGCCGGTCAATTTCAGCTTCGGTGTTGAAGAAGTTCGGGCTGACGCGGATGCGACCATCACGCGGGGCCACGATGATATCCTGGGCAAACAGCTTTTCGTAGAGCGCCTGATTCTCCTGGGGAGAGCCGATCGTGAGGGAGAGGATGGCAGAGCGTTCTGCGATATGTTCTACCGGCGAGGTGATTTTTATGTTTCTGGCGCGTAACCCGGCAATCAGATAATCGGTCAGGTGCAGCACCCGGGCGTGAATATTGGCAATGCCCAACTCTTTGAGCAGCTCCAGGCCGGCGGTCCAGGAATGGAAGTGTGAGTAGGCAATGGTGCCGGTCTCGTAGCGGCGGGCATCGGGGAAGTAGAGCAGGTCGCGGGTGTGGTTATTGTCAGCGGCAAACATGCCGGGCATGACGGGCTGGATGAGATCCTGCGCCCGCCGGTTGACGTATAAAAAGCCTGTGCCGGGCATGCCAAAGAGCCATTTGAAACCCGCAGCAGCCAGAATATCAATGCCATCAGCATCAATGTTCAACGGGCAGACGCCCGCAGCCTGGATGCCATCTACCATGAAGAGGGCGCCAGCTTGATGGGCAATTTGGCTGAGCTGTTTAAGGTCAGCGCGGAAGCCAGTATTGAATTCCACGGCGGCGGTTGCCAGGATGCGGGTGTTTTTATCTACCCGGTCAGCGATGGCTTGAGGATTGACCCGATAATCGGGGTCCACAGGAACCAGGCGGACATCCACCCCGCGCTGGCGCAGCGCCAGCCAGGGGAACGTATTATTCCAATGCTCATCGGCAGGCAGGATCACATTGTCACCGGGTTTCCAGGGATAACCGGCCGCGACGATGCTGACACCTACCCCCGTGCTGGTGACCAGGGCATATTCATCGGCAGCGCCGCCAAAGAGATCAGACAGCATAGCCTTTACGGCATGGCGGACCGATGGCTTTTTATGCGGTGCTTCGCTGGCAAGGATGAGATAATCTGCCAGGCGCTGACGGACCCGGTTATTGAGGGGGGATTCGGCAGCATTGTTGAGGTAAATCACATGGTCGGTAACCGGAAATTCAGCGCGCAGAGCAGTAATATCCATCTTGGTCTCCTTGAGGGATTTTGAAAGCAGAGTTATTGTATCATGTAGCAACAGCCAGAAAACAAGGAAGACTTTCCCCTCTATACCGCTGACTTTTGTCAGCAATAAAAAACGGATGGCTATAATCGCTATATTAGAAAAAGCAGCATCAAGTATGATTAAGTATTGTCTGTGATTTCCCGAGAAAGGATGAAAAATGGAAAAGAAAAATACATTCACCAAGGTGCTTGCCATTGCAGGCACAGTGCTGGTGTGGATTCCGATTGTGTTCATGGTGGTGACCTGTGTGGCAGGGAGCATTCGATCAGGCAGGTTCCTGTGCGATTACCTTATCCCGGCTGAATTGATGTGGGTGGTCTTCATCGGTGCGGCGCTGTTGATCTGGGCAGCTATTCGAGCACGGGCACAGCTCAAGTGGATTGGCTGGAGCCTGGGGATTGGGTTGGCCTTGCTGGGCGGCGGTTTGTTAACCGCCCAATTAACCGGACTGGCATCAGGTCAAATTGAAAATGAAGGCCTGCCATTTGTAGCAGTGATTGCCATGCTGATCGGATATGACCTGGCCGTGATTGCCATGGGGGTCGGCGGAATCCTGTTAATCAAGGCCCTGTATCAACACGATAAATAGACTATTGCGGTCGATCTCAGTGATCGAAATCTACCCATTCATCGGGAAATGAATGGGTAGATTTTATTCTGGAGGTATGGTAAAAAAGAGTTGTCTGACAAGAATTTCAAATGACCCCCACATAAGGTAAAAAATACGCATGAAACCTGCCCACACGCCAACTGCTAAAATTGAAACCCAGTGGAATAAGCTCTTTCTATTCGGCGGTATCGCCGGACTGGCTATGCTGGGAATTATGGTCGCCCAGATTGCGATCTTTATTATCTGGCCGCCGCCGGAAACGGTGCTGGATTTCTTTGCATTGTTCCAGAAGAGCTGGCTGCTGGGGCTTTTAAGCATGGATCTGCTTTACCTGATCAACAATGCGGTTTTAATTCTGATTTACCTGGCGCTTTTTATGGCATTAAAACACACCCACCCATCAGCGATGCTGATTGCGCTGGTGCTGGGATTGGTGGGCATTGCAGCTTACTACGCCTCCAATACGGCATTTGAGATGCTGCGGTTAAGCCAGTTCTATGCGGAAGCCGCTGATGAAACCCAAAAAGCGGTTTTTCTGGGCGCGGGGGAGGCCATGCTGGCGATTTACAAGGGCACGGCTTTTGATGTGTATTATGTTTTGAATGGAATTATGCTGTTGATTACGGCGGCTGTGATGTTGAGAAGTGAGCTGTTCTCCAGGGCAACCGCCATCTGGGGATTGGCCGCGGGCGTTCTGATGTCCATTCCATCTACCGCCGGGACGATTGGGTTGATTTTCTCACTGGCATCGCTGGTGCCGTGGGCGGTATTTTTAGCGCTTGTAGTGCGGAGGTTTTTCAAGCTGGCCAAGCTGGGCAGCTAATCAAAACGGGCAAAATTCGAAAACTCGTTATTGACATGATAGAATAATTGTTCTATAATACGAACTAGAATAACCGTTCTAGCTCATAAGGAGTTTTCCATGGAATTCTCACCCACCCGTTCTGCTTCTGATTTCCTGACTGGCGCTCTCCGCCGCTTTCGCCCCGGCTTGCTCTTCGGCGTGCTGATCCTCTCGGCCCTCCTCGCCTTTGAGCTGTTCAACTATTCCACCACCGATTACGCCCTCCGCGATCTCCTCGGCAATCTTCAGTTTGCCGGAATCCCCTGGGCCACCATCCTCGCCGCTGCTTTCTGCGGCATGGATTTCGCCGGCATTGCCCGCCTCTTCACCCCTGAACAGGGCGCTGATGAACCCAAAGAGGTCTGGTATCTCTTCGGCGCCTGGCTGCTGGCGGCCACCATGAACGCCGTGCTTACCTGGTGGGGTGTTTCGATGGCGATTGCCAACCATGCCGTGGCTTCGGTGGCCGTGGTTGATGCCCGTGTGATCACTCAGGTTGTGCCCATTTTTGTGGCAGTGCTGGTCTGGATCATCCGTATCCTGGTCATCGGCACACTTTCCACGGCCGGCGAGCGCATCTTCTCGGATATGCGCAAGTCCAGCGGATACTCTCGCCCGCGCACCACAGCACCTTCAGCCTCTGTGCCGGTTGGCCGCCCGCTGACCTCCCCCCCGGCAGCCCGCCCGACGGCTTCCAATCCGGCCCCGGCCGCCCGGCCTTACCCCCGCCCACTGTCCACAGCCAATGTGACCCGGCCTGAGCCATCCTATCATTCACTTTCTGGTCAGCCTGTTTCGCGAACTTCCGCTGGCGACCCGCCGACCCGCGGTTGATCTAATAGCCCCAATGCTCTCCCTTCTGCACGGCGCGTCGGCTAGCCTCACCGGCGCGCCGATGCGTTAAACTACCGGAGGGCGAGCCAGCGTTCCATCCACAAATCAGCGCTGCGTCAGCGGCAGCCAGATGGTGAATGTGGTTCCCACACTTTCCTGTGAGGTCACATCAATTCTGCCGCTGTGGGCTTTGATAATCAAATAGGAGATAGACAGCCCCAGGCCCAGACCGCCCTCTTTTTCGCGCTTGCGGGACCGCTCGCCGCGATAGAAGCGCTCGAAAATGCGGGGTAAATCATCGGCGGGGATGCCTTTGCCCGTATCACTGACCTGGATTTGAACCCCACCCGAGGCGCTGCGCAGGGACAACATGACCTGACCGCCGCTGGCGGTATAGCGCAGGGCATTACCAGCAAGATTGAGCAGCACCTGTTTGATGCGGTCACGGTCGGCTTCAATCACCAGCGGCTCCATTTCCAACAGGCGCACCAGGACCCCCGGGGGCGATAGAACCAGGGCCTGCTGGTAAACTTCCATCAGGACTTCATCCAGGTTAATCATGCTGAGGTTGAGGGGCAGCCGGCCTGATTCTGCCTGGGCCAGCATCAACAAATCACCGACCATGCGGGTCAGTCGGTCCACTTCGGCCTCAATGCTGTGCAGGGATTCTTTATCGCCCTTGCCCATCCGGCGCATTAAACCCACCTCGCCTTTGATGACCGTCAGCGGGGTGCGCAATTCGTGGCTGACATCGGCCATGAAGCGGCGCTGAGAGGTCAGCAGGGTTTCCAGACGATCCAGGGCGGCATTGAAGGTGCGGCTGAGTGCGCCAACCTCGTCGTTTTTGAGCAGCGTATCGGGCAGGCGCTGCGAAAGATCATTCATCTTGATCAATTCGGGCATCAGGCGGGTCAGCTTGGTCAGGCCAGTGAGCATCTGGCTGTTGGAAAGGTAAGACGAGAGCGCCATGAGACTGAGGAGCAAAATGCTTACCACAATTAATATCAGCAACAGCGTTTGGTGGGCCAATGTCAGCAGAGAGAGGCTGAAACCCACCATCAACATGCCCGCCGGGCCGCGGGCAGTCTCGAGGGGAACGGACAACACGCGCATTTGCAGACCGGCGCGGTTTACAGTGGTGTAAGCCGGGCGACCCAGATCCCAGCCGGCGGTATCCATGGCGATTTGAAAGGTAGCTGGATGGCTGTACTGCAACAGCCGATCGCCGCCCCAGACTTGAAGATAGAGGTCTTCTGGCAGTGGGACGGTGAGCAATGGCTGAATATCAAAATTATCGCCTTCAGTCAGGCGCATTCGATCTACCAACAAGGCAGCCGAATCTGCCAGCAGGGTATCGATCTTATTCAAAACGACAAAGCTGACCAGGGCATAGACCAATGCGCAAAGCACGACCAGCCCGAGGGCAAACAAAGCCACCTGGCGCAGCGTCAGCCGGGTACGCAGGGACATCAGGCCGTCTCGCGCATGACGTAACCCACACCCCGAACGGTGTGGAGCAGCCGCGTTTCTCCTTCCTGCTCCAGCTTCTGGCGCAGGTAACGAATGTACACATCCAGCACATTGCTTTCGCCGCCAAAGTCGTAGCCCCAGACGCGGTCAAAGATCAGGTCTCGGGTCAGCACCTGGCGGGGATGACGCAGGAAGAGCTCCAGCAGGTCATATTCTTTGGGGCTGAGGGCAATCACCCGGCCCAGGCGGCTGGCCTGGCGGGTGGAGGTATCTAAGACAAGATCACCAAATGTGAGGATGGTGGCGCGTTCGGTTTCGGTACGGCGCAGCAGAGCGCGCACGCTGGCCAGCAGTTCATCCACATCAAAGGGTTTGATCATGTAGTCATCTGCGCCAGCGTCCAGGCCTTGAATGCGGTCGGGGACGGTATCTTTCGCAGTGAGCATCAGCACGGGCATATTTCCAACTCCCCGCAAGCGGCGGCAGACTTCCAGACCATCCATGCCGGAGCATTAAATCCAAAATCACCAGGTCGGGGCGGTGTTCCAGGGCGATTTTGAGGCCGGTTTCACCGTCTCCGGCAGCATCCACCTGGTAGCCTTCATAGCTCAAGGCACGCTGCAATACCCGGACAATGGCATCATCATCTTCTACAACCAAAATTCGTTCTTTCATGATTCCTCCAGCGTATCACAACACTTTAATGTAACTATACCATAAATACAAATTTGGGCAAGCGGATGAAATGGAGGATTTAGCCCTCGGGGGAATTTTGGACGTAGTATAATGCTTTGCAGATTTCATGGTTGGAGTTGTTATTATGAAACGCTGGATACTTCTCATCGCTTTGCTGGTGCTGCTGCTGACGGGATGCACCACAGCACCGCAGTCTGGAACACCGAATATTGACCGGGGCAGCTATTTGACCGGACACACATTGACCGAAACCGCTGCCGGAGAATGGGAGACGGGTTTTCACTTGCTGCCAGCAACCAATAATGAGCCGCAGGGCATTTTGCTCAATGGCAGCACTAACGGCAATTCGGTTCGGCTGATTATACGCGACCTGGATGGGCAAACCGTCTGGGAAGGCGAGCCTTGCAGTGGAACGTTCAAGTACAGCGTGGTTGTGGATACGCTGCCTGCCGGGGAATATGCCCTGTGGTTGGTTTGGGATGGACCGGTGACCGCCCAACTGGACCTGTATATTGTTCCGGGCGAGGCGGTGCGGCTGCCCGAAGTGCCCCCACTGGCGCTGCTGGGCGGCATCGGGATGACGCTGGTTGCCCTGGGTTATGTGATTTACGCGGCAGTGCGGCGGTTGGGCTGGGGATACCTGGGCCTGGGAGCGCTGGGATGGATTGTCTCTGTATTTCTCAAATTTATGGTCGCCATTCCGGCTAACACACCGATTTACAATTTGCTGATTGGTGAAACGCACGGCGGGATTGGCGAATGGGTCTTTCACCTGTGGGTGGGGCTGCTGACCGGTATTTTTGAAGTGCTGTTCATCTGGGTGATCCTGCGCTATACGCGGGTAGGAAAGGCAAGCTGGAAGAAAGCCCTGGCTTTTGGGATTGGGTTTGGCGCTTTTGAGGCGCTGGTGCTGGGGCTGGCTTCAGCCGGATCAACCCTGATGGCAATGGTATCGCCGGGGCTGCTGCCCGCCGAATCGATTGCGGCTCTGGCGCAGAACGCCAACCCGCTGTGGGGGCTGGCGCCGGTCTCGGAGCGATTCTTTGTAGTGCTGGTGCACATCTTCTCCAATGTGCTGATGTTCCACGCGATTGCCACGCGCAAGCCAGGTGGCCTATGGATTGCCTTCATTTATAAGACACTGATTGATACACTGGCATCTTATGCGCAGTTGGCTGGGCTGGATACGCTGACCAAAATCTGGACGGTGGAAGCCATCATTGCGGTGTGGGGTGTGTTGGGGTGGCTGGGAACGCGCTGGGTAAGCAAGCATTACCCCCAGCAGCCGGAAGGTGAGCCTCTCCCCCAACCTGAAAATCAGGGCCCGGCGTAGGTTATTCGTAGCTCTCGATTGCGGCGGTTTCGCTGACGCGGATCAAAGCGGGTTGATTGAGCAGGGTGATGTGGTAGTTGGCATCGCTGGTGACCCAGCCGGCCTTGCGAAACGCGACCATCACCTGATTGACCCGCTTGCGAGACGCGCCAACCAGCTCAGAAATTTCGCCCTGCGTGAGACGTACTCGAATGGTAGCCGAGCCATCGGCGTTGACCTGCCCGTAGCGCTCGGCAAAAGTCAGCAGTTGGCGGGCAACCCGGCCATGGACATCCAGCGCGGCCAGGGCGCGGATGTGCGCCGTGGATGAGCGGACCCGCCGCGAGAGAATGCGCAGCAGGTTCTGCGACAGCACCGGGATCGTCTCGAGGGCAGCCTGGAAATCGGCCTGTCCCATCCAGAGCGTGGTGGTTGGCTCCATGGTGATGACGCTGGCAGAGCGGCTGATGCGATCCACCAGGCTCATCTCCCCTACCGTATCACCAGGGCCGAGGATATTGACAATCACCTCGTTGCCGTTCAGCTCGGGCACATAGACCTTGACCGTTCCCTGAAGCAGGATATAGATTACCTGACCTTCGGCCCCGGCCGTGATGATATCTACGCCGCCCGGAAAGTTACGCAGGTGCAGCCGGGCAGCCAGATAATCACACTGCTCGGGAGTGAGGCCATTGAGCAGCGGGATTTGAGCCAGGGTTTGAGGCGAGACAGGAGACATGGGAATTCTGGATAAGCAAAACGGGGATTGGACAGCGGTTAACATGCCGCACCTCCTATTATAGCCGAGGAAAGGTCCATTCAGCTTACAGCCAGGGGGAGATTTATTTTTGAGGTTTGCATGTCAAGGCCGGCAGCCAGGTCAATTTCAAGACCTTCGGCGGCGACCAGCACGTCGGGGAAGAGGGCCTGAGCCTGAACCGCCACCTGGTCGAGCCGGGCATCATCGTATTCGGGAGCGTGATGGAAGAGCGCCAGGCGCTGGGCGCCAGCCGAGGCAGCCGCCTGACAGGCCATGCTGACAGTGGAATGACCAAAGCCCTGGGTAATTGAAATGCCGGGCAGCAGTCCCAGGTAATGCTCATCGGTGTACTGGGCATCGTGGATCAGCAAGGACGCGCCGCGGGCAAAAGCTGCCAGGCGTTGATCGCCGTTTACATAGCCTTCAGTGTCGGTGGCATAAACAACGGAGAGGCCGTTCCAACTGATTTTGTAGTGCATCACGCCGTTGGGGTGGGCGTAGGAACGCAGTGAGCGCACCTGAACCACATCGGCATGGTCATACTGGGCAGCTTCGCTGGTGGGGCGAACCGTAACGCCGCCGACTGCCTCACCAATGAGCAGCAGGTCAGTCTCGCGCAGGGTGCCGAAAGTAATGCGGGCGTTCAGGTCTGCCAGGCGCAGAGGAAAATAGGGCGGCTGCATGACCGACTCAAGGGTCATTTGCGGGTCGGCACCGAGCAGATTGGGGCCGAAGAGGTGCAGGTTGGCATTGGGGAAATGGACCGGCACAAAGAACGGAAAGCCCTGGGTATGGTCATGATGGAGGTGGCTGAGCAGAAGCGTGGCTTCCAGTGAGCCGCCGCGTTCACACGCCCGGCGAGCCAGGCTGCGCCCCAGCGGGATGATGCCGGTGCCGCTGTCAAGGATGATGGTGCGGCCATTCACTTCCAGCTTGTGGTTGCCCAGGAAGGCACCGATTTCCAC
>ENA-UPTA01003171-UPTA01003171.1-activated-sludge-metagenome-genome-assembly--contig:-NODE-3171-length-16368-cov-5.656225_pt1 | contig 16368 bp, 8 predicted proteins | sample MGYA00238184_ERZ773361 | MGnify/ENA primary metagenome ERZ773361 (study PRJEB29100, sample SAMN05720205) | activated sludge metagenome | isolation source: anaerobic digester from wastewater...
CTCCTGATACTGCCCAGACCGCGTGCCGACCACACCCAGCTTCTCATAGTCCTTGTAGGATGCCGGCGCCCTGGCAACCGCCTCGCGAAAACACTCTTGTGCCTCTGCCAGCAGAGTGGCTGACTTCTGCGCCGTCTGTTCGTATTGCTGTACATATAGCCGACCGTTGAGGCTCGCCGCGACGGGCGAAAGCCGGTCCGCCTTCGTCGCCCGGGCGAGAGCATCGTGGGCCGCGTCGAACCTGCCGGAAGTGATTGCCCGCTGTGATTCGCCGATTCCCACGGTTGCCCGGTACACGGGTATCCAAATCCACGCTGCGTAGGCGAATACGAGCACGAAGGCAAGTCCTCCCGCCACCCACCTCGGCTTGGGCGATGGGAGCCACGCGGGGCGGGAACTGGGCTCCTTTCGCAGCCGTGCGGCGATGAGGCAGGCCAGAAGCGTCCAGAAGGTCATCCAGACCGCGGGCTCGAAGATGGCGAAATCGATGAGGTTGTGCACGAGGACCGCGGCAATCGCGCCGGCAAGAGAAGCGGACAGAGCCGAAGGATGGATACCAGACGGTACCGACACCTTCTGCTCGAATGGGGCCGCGACGAGCAGGAACCCGATGAGAAACGCCGCAGCCGGTGTGATGAAAACCGTGATGACCTCGTAGAGCCAGAGGCCGAGGTCGTTGCCCTCGCCCGACATGGGGATCAGCAGAGGCCGGACCAGCAGCAGGCACAGGCTGATCGCGAGGAGCAGAATGAGGGGCGTCGTCCTGCCCGTTTGCTGACAGGGTGGATCATCGCCTGCGGGAGCCAACGCAGGACGGCGGATCGCTCTCCACAGCGGGCTGCAGAGCATGCCCAGGAAGCCAAGCAGGCCAAGCGGCCCATACTGAGTGATTAAACTCAGCGGCCAGTTATGTGGGTCGGCCACGGATTCGAGTGCGGCCGGGGGCTTGTAGTGGGTGTAGTAATCCGAGAAGTTGCCTGGTCCGACGCCGATCAAGGGGTGGTCTTCGACCATTTGCGCAGAGGCCACCCAGTACTGCCAGCGGACGAGCATGGAATTGCCGCCCGGCAGTCGGCCGTGCTTGAGGCCATAGGAGATCGCCACGCATCCGACTGCGACGACAGCCAGGAAAGCCACGGAGACCGAGACGGCCAGGATACGCCGCTTATGGGCGGCAAACCACCGGTCTGTGGCCATCAGAAGTGCGAAGACGGCCAGTCCGGCGGTGAACGCCATGATTCCGCCCTTGCTGCGTGTCAGGAGAAGCCCCGCGACGATCAGGATAATCGCCAGGAGAGCGAGTGCCACGTATCGGCTGCGGTCCCTGGGAGCGCTGAGGTTCCTGAACTTGCCGAAGAGCAGGGCGGTCGCCGCGAAGAACGCGCAGACCGCAAAAGACGCGGCCGAGTTGCTCGTCGTGAAGAATCCGCGGATGCCGCGGGAGTAGAGCCTGTGCTCGAAAAGGAAATGCTGGAATGTGCCGGGCTCAATCCCGAGTGGGTTCAGCAGCAGGTTGGGGTCCTTCTCATACTGCTCGATCGTGATCGCGTTGCTCAGGAAGAACTGCTCGGCGCACTGGTAAGCGGAGACGATCCCCAGAGCGACGACGACGATCAGGATAAGCCGTATCTTGTCCGGCCCGTCCAGGATCTGGATCAGTAGCAGGCTGGCGATGACCGGTGCGAGCAGGATGGTGGCCTGGTTGATGGCGGCCCGCTTGTCGGATGCCCCGACCGAGGACACGATTGCGGCAATTGCGAACAGGACCAGACCGATCTCCAGGCCCGTGACCCGGTACGTCAGTCGCCCCGTGACGAACCGGACGACGAGCCATCCGAAGAAGGCGAAGATCAGCAGTCCCGACAAGCTCAGGCTGTAGATCGTGTCCGTCAGACCCCCCGTCAGGGTCATGGTCTGTGCCGTCGGGCCCTCCGTGTAGGTGACGCGCAGCGCCAGGACGCACAGCCAAAGGACGAGAAGGCCGTAGTGCGAGAACTTGGGGCCACAGACGGGACTGCCGCCCGCCACCTCCGGCTTGCCGCCTGCCTTGTGCCTTCCACGAGCCGTCATCGGTTCTCCGCCTTTGGTTCTCCGTTACGGGCCGTGCTCTCGAAAACGCCGATGATCGTGACGATCAGGATTGTCTGGATCACGATGAGGATCGCGCCCGCCAGGTTGACCTGATAGAGAAAGGTTGCTCCGAGCCCGGTGCACAGCGTGGCGAGGTAGAGGGTCAGCGCGGTCTGGGTGTCCGTCAGGCCACGGCGTCTGAGGCGATGAGAGAAGTGCTGCGTGTCGCCCACGAAGGGGCTCTTGCCCTGGCTGATTCGCAGGATGGTGACGCTCGTGAAGTCGTACAAGGGCACCGCCATCGCGATCAGCGGCAGCAGGACCGGATACCAGGCGCCGCTGCCTGCCTGTTGATAGTAGGTGGTCCGCAGGGTCAGCAGGGCGACGAAGAAGCCGACGACCAGCGAACCTGCGTCACCCATGAAGATCGACGCGGGTGGAAAATTGAAGGCCAGGAAGCCCAGGAGTGTGCCGATGAAAACGACTGCCAAGCCGCCTACGAGGATCTGTCCGCTGAATGCGGCTGCGGTCAGCAGCACGGAGGCGGCGATGACCGCAATCCCGGCCGATGCACCGTCCATGTTGTCGAGAAAGTTGAACGCGTTGACGATCACGACGATCCAGAGGGCCGAGAGGACCGCTGTGACAATCCGGCTCTCGATAAAGAACTCGATCCGCACGTCGGCGAAATAGGCCGCCATACCGGCGACCGTGAACTGGACGATCAGCTTCACGAACGGCCCCAGGGCGCGTTTGTCGTCGCGGAGCCCGACGGCGAAGAGAACCGCCGCACACAACAGGATGACGAGAAGCTCGCCCGATCGGTGGAGGAAGTCGGCCGGGTCCAGGCTTGCTCGGCCGGCCAAGTCTCCCAGATACCCAGGCGCCACAAGAAATCGCACTCCGATCATTGTCCCGATGAGAAACGTCGCCAGCGTCGCAAAGATGGCGATACCCCCACCCAGCGGGATGATCGAACGGTGGTATCGGTCGGCCTTCGGATGAGCGACCAGGCCAATGCGGGGGGCAAGCCGCTTCGCCAAGGCAGTCAGGATCGCCGACAACATGAACGAACCAACCAGCAGAGCTACCGCCAGTAGTGTGAGCATCGATCTCCCTATCGTAGAAAGCACGAAATCCGAAGCGCCAGATCCGAAACAAATCCGAAGGACCCAAACTCAAATGACAGAAACGCTGCCGCCCACCGAGCGATCCGTTTGGAGTTTCGCCTTTTTGGTCATTCGTGCTTGTTTCGGATTTCGATATCGGGATTTCGGATTTCTTGTCGTAATTGCTGTACGAGTCTGGACCTCACCGTCGAGAAGAACGCGAAATACTCCGGCCGGTGGTAGTCCGGGTAGGTGTATGGTAGGAGCCGCCACTGGCCCTTGTCAAAGACAAGTGTGACCTCCGCATACATTTTCCTGCCGATGTAGATCCGGTGGGCGAAGTTCTTCGTCGAGGCCAGGATCAGCTTCGAGGGCTCGATCACACCCGGGTCGAGGTTCACCGGCCGCGGGAAGGGCATGGCAAGCACCGAGGCCAACTGCTGCTCGATTGCGTTGGTGCGATGCTTGATCTCGGCCAGGTCGCCCGGATCGATCAGCCGCTCGATGCTGACGAATTGCCTCAGGACCCGCGGTCCCATCTCATCGACGTAGTAGTCGGTCTGGTCGAATGTCCACACCTCGCTAAGAAAGTCCGCCGGCCCGAGCGCCCCGAGCACAGCCTCTCTTGCAGCGGCCAGGCATCGCTCATCCGACGCCAGCATGCCGACGATCAACTTGACCGGCTTGGGTTCCTTCAGGTCCCACATTCCGCACGACCCGATCGCGGGTTTCAGACATCACAGATGCGGGCGGCGTACGTGAGTCCCTCCAGCGGGTCCCGCTTGGGTACGAACTCGTGGGCGACGTAGCCTTTGTAGCCCGTCTCGGCAATGGCCCGCAGGATGGCCGGATAATACAGTTCCTGCGTGTCGTCGATCTCGTTTCGGCCCGGATTGCCGCCCGTATGATAGTGGCCGATGTAGTCCTTGTTCTCGCGGATCGTGCGGATGACGTCGCCTTCCATGATCTGGGCGTGGTAGATGTCGTAGAGGATCTTCACTCGCTCGGAGCCGACCCGCTTGCAGACCTCGACGCCCCAGGCCATGCGGTCGAACATGTAGTCCTTGTGATCGACCTTGCTGTTGAGGTACTCGATGCAGATCGTGACCTTCTTCTGCTCGGCGTGCCCGGCGATCTTCTTGAGGGCCTCGACCGCGTTCTCGATCCCGACATCGTCCGGAATCCCCCGGCGGTTCCCGGCCAGCGAAATCACGTTCGGGAACCCGGCTTCGCAGGTCGCGTCGATGGCCTCTCGCAGCCTGGTCAGGCACTCGTCGTGGTACTTCTTGTCGGCTATGCCGTTGGTCAGTGAGTGGCTGTTGACCATCGAAACGACCAGTCCATACTTCTTGACCGTGGCAAACTGGCCGGGACTCAGCAGATCGATGGCTTTGAGGCCCAGCTTCTGGCTGACCTGGCACAGTTCGTCGAGCGACCATTTGCCGTAGCACCACTGGCTCACGGACTGGTTGATCCGGCCCCTGGTCGCGACCCGCTCGATCTTGTCGATCTCGATGGCCCCGGCCTTGCCGGCAAGCTGGCTGGCCACGGCCCCGGCCGCAAGCAGCGATGCGTTGCGGATCAGATTCCTGCGTGTCATCGCGTTGCCCTTCATCGATCTTCTCCTATTGAAGCCCAGTGCAACTGTATCTTGTCATTCTGTTCGTTCGGTATGGTGAGTTTCGGCATCACCGTCGTGCTTTGACTCGTTCCTTCAGGGAATTGACCAGTTCGATCACCTTCTGCGAGGTCTCCTCAATCCGGGTCTTGCGGCTGTCTTTCTCGGCCCGCAGCTTGACCTCGACGTTACCCTCGACGACGGACTTCTTGCCGACGGTCACGCGGATCGGAATGCCGATCAGGTCCGCGTCCTTGAACTTGACGCCGCCGCGCAGGTCGCGGTCGTCCAGGAGCACCTCAATGCCCGCGTTCGACAGCGTGCGATACAGTTCATCGGCCACTCGTACGACATCCGCATCGTCCTGGTTTACCGGCGTGATGATCACTTCGAACGGGGCGATCGAGATCGGCCAGATGATGCCGTTCTCGTCGTTGTACAATTCGATCGCCGAGGCCAGGATGCGGTTGATCCCGATGCCGTAGCAGCCCATCATGCACGGGTGCAGCTCGCCCGCCTCGTCCTTGAAGTTGGCCCCGAGCTTCCGGCTGTACTTTGTGCCGAGCTTGAAGACCTGGCCCACCTCGATGCCTCTCTTGAACTGCACGGGGACGCCGTCGTGCGTGTCGCCCGGTACGGCCAAGCGAACGTCCGTGACAATCACGTTGTCGCCCGCCAGCGGGAAGTCCCGGCCGGGCACGACGTTCTTCGTATGGTAGTCCGTCTTGTTGGCGCCGGTGACGCCGACGGCCATCGCGGCGACCGCATGGTCGATGACCATTTGAGACACCCGGCCCGCCAGTCCCACGGGGCCCGCAAACCCGACCTTCGCGCCGGTCGCCTCCCGAATGGCCTCTTCCTTGGCGAGTTCCACGTGTGCACCGCCGAGGGCCTGCGCGAGCTTCTCAGGGTTGATCTCGTGATCGCCCCGGACGAGGGCCGCGACGATCTTGCCGCCCGCGTCGAAGATGAGCGTCTTAATCATATCCTTCGGCTGGGTCTTCAGAAATGCGCAGACCGCCTCGATGCTGCCGACGTTGGGCGTGTGGACATCCTCTGGGGCGGGGATTTCACCAGACGCGAACTGCCTGGGCAGCGGATCGATGGCCGCTTTCTCCAGATTTGCCGCATACGATCCGTCGGCGGTGTAGACGATGGTGTCTTCGCCCGACTCGCACGGGATCGTGAACTGGTGGGAGCCGGAGCCGCCCATCTCGCCGGACTCGGCCTCGACGATCACATACTCCAAGCCGCACCGCTCGAAGACCCGGCAATAGGCGTTGTACATCGCCATGTACGACTTGTGCAGGCTCTCGGGCGTCGCGTCGAAGCTGTACGCGTCCTTCATAATGAACTCGCGGGACCGCAGGGCCCCGAACCGCGGCCGAAACTCATCCCGGAACTTCGGCGTGATCTGATAGAGGTTGACGGGCAGTTGCTTGTAGGAGTTGATCTCGGCGGCCGCGTGGAAGGTGAATACCTCCTCGGCGGTCGGGCCCAGCACGTTCCAGCGTTCGTGCCGGTCCTTCACGCGGAACATGGTCTCGCCGTAGTCTGCGGCCCGGCCGGTCTGCTGCCACAGTTCCAACGGTTGCAGGCAGGGCACGATGATCTCCTGGGCCCCGGCCCGGTCCATCTCCTGGCGGACGATCTCGATGATCTTCTTGAGCACCCGCCAGCCCAAGGGCAGGTATGTGTATGTGCCACTGGCGACCTTGCGGGCCAGGCCGGCCCGAAGCATCAACTTATGGCTGGTGATCTCGGCTTCTGCAGGGACCTCCTTCACCGTCGGTATGAACATCTGACTATATCGCATGTACGCAAATCTCCTTGGCCCGCCGGGCGACACGCCGCGGGCCCTGCCACAAACCACCTGAACGCCGAAAGAGCCAATTCTTATAGCTGAAACAGCGGCTCATGGCAAGGGTCTGCCCGGCAAATCCGGCCCACCGGGTCGCTGCAGGCCTTTTCCATTGCGTCCGCACGCGTCCGTCACTATCATAGGAGTATGGATGACTTGTCCCGACAATGGTCCGAGCGAGCACGGTATGACCTGGACACCGCCGAAGCAATGCTCAAGGCGGGACGCCATCTGTATGTACTTTTCTGCTGCCAGCAGGCGGTCGAAAAGGCATTGAAGGCCGTGATCGTGAACAAGACGGGCGAACTGCCGCCGCGTGTACACAATCTCCTTCGTCTCGCAGAGATCGCAGAGATGGCATCGGGCGACGAACAGAGGGGATTTCTGGGCAGGTTGTCGAGCTACTACATCCAATCGCGTTATCCCGAAGAGATCAAGGCAGTGGACTCCGCAATAACGCGCGAGCTTGCCCGCGAAGTCCTGGACAAGACGGAGCAGATGACCCAATGGATACTGTCGATTCTGCAATAGAAAGCCGCGCCTTGGCGGCCGTGAAGGTCCTTTCCCGCTTTGGGCCAGTGCGGGCAGCATATCTCTTCGGCTCCCATGTGGACGGCACGGCCGACGAGTGGAGCGACATCGATGTCGCCGTGTTCATGGAAGAAGTGGAGCACTGGGACATCCACGAACGCGCCGCAGCGATGGCTCTTGTCATGAAAGAGGTTGGATCGGATGTGGAGGCACATCTGTTCTCCGTCTCATCCTTGGGCAAGCCGCCGCGAGGCGGTTTTGCCCAGTATATACTGCAACATGGAATCCGCGTTTTTGAACAGTCGTGACACTTCCGACAAGTAGGGCAGCACAATGGAAGATGAGTTTGTCGATATCGCATTGGCTGCGGCGCAGGAGGTTCTTGGTTCTCCGCTCAGCGTCAGACGCGGTGCCGCTCTGCTGCATGAGGTCACCGTGGACAACCGTCTACAGCTTGCGGTCGGCCCGCGAGATCCTCGGCGTGGCCAGTCTGCTTTTCAGACAGACCTTGCTGTCTTTGAGACCGTAGACGAGGGAGTTCAGTTGCCACGAGTCGTCCTGGAATTCAAATCGAGTCTCACCACGCACGATGTTCTGACGTATTCCACCAAGGCTCGCAAACACAAGCAGGTTTACCCGTATCTTCGGTACGGCATTGTGGTATCGGGCTGTGATTCGCTCCCCGGACGATTCTTTCGACACAACGAAGCCCTCGATTTCGGCGTGGCGGCAGCAGCCTATGGCAAGGCGAGACTGCACCAGTTATTCGAGCGTCTCCTCAAAGCCGAAGTGGCGGCATCCCGTGACTTGGAGAAGATGTCTTGTGCCGGGCTCCGAGCGGCTGTTGTTCGTTTTGGCGTGAAGGTAGATACAGATGCTGGCAGGGTCGTGTGACCCCGTCTGACAGTGGGTAGGACCTGCCGCTGTGAGCGGTACGGGGCAACCGCTTGTTCTGGCCTCGTATTGCGATCCGCCATCGCGTTTCCTGCCTGGCGGTCGGGGGATGCTCTGGTAGAATACGCGAGAGGAGGGACTGAAGGGACGGTGGCCCTGCGCCGGCGTGGATGTCGAGCTCCATGCGGCGTCTGTCATGGTATTGTCTGAACCGGGGAGAAGAGCTTGATGCTGTGCCGAGACTCGTCGCGATGGAACCCCTTGTCCACTGCCTTCTCTGTGACTTCGAGGAGATTGAAATCGGGCCTCGCCCGCTTGGCGCCGACCCTTGCGGTCATCTGCCTGCTATCTTGTGCTCGGCAGGTTCTTGCGTTGGAGACGAACACCGAGCACGATGCGCATCTGACGAGGATTGCCCAGGCCCGCGTCGTCGAGTCGGTCCCCGGCGGCTCGCCCGAGAAGCTGCTGATCCAGTACAACGAGTTCCTGAAGGGCGCCGGGACCGGCCTGTCCGGTGCTGCCGGGGGCGAACTGTCGACCGAGGATTACACAAAGCTCAGGACCTTTGTGCAGTCGCTGTACACGGAAGCGGCCAAAGGCGGCGGCAGCGCGCACAAGAAGGTCGCGCTGCTGGTTTCCCACGCCCTGGACGAGTCCGCCACGAGTGAGGCGTTCAACGAGGCCGGGTACGAACATCGCCAGATCAGCGACACCATGAGCGTCCTGATGGCCCAGACGCGGGACCGGATGATTGAGGAAGCGATCGTGGACGTGCTCGAGAAGCATCGGGCCGAGGGGTGGGAAGTCGCCCGCAGCGACAGCGGCAATCCCAAGAGCGGGATGCGTAGCGATCTCGATCAGACATTCTACGTCTTCCGGCGAGACCCCGAGTCGGGGGCCCTGGTTCGGGACGAGTCCCTCGACTCGGTGTTCATCGACAATCTGAAAGAGACCTGGGACGGCAAGTTTGGCGATCTGCGGTTGGAGATGCTCGACGTCGTTTCGATTGAGGGGCGGGGCCGATTCCCGGACCCGCGGGCCTTCTCCGTCCACGAGTTCGGACCCGCCTATCTCGGGACCATCGCGGAGCTTCGCAACATCGAAGGGGCCTATAGCACTTATGGGGCAGTCCTTCAGCAGGTCCAGAAGAGGCAACTCCAGGCGCTGCAGAACCCCGACAATGTGAGGGGGTGGCAGCAGTATGGGCGAGTCGATGATTCGGCCGACGCGCCGTTGGGCAAGCTGGCGAATCCGGATCTGGATCTGGCCATGCGGTCGATCTTCTACGCCACGCCGGAACTGCTTCCCGACAGTGCCTTCGGTGCGGCCGTGGCCAACTACTTCGAGCTGCAGCACTACATGACCGCCGCGAAGTTCAACACGAAGTATCACCTGCGGACCTTCGACGATTCGCTGTTCAGCCGGTTCCTGATGGAAAACTACCGGCAGATGAAGGACAAGGTGGACTATCTCGACATGAACTCGAACCAGCGGAACGTCTTCGGCGACGAGATGCTCAAGCGGCTGTTCCCGGGCGATGGCCCCGAGGTCGTGGCGAAGCGCCGGGCGCACCTGCTGGCTCTTGAAATCTCCCGCGACATGCGGCTGGAGCACGTCGCCGAGCAGCCGGCGGATCTGATGAAGGTCGAGGCCTATCGCAAGCATGGCTCGGTGCCTGCGGACGACCTCCAGAAGAAGGCCCTGATGTTCGACTCGCTCGCCAGGGAGATGTTCGGCGACAAATACCGCCCGCAGGAGACGGGGGAACTCGCCCAGCGACGCCTGACCACGCAGATCGAGGCGGCCGAGGCCTACCATCGCAAGCTCGCCAGCGAGTTCTGCCTGGAGAGTATCCACAATACGGGGGCGGACAACATCAAGCTCCTGATGAACCCTGACCTTGCGGATCGATGCCGGTACCTGCTTGACGTTGAGCCCGGCAAGTGGCCCGAGGTCAAGGACAATCTCATCGCGAGTTCCAAGATGACCACGCTGTTCGCCATCTACGATCTGGGCATGGTCGATGGGGCGCGTATGCTCCAACGGTTTGACGTCGAGCTGCCGGGCAATCGATGGCAATTGTTCAAGCTCTACGCCGAGGCACAGGTCATGCCGATCCGGGCGGCTATCGCCAATCCGGATGCCTACATGAGAGCGTACAAGCCCAAGCTGGAGGCCCTGGCGGGCAGGGTCAAGTTCTACTTCCTGGATCAGATCGGCTTCGAGCGATTGGGCGAGGCGGAGGTCGCCAACGCGGCCCTGGCTGAGCAGAAGCTCGTCTGGAACTGGCGCAAAGTGGCCCGCAGCATGTTCTGGGATATGGGGACGGTCAGTTCGCTGGGCCAGGTGGCCGAGGTCTACTTCGTCTCCAAGGGCGACATGCAGATGGTGACGGACAAGATCCTCGACGAGATATTCCTGTCCATCCCCGTCATTGGCCAGGGCGAGAACATCCGTCGTGGCGGGGTCTCCAGTGCGGCGTTGATCGGGGCGGCGATCTACTACCCGCCCGTTGCGAAGATCATGGTGGCCTATACGATCGGGCAGTCCATGTACACGGTCTACCAAGTCGAGGCAGGAATCCCCACGCAGGGAAACATCGAGGACGCGGTGTATCGAGGGTTTGCGGGCCCCGAGACCGTTGCCTACGGCGAGATGGGCAAGGCCCCCCCCGTGTTCAACGATTCCGATTATGCCCGGCTGGAACAGCTCGAGAGTGAATTGGCGCAGGCCAGAGCCGCGATCCCATCGCCGCCGATGTACGACCGGGATCCTGGGGCGAGGGCGATCGTGTACGCCGAGTACCGCAAGAAACGGGACGAGGCCCAGAAGAGATACAACGAGGTCGAGGCCCGCCTCAAGCCACAGATTGGTCTGCTGCGAAAGCGCAAGATCGAATTCGAACAGTATCGCGACGGGACCTGGGCGGGCGGCTACTTCACGGAGATCGGGGCGGTGAAGCAGCAGGAGTGGGTGAGCGCCTCGCTGCTCGATCCGGTGCCTCCCCTCTGTGCATTCATGCCGAACGGCGTTGTGGATTTCCGCGTAGACTATGAGCCGGCGAAAGCCGAGGCCCGACTGGCGGAGTTGGAGCGAATCATCAGTGCTTCCGACAGTATCGAGGAGCAGGTGGACACCTCCGCGGAGCGCGCGGAGTTGAACCTGCGCAAGGAACGCTACGAGCGGGCCCAACGCTACCTGGCGCGATCGAAAACCAATCGAGAACTGGCCTATCGGATCAAGCGGGACAGCCTGTTTCGATGGTGCCAGGAGAATCGGATCAGCATCAATGAGTACATCGACAAGTTCTGTGAAGAGCACGGCAAGACCCTCTTCGACGAGTTGGAGAAGATCGGGCTTGTGACTCGTTATGAGGCCATCAACATCGGGGCCGACGACGGGTTCGTCGATGAAGCCGCCGTCGCCGCGATCAACGCGGCGCGCAACCGGATTTCGCCGGAGACGATCCAGAACCTCAAGACGCGGATGTTCGAGGACTGGGAGCGCAGTCGCGATCTCCTGGCGACGTATCTGCGGAACGAGAAGGGCCGCGAGGAGAAGAACAAGGAGAACATCCAGAAGGCCAAAGACCTGTTCATGAACGAAGCCTTTGGGGTGGCGGCCGAAAGGCTCAAGGACGACAAGCTCTTCATGGACTACATCACAGCTCTGCGATTCTCAGCGGTCAAACGGATGAAGCCCCGGATCAGTGCGACGCTGTTCAAGATCGCGCGAGACAACAAGGACCTGAGGAACGGCCGAGCCGGTGAGCCGATCACCGAGCAGTTCGAGTTGGACGCCGCCGTGGATATCTTCGCCGACGACACGCTCTATCTGCGGCCCTACACGGTCAAGACGCACGTACTGAGGGCCAGCGACAAGGCGTCACCGAACATCGGTCTGATGGACGACGTGCGAGCGGAGATCGATGCGCTCCGGGCCGAGCACGGCGAGGAACTCGAGAGGGGGGCCGGCCTGATCGGTATCGTGAGCGTGTACGCCGGCGGGGTCGCCGACGTGGAAGGGGCGCTGCCCCAGACGCTCGAAGGACTCCCTGGCTTCGAGGGCGGCAAGGCGAAAAGCGGCGAGATCCTCATCGGCCAACAGGTGGGCTTCGTGCCCGTCAAGGCCATCACGGTGAAGGTCGATCCGATCCGGATTCGCGTGCTGGACCAGGCGGGAAGTCCCATCGCGGGCGAACGCGGCATGGTGACCGTGGACGGCAACGAGGTTTACGTTGCCGAGAACGAGTACTGGACCACGCATGAGTTCACGACATACGGCGAGGCGCTCGCGATCGCCGTGCGGTACAGGCTGCCCGATGGTCGGGAACTGACCGCCGACGCCCAGTTCGGAGTCAATGACGTGGAGAACTGGTTGGCCCCGCAGCCGCCCGCCGAGCCGATCACGCTGCGTTTGCCTGTCTTTGCAGCCGGCAGCTTCCACCTCAAGGGTGTGGTGACTGCGCAGAAGCCGGACGCCGAGAGTCCTTACCCAGGTTACGTCACAATCCGAGACGAACCGCTGGGTATCAACGAGGGCACCTACCTGCCCGGGGGGGAGTTGCGGACCAACATCATCGGAGACGCCATTGCCGCCACGTTCGGGCGGGGCGATGAGGACACGCCGAAGGACGGATCGTTCAACGTCCTGGTCGATGCCCCGGTCGCAGTGGGCGACCAGGCAACGCTGTCGTTCGAGGGCGATACGAACAAGCACTTCTTCAGCGCGGTCAAGTCGGTCGCATTGCCTTCGACTCCGGGTGTCGTGGATGTCGGCCAGGTCACAATCAGAGTTGATGACTCGCCGGTCTCGGTTCCGTCCTGGGACGCGGCCAACCCGCCGGACTTCAAGAGCTACGCGGGCCAGCTTGCGGGCGTCCATCTACGCGGCCGGCCGAAGCTGGGGAAGCCTTCGCCCGAGGAACGGCTTCAGTACAAGCTCAGCAAGACTGAGCCCGGCGCCGGGGCACAGGTCCCCAAGGGCTCGGAAGTCGCCGTCATCCTGCACGACAAGTACGTGCGGAAAGTGCCGAACGTCATAGGGCTGAAGGTGGATCGCGCCCGGGAGTTTCTGACCGATCAGGGCTTCGCCGCCGAGGATTCACGGGGCGACAGTGCCCCGTCTCGGCAGAAGGAGTTCACGGTTATCTCGCAGTCGGTCGAGCCGGGGACCGAACATCGCCCCGATGTGCCGATCCGCCTGACAATCTACGGGCAATATGTGCCGAGTTGTGTCGTGCCGAGACTGGCGGGCATGACGGAGACGCAAGCCAAAGAGGCGGCGGAAAGAGCGAAGTTGACGATCAAGGTCGTCGACCAGGCCAAGGAAGCAGCCAAGCGTGAGGAAAGGGGACTGGCGTACAAGCAGGAACCCACGGCCGGCGCGCGAACCGAGGAAGGCGAGGAGATCAAGGTCTGGCTCTACGCGGGGGGCGAACTACCCCAGGAGGCCCCCTCGGGTCCTTTCTACGCGGTCTTTCAGCTCTACATGCCTGATTTCGAGAAGAGCAACCTGCCGGAGTTCCGCAAGAAGGCCGAGGGCGAGAGCGCCGAATCGTACCGTCGGGCCGCGCTGCAGTACGTGGATACTCTGCCGATAGACCGTGTTGTCTTCGAGCCCGTGGATACCACCAAGTCCGTTCTGCCCATCCATGTGAGCAACGACGCGCTGAAGCTGTACCGGCGCAGCGATTTCCAGCCCGGGGCCAAGTTCGCATGCAAGTTGTGGCTGAGGGGGCAGGACAAGGACGGCAACGTCAACGAGTTCTCCGGGACCTTGCTGTTCGCCGTGGTGGGCACGTACGACGAACTGAGCCAGATGGTCGCAGCGTACCCCGTCCTTGAGAAGCAGAAGAACCTGCAGGCCCAGGCCTTCACAAAGGCCGACGGCACAGCCGACATGACCATCCAGAAGACACAGGGTCGCCTGGGACCGCTCACGAAGGACTGGAGGGCCGCCGACAAGAAGGACCTTGTTCGACTGTTCGTGCAGATTGGCTCGATGATCTCCTGCTATGTGGCGACGGTCGCCTATGGGGATCCGATGGCCGACGAGGTCGTGCTCCTGAGAGAGTTCCGCGATCGCGTCATGGCGGCGACGCCGGCGGGGCGGCGGTTGATCGAGTTGTACTACGAATACGGCCCCAGCCTGGCCCTGTCTGCGATGGAGCATCCGACGTTGCGGACGGGCTTCAAGGTGGGCATCGATGGAGTTGTCGCGGCCCTGCAGAGGACGGATTGGGACGATCCGCCGACCAGGGTGGTTCTGGAAGGCGTCCTTTCGCAGCTCGCCGCCGCATTGTCGGTGATCCTGCCGGAGAGGGAATCCGCGTTCGACGAGTTTCGAGATGCCTACATTCAACGAGAGAAGATGCCTGTGGGCGCCGGAGTGGGAGGGTACGAGCCATGACGAAGCTGCATTTGAGCCCGAGACGTTCTTTCCTCTTTGCGGCGACGATCGCGATCATCGTGTCCGGGGCCGTCGTCGAGGGGGCAGAGTTGTCGGGCGTCGTGCTCGGCGTGATGGGCGAGAAGATCGCCATCCGGATCTCCCCCGATGTCCTGCCCAATCCAGGCGACAGCGTAGAGGTGTTCGACACCGTGCCGGACCTCGGCGATATCGCTCTCGATTGCGAATGGCAGGTCGAGAGTGCTCAGGGCGATACGGTCCTGGCCGTGACGCAGGACAAGTCACGTGCTACAGCCCAGCCGGATTATAAGGCTGTGATCTACTCGCCCAACCCTCGCCGCATCCGCCCCGTGGAAACCGAGGGCAAGCCGATGGTGAAGGAACCGCCTCCCGTCGTCAAGACCGCGGACAAGACGCCGCCAACCGAGGAAACGAGGATCCCCGATGGACCGACCGCAGATGGAGGCTCTGTCGTCCGCGTGGACGATATCTCCGACGCCAACGGCGCCCCCGGCCGCGTGGTCTGGATGGACAAGGGGCTGTTCGGGGATGGCACGGGCTCCCTCGAACCTGTGCCCGTATTCGATCCGGGGCCCGGCGGCGGCGCGGGAGTCAAGCCCGACGAGGTCGTGCAACTGGACAAAGGGCTGCCTGGGGAGAACGATCCGTCCCAGCAGGTGGTGGTAGTGTTCCCTGAGGAAACCGGTGCAAGTACAGGGGTCACGCTCGACGACGTGGTGCGGCTGAACCAGGGGTCGTTTGGTCGTGCTGAATCGGCCGGCGGAGCGGTAAGCCCGGCAGATCTCGCGACGGACGAACCCTGGGTAACCCAGTGGCAGGTGGAGGATACCCGCGTGGACCTTCCCGGAGGGGGGCGAGCCGGGCTCTACCTGGACTGTGTCCGAAGCGGGCAGGCAAATCCAAGTCCCGGACGCCGTGGGATTCTATATGTGCACCCACTGACAGCCTCCACGCCGGCCAGGATCACGCGTAGCGTGATCCTGCAGGGTCCGTCGCCGGTCCTGAGACTGGCCGTCTGTGGGAACCGGGATGTCGATGGGGGATGGGTGTTGGTTGTCACCGTGGACAGTGCCCGGCTCGGTCCGGAGCGGCTCGTGCGAGGCATCGATGGCTGGCAGGATCTTACATACGATCTGTCCGGCTTCTCCGCGGAGCAGCCCGTCCTGACCTGTGTCGAAGTCTACGCCGCAGGCGAGCAGAATGCATGCGCGTTTTTCGACTCTATCGAGGTGGAAGATGAGGTTCCCGCCTCCCCGCCTGACGAACCTGCACCGCCTCTCGTGGCACGCGTCGAGCGGCTTATCGTCGAAGACAACTTCGACTTGGAGAACGGCGGGAGAGGACAGGCCAGCTACGACGACTTCCGGAACTGGTACGTCCGGGGCGGCGAGGTGGACCTGTTGGGCCATGGCTACCAGGATGCGTACCCCGATCACGGCCTCTACCTCGACATGGATGGGAGTGGATACGCGGCCGGCACGCTGCAATCCAAGGGGGCGTATCGACTCCGCGCCGGCCTCTACAGGCTCCAGTTCGATCTGGCGGGCAATCCGGAGCGAACCCGGAACACGATGACCGTGAGCCTGGGCAAGCTCTACAGCGAGTCGTTCACGCTGGATGCACAAGAGCCGTTTCGGACGATCAGTCGGGAGATTGGAGTGGAGAAGGCTCTGAATGCGTCGCTGGTGTTCAAGCACGCCGGCCGCGACCGAGCCGGGCTGCTGCTCGACAACATCTCGTTGGTCGCCATCTCCTACCCCGGCACGGGCCCTGGGGAATCTCTCCCGCCTCGACCGGTCGCGGCGGGAGATCGGAAGAGCACACGTCTGAACTCCAGTCACATAGCGGTATCT
>ENA-UPTA01003172-UPTA01003172.1-activated-sludge-metagenome-genome-assembly--contig:-NODE-3172-length-16362-cov-5.442019_pt1 | contig 16362 bp, 11 predicted proteins | sample MGYA00238184_ERZ773361 | MGnify/ENA primary metagenome ERZ773361 (study PRJEB29100, sample SAMN05720205) | activated sludge metagenome | isolation source: anaerobic digester from wastewater...
TTGAGATACTCGACTCCTGCGAGGACATCTCGCGCGAAGTCCTCGCTCGTGGCGCATGAAGCGTCGCCCTTGGAACCGCCCACGCCGCGGTCATCCACGCGGAGGACCGCGATGCCTCGGCGGGTCAGGTAGTCCGCGAGGACGAGGAACGGCCTGTGATTGGCGACTGTCTCATTGCGGTCCTGTGGGCCCGAGCCGGTGATCAACAGCACCGCCGGGAAGGGTCCGCCCGTGTTGGGCATCGTCAGCGTCCCGGCCAAGGTCACGCTGTCTCCGGCGTTCTGGCATGTTACTTCCTCGTCCCGATACGGATAGGGCTTCGTGGGCTCCTGGGGCCTCTTGAATTCTCTCGGTTTGGGGGCTTCCTTCACCCGTTTCAACAGCAAATCCAGCGAGGCGGGCTCCTGCGTCCACTTGCCGCTGATTTCGGAATCCTCCGCGTTCATCGTCCCTTCGTAGCGGCCTTTGACCGCACTCACCTCGATGGTGACTTCGTCCTTCTCGATTCCGATCCGACTGATTGGCAGACCGGCGGTGCCCTGGTCGAGACTGTCGAGCGTCCCGGAGAATGAGCCGTCGGGCTTGGCCTGGATGTTGAAGACGAGCCGCAGCGAAGCGGTGGGCGTCACCTTCAGAGTGCCCAGCCAAGTGCCTTCGAGCGAGGGGCTTTTCGCATCGCCCGATCCGGCCTCGGTCCGGAGCGCCGGCACAATCAAGCAGAACGCAGTTACGACCAAGATAATCGTTCGCACGACCTTCATCGTATTCCTCCGCGATTGTGTGTACGGACTCCTATTCGACGACGATCGCCGTCCCGTAGACCAGGACCTCGGCGGCATGCATCATGACTTCCGAGGTCGAGAACCGCAGCCCGACAATGGCGTTGGCACCGAGGTTCTGCGCGTTTTCGATCATACGGTCGATCGACTGTTCCCGGGACTCGGCCATCAGCTTGGTGTACTCGGTGACTTCTCCCCCGACGAGGTTCCGCAGGCCGGCCAGGATATCCTGACCGACGTTCCGGGCGCGGATCGTATTGCCGCGGACCAGGCCGAGGTGCTTGACGATCTTCTTTCCGGGTATCTCATCCGTCGTTGACAGCAGCATATCGTTACCTCCTGACATCTCTGTACCGGTCGCGGCTCCAGAAGAACACTCGTTCCCGCAGCACGGAAACGAATAGTATAGCCAGTCCGCCCAGCAACGCCAGCAGGCCGACCTTCATGAGCATCCCGATGGTCGGGTCCGCGATGATGTTCTCAATGGCCGCAAAGCCCCCGTAGATCAGCAGGGCAATCGCGGCCACGGAGAACAAGATCCATCCCGTGCATCGTTCGATCCGGTTGTAGACGTTCCCCCAGTATTGATCCCAGACGCGGTCCTCCGGCTCGACGAAGGCCACGCTGTCGGTCATCTGTTTGAGCTTGCGGAACTGGGCCAGTTCCCGCGTACAGTCAGGACACCCGGCCAGATGCTCTTCGAAGGCTCGTCGCTGCTCCTCGTTCAATTCGTTGTCCAGGTAGGCCATCATGAGGTCTCTGTGATCCTGGCAGGTCATAACGTCTGACCTCCTTTCTCGGGCTCCCCGGCCTCGCAGGCGTCCGGGGCACCCCTCTGGTGTTCCAAAATCTCTTTCAACTGCTGGCGGGCGTAGAACAGGCGACTGGTCACCGTCCCCCTGTTGCAGAAGAGCACCTTCGCCATTTCGTCATAGGACATATTCCTGAAGTGCCGCAGGATGATCACCTCGCGGTGTTTGTCATCGAGCCGGCTCATTGCTTTCCAGATGCGATCCTTGGCCTCGTTCCGTTCCGCCACGACCTCGGGATCGAAGCAGTCTCGGTCCTCGGGCTCCGGGCACCCGCACTGGGTGTCGTCCAGGGAGCTGGCCCGGCGGACCCGCCTCTTTCGCAGGTGGCTGAAGCACAGGTTCCGGAGAATCTGGTAGAACCACGGGAAGAATCTGCCCTTGGATTGGAGTTGGTCATAGTGCTCGTAGGCCCGAGAAAAAGCCTCCTGGGATAGCTCCAGGGCGTCCTCGCGGTTGCCGACCAGACCCAGCGCGATCAGGTAGGCATCCTTCATGTGGCGTTTGACAATTTCCTCAAACGCCTCTTTCCGGCTTGCATGCGCATCCCACAGGGCCACCGTATTGTCCTGACACGTGCCGTTCACGTTTGACACTCCTGAACCCCCCGGGGTTCAGTCCGAATCGCACAATTTCGGCTCTGTGAGTATAGACTCCCGGCGGGCTTTTTTCTTCAAAGAATCGCGAACGAAGCATGAAATCCGAGCGGCTCGCAGGGTATGCCCGTCCTCTGAGACAGCAAGTGGCGACCCCCGTCGCCATGTGTCGATGCATCTCCTATACTACTCCAGAATCCGAATACGGACCATGTTCGTGGCGTCGTCTTGCTGATCCGGGAGTTCGAGAGACACGCAGAGCGTTGTGCCGACCCAGTCGGATGGCAGCGGTCCCACAAGGGTCATCCCGGCGGCGCCGATCCCGGCGTCGTCCAATTGGCCGTCGAATCCGTCGAAGATGGTCGTATCCGGCAGCGCAGTCCGGGCACTCTCGGTGAGTTCCGAGTCCGCAGAAAGCGAATACGCCAGACGGTAGCGCTGTTGCGCGTTGTCGAGGCCGCCGTTCATGTAGATCTCGATGCTGCCGCCTCGTTGGGCGGAGACTGCGCTGACGTCGGCGCCCACCGTGGTCACCGTGAACGTATGGGCCTGCGGCTCGCCGATGTAGGGGTGTGTCTCGTCGCGGCCGGAGGCGTCCTTGGCCTGGAGGTAGTATTGAACCACGGTGCCCACAGGCTGCGAGGGGATGTAGCCCAGATACTGATGATCCTCCGTCTCCGCGTCGGGCGTCATACCAGCTACGTTCCAGGAGGCAGTCGATTCGCTGCCGTCGGCCAGTGCTCTCCAGGGAACCACCGGCGTACCATCCACGAACTCGGTTTGGCTGTGGGCGACAATCCTGGCGGTGATCGGAAACCCTTGTGACGTGGGCGGGCGATCCAGCAGCGGCGTATGCTCAATATAGAGCATCTGCTCATCAGCGATCCCCATGGTATCACAGTGCAGGGCCCAGAACGGCATCCACCAACTCAGGCCTCCCGCGATGCGGTTGCGGATCCCGATCACCTCATAGCCCGGCATGGCCGCCTCGTAAGTGGCGAGGGCCCCGGCGTCCGCCTCATGATCCAGGATGGGGACGAAGACCTTGCCGTTGAGGATCAGGGAGTTCACGTACGGCTCGTCTTGGGGCGCCTCCACGCGCACCACACGGTAGGGTGTGCCGTGACAACTGACCTGCCTGCCCAGATATGCGGCGGCTGCTTCCGATCGTTCGTAGAGGTCGTTTGACGAAGGCACCTTCGCCACCATGATGGCGTCCGGCGAGAGGAACTTGGCCAAGCAGTCGATGTGCGGATAGCTGCGTAGCCCTTGGGCCTTGTTGGAGACGAAATAGTAGGCGTGGACGCCCCAATAGTCCCGGACCCGCTGCATGAACTCATCGCCCATCGCCGTGTGGCGGATCGCAGTGTCCTCGAGGGAGACCGCGGTGCCCTGGCCATCGGTCATAAAATCGCCGCCGTCGAGGCTTAGGCCGCTGCGATAGACGGTGTATCCCTGCTGCAGGCCGTACGGGGGAATGAACCATTGGTCGGTCTCGAGCTGGTTTTGCACGAAGGCCGGTTCGTTGCCGTCTGTAAACAGAAACCACGGCAGTCCGTCCCGGGCGATCACCCCGTCCGAGAGCTGATAGAATTCGCAGTTGTCTGTATTCACGCCGGCTTGAGATAGTTCGTTCCGTATTTGCTCAACCATGCCGAGCGAATCACAGAGCACGATCAATCTGACGTCGTCGGCGACATACCGATAGAAGTCCCCCCATTCGGAGATCGCGTCCCAGACGACAACCACGGCTTGCATCGGCTCGAACTCCGCCGGGATTCGGACGGGTTTCGGCGGCGGCGTGTTCAGCAAGGGATCGCCGCTTGCCCACACCGGTCCCGCCAAAACGGAAAGCGTGACGAGAAGCCCAACCAACGGGAATGGCAAACACCGTGAAAGGGGCCGCGAGCGATCCATAGCCGTATCTCCTTCGCCTTGCCGCACTCAGTCGAGAATCTGGATAGACACCGTGTCCAGCACGGCGTCTTGCTGATCCGGCAGCTCCAGAGAAAGTCGAATCGTTGTGCCGACCCAATCGGAGGTCAGCGGTCCCACAAGGGTCATCCCGGCGGCGCCGATCCCGGCGTCGTCCAATTGGCCGTCGAATCCGTCGAAGATGGTCGTATCCGGCAGCGCAGTCCGGGCACTCTCGGTGAGTTCCGAGTCCGCAGAAAGCGAATACGCCAGACGGTAGCGCTGTTGCGCGTTGTCGAGGCCGCCGTTCATGTAGATCTCGATGCTGCCGCCTCGTTGGGCGGAGACTGCGCTGACGTCGGCGCCCACCGTGGTCACCGTGAACGTATGGGCCTGCGGCTCGCCGATGTAGGGGTGTGTCTCGTCGCGGCCGGAGGCGTCCTTGGCCTGGAGGTAGTATTGAACCACGGTGCCGACGGGCTGGCTGGGGATATCAGCTTGATACTGATCGTCGCCCAACTCGGCCACGCGGATCATGGGTAGGATGCTCCAGGATGCAGAGGTCTCCGCCTGCGGTTCATTGGCGTCGGCCGGCGCTCTCCACAGGACTACCGGCGTTCCATCCACATACTCAGTTTGGCTGTGAGCCACGATTCTGGCGGTGATCGGGAAGCCCTGTGAAGCAGGCGGACGATCCAGCAGCGGCGTATGCTCAATGTACAGCATCTGCTCGTCGGCGATCCCCATGGAACTACAGTGCAGAGCCGCGCCGGAAGACCAGTAGGTCATACCTGCCCGGGAGCCGTTGTAGACGCCGACTACTTCATAGCCCGGCATGGCCGCCTCATAATTGGCAAGGGCAACCGCATCCGCTTCACTGTCGACGATAGGGACGTAGACTCTGTGATTGACGATGAGAGAGTTGATATACGGCTCATCCTTGCGCGCGTCCACGCGGACCACATTGTAGGGTGTACCGTAGCAACTGACCTGTCTGCGAAAATAGGCCGCGGCCCCTTCCAGACATGCATGGTCGTCATGAGATGAAGGCAACCGCAGGACCATGACAGTGTCCGGGGAGAGAAGCTTGGCCATGCAGTCGATATGATAGTACTTGTCGTTCTCATCCGGGACGAAGAGGTACGTCTGGACGCCCCAGTAGTCCCGGACCCGCTCCATGAACTCATCGCCCATCGCTGCGTGGCGGATGGCGGTGTCATCCAGGGAGGCGGCAGTGCCTTGGCCGTCGGTCATGAAATCGCCCCCATGGACGTTCAGGCCGCTGCGATAGACGGGATACCCCTGCGCCAGGCCATATTGGGGGATAGACCAGTCGCCCGTCACAGGTTGATTGTGTACGAAGGCCGGTACGCTGCGCTCTGTGAACAGGAACCAGGGCAATCCGTCGCGCTCCCAGGGTCTATAGGAGACCTCAACGAACTCGCAGTTGCCCATGTTGACGCCATACTCGGCGAAACGCCGCTCAATCTCCTCGGACGATTGGTCCGGTCCCAGGAGGATGATCACTCTGGCGTCATCCGCAAGAGATCTGTATAGGGCGGGATCTGCATCCCTCATCCAGTCAATGATGACGGCCTGCATCGGTTCGAACTCCGCCGGGATTCGCACGGGCTCCGGCGGCGGCGTGGTCCGCAGGCGATCCCCACTCGCATGAGCGAGTCCTACGGCTGAGAGCAACATCGCAAGCAGACCAAACAGATGGAACGTCAGATGCTCCGGCGTGATGTGAGAACGGTCCATGGCGACATCTCCTTTCCCCGAACAGGGTATGCGGTGCACAAAGGGTATCATCGGTTGCCGCTTTTCTCTGTCGCACGCAGCACAGCAGGCTGCGGATCCACACTCGTATTATAGGGGTACGGCGGTGAGAAGTCAAACGCAAGATGACCGATAGCGAAACCCTGGACGAGCGCCCGAGAATCAAACGAGGTCCGCCGGACCCGTCGATGACGCCGCGTGGCCATTGGACTATCGCAGCCAGATCGATTATGATGCACGATGTCGGGTATCGGCACGTTGAACGGCGTAACACCCGGCGAATCAGGGGTTTCAGAGAAGAGGCCGACGCATCTTGGAAACGAGGGTCATAGAGATGGCCTGCAAGAGCAGGCTGGACGATCAGAGGCTGGAAACCTGCCTGTCTTGCGTCATCTTTCTCGGCCTGTTCATCTACATTTGGCAAGGGATCGAGCCACCACTTCTGTACTCCGGATTCGGCGTATTCACTACCTATCCGATTGTCTCTCTCGATCCCTCCTTCTTATCTGTCACGTTCAGTGCTCCGGGGGGGCCGGTCAGTGGTTTGGCTGCTCTGCTGGCGCAGAGTTACTCCCATGCCTCCCTCGGGTCCTTGGTGATCGCCGTCATTCTCGGCGTGCTCTTGCTGGGAGTACGGCGCCTGCTGCGATCCGGGCAAGCAGGGGAGTTCAGAGACCTGGCGTGGATCCCTCCGCTGCTTGCCTTGGCGATCTATGGTTACTACTATGAGAATCCGATGCCGGTGCTGCTGGCGGTGGGACTGGCGATCTGGACCGCGATCCTCTACGCCGCAGTGGGACTGGGGGCTGTGTCCAGGCGGATGGCGTGGTTCGTGGCGTTCTTCGCAGCGGTTTACTACCTGGCCGGCGCCGCGGCCTTCGTCTTCGCAGGCATCGCGTGCCTGACCGAGGCCCTGCAGAATCGCAGAATCGTGCCGGCTGTCGTGCAGGCAGTCCTGGCCGTCGTCACGGCTTTCGTTTTGGGCGGGCTCGTTTTCGGTCTGGCGCCTCGGGCAGTCTGTACGGCCGGTACGCCCTGGGAGCCGGACAAGGCCCTCGCGCTCTCGCCGTTGGCGAATTGGTTCGCGCTCGTCCTGCACACCTTTGTCCCCAGCTTGCTTCTGGTAGCCCTCGGGGGTCACCTCCTGATACAGGCACAAGCCGGGATGGGTACGCGCAACGGTCGGCGCAAAGCAGGTCGGCACAGGGCCGGAAAACTTATGCAGGCCCGTTGGCGCGGGGGCGATCCTCGTTTGTGGACGGGCCTGCGCATGCTCGCCGTGGCCGTGACGGCCGTTCTATGCCTGACGTTCTCGCGAACACACGTGCATTACGAGCGGGCGTTGCATCGTTATGCGCAAGATCGAGACTGGGATCGTGTGCTGGATCTGGCCGGGCGTATGCGAGGCAGACAGGCGTTTACGCCGGCCGGCGTCTTCGAAATCAACCGGGCCCTGGCGCACCGAGGTCATCTTGGCAGCGAGTTGTGTGCGTTCCCCCAGGATGAGACGAGGACATTGCTGATGACATTCGACGACTTGCCGGGACGCCTGCTCCATACCAAGTCCCTCGAGCTGTATCTGGACCTCGGGTACGTGAACGCCGCGGAGAAGAACGCATACGAACTGCTGGAGCATGAGGGACCCTCGCCCTACGTCCTGGAAGCGCTCGTCCGAATCCACCTGACCAAAGGGCAATACGAATCCGCCCGAGTTGCTTTTCGCGTCCTGAGGAGGTGCGTGGGCTGTCGAGAGTACGTACGACGATGGGAGCCCATCCTAACCGATCCGGCCCGGGCCGAGACCGATCCGCTCCTCCAGTTGTGGCGGAGAGTCAGGCCCACACGGGACAGTACGTCGATCCGGCTTTCCGCTGCGGCGCTGCGAAACCTGCTCGAAGACGTGCCCGATCATCGCCTCGCGTTCGAGTATCTCATGGCGTGCCGCCTCTTGAAGAATGAACGGGTTGAGCTCATCCGCCTTCTGCCCATGCTGAAGCCGCTGGGCTATACGCAGCTCCCACGCCACTACGCCGAGGCCCTGCTGGTGGAGTCTCTGATGACCGGCAAGCCGGTGGATGCGCAGGGCTGGACCCTTGACGCCGATCTGCAACGCCAGTTCGGGGAGATCCGCCGCGTTGTGACGGAATCGCGAGGGAACGACCAAGCGGTATATGAGACGCTGGTGCCGAAGTACGGGGACACCTACATGTTCTACAGCATGTTCGACCTGTGTGGACTCAAGTGACACAGTGGCGGGCGTGGGGAATGACGCGGCCGGCCCCGGTTTCGAGCGGGTCGCTTGTTAACGACCCGCTCGAGGACCGGGGGAGTTCATCCGCAAATCCAGGTCGCACCGCTGCAACTACTGGCAGGCGCGCACATAGTAGTATACCCAGTAGCCCGAGATCTGGCAGTAAACGATCGGGTCCAATACGCAGGGCGACTCCATGCGAAGCACCATGACGTGCGCGGTGCAGGTGCCGCTGTCCACACGGCCGCAGACCCACCGTTCATAGTTGTACGCGAAAACCCCCTCGCAGTATTCGTAGAGCTTCCAGTCGCAGATTTGCATGCTGAACTCTTGCCATAACGTATTACACAGCCAGTAGCCGGCGGTGATCTCCTTCGCAGTGGCATCGGGGAGCTCGGGGAATTGACCCGGGAACGACTGATCTGAGATCAAGATCGCCGTGCCCGTGGGCCAGTCCAGCGGGAACAGGTGCACGCTCTGGCGGTAGTAGAACCTCTTGCCCGACAGATCGACGAGCCAGACGTAGCGGTCGTCCACGCGGTCGAGGACGACGAAGTGATTCTTGCCCGGCAGATACAGGATAGCCTTCGCCGTCCCCAGGGTCTTCAGGGTCGCCAGATCGGTCGTTACGACGCTCGCATTCAGGCCGAGACTCCGGGCGGCCTGCTTCAGATCGTACAGGCTCGTGCGACCGTTCGCTGCGACGAGACGCGACAGGGCCCCGGCGGGCACGGACTTGCCGAACTCGGACGCCACGTGCTCGAGCGCGACGGTCGCACAGTTCTGCGGCTGCCTGCCCTGCGCGGCCCCGTAGGCCAGCCGCTTTGCCAGCAGCTTGTCGGTATCGGCTTCATAGGAATTGATGTACGTGACGGGCGACGCGGTGGCCGCCGATGCGTATTCGACTGTCGCGTCGAGCGCCATGGGCACGGCGAAACTGCTCAGCGACGGCGTCGCTGTGCTGGTGACCTGGATATTCGTCCAGCGCTCGTGGGTTGGCACCTTGCTGCGGATGCTGGCATTTCGCCGCTCGATCTCGACCGCGCTCGGGACCCACTGGCCCGCCTGGAGTTGATAGCCGGAGCATTCGTACGTCACGACCAGGCCCCCTTTGGTCGTGAGCGCAGCCGTCTGCACGGCGTAGTCCCTCGAAGGATCGAGGACGAGTTCGGTCAACAAGCCATCTGCCTTGCTGTCTTTGTGCTCGATCTGCATCTGGATGTACGGGGCGCCACCCACGCTGACCTTGCTGGCCGATATGTTCGCGACGGCCAGTTCCGCAGCGGAGAATCTCCCATTGCCCCAGGGGATCAGACCGGCCGTCAGGGGCCCGTTGACCACGTGGGGCAGCATGCCCGTGGTGTCGACCATCCCCTGGTCCCCTGAGGCGGAGTACGTCGTGTACTTCTGTCCATCCCACGCGAAGACCCGATGCTGGTTCAGAAACTCGTGCGCTTTGAAATGCCGGACCATGAAGTTGCTCGCAAGTTCCGGATCCAGAGGCAACGAGTCAGACCGGCTGATCAGGATGATCTCCCAGTGAAACCGCTGGCCGTCATACTTCACGATTTCGCTGGTCGTCATGGTGTAGGTATTCTCCAGCTCGTAGCGCACATTGAATTCGGCGGCCTCGAGCTCCAGTTTCTGCGGGTTCTCCTCCACAGTGTCCGGCAGGGGGCTCTCGCGAATCTTCTGCTGGCATTCCTCGACCGCCCGGGCGATTTCCGCCTGGATCACGGCCGAGTCGGTGACCTTCGGGCCGGCCTCCACGTAGTGGGTTCCTTGAATCGTTCCGTTGGATATCCACGTGGTGCGCGGCTGGCTGGTGAGTTGCTTGATGATCCCCTGGACTTCGGTCTCGTCCAGGGCTTGTTGTCCGAACGCCGGGCCGGTCAGGCAGAGGGACATCGCCACAAGAGACAGTATCGTCGCGGTCTTCATAGGGTTCTCCTTCCACTCAATTGATGATTAGTGCTCACAATAGAATCTGCCTTCCGATCGCTTGCGGATTCCCACCTTACCACATTCGCCTACTCGTTACAAGTGGTAATTGTGTACTTTCTGCAAATTTTGCAGCTTAACGCCCTCTCACTCCCTGCAAGAGCACAAGCGCTCCGGCGGCAATTCTTCGACGACCCCGAACCGGCATTGCCAAATTGGAGTTCCTGGTGTGACACCCACTCCAGCGTGGACATGGTGGCGTGATGTGTACTCGAGGTCGGCCACAAGCCGGCCCCGTTTCATGGGGGCTCAGCCTGCTGACGGAGAAACGGCAGCCAACCGAGCACCATGGCGACCGCGTCGAAGATGACTCCGTCGAGACCGATGGGCGACACTCTTCGGGCCACGTGAGGGAAGGCTTGGGGGAGATTCTCAGGTTGCCCCTACGGAGCGTTCACCGTTGTGGCAGGGCGGCGATTCCCGACGAGATAGCCGAGGCAAAACGTCAAGGCCGTTGCAAGCGGGAAGTGCCAGGGCCAGGCCAGCGTGATGTGTACGGGCCGGCCGTCGGGCGTGGCGCCGACCACGGCCAGGCTGAGGATCAGGACCAGTAGCACAGCCAGGGCGATGTAGAGGATCTTCTCCGGCTGTTGCCGGAGCCGGCGAAAGGCCTGGACCAGCAGAATCGCGCAGGCCGCCACAACAATCCACTGCGGGATCGCCTGATGCCAGCTCAAGGCGAAGACCATCAGCATGGACAGAGGCACCCCCCACAGCAGGCCCAGGTCGTCGCGCGCGCCCGCAGCGCCGCTGCGCGTCGGGGTCGGCAGGAAGGCCAGCAGGAACACGCCCAGCAGACCGCCGTAGGTGTAGGCCGCCATGGCCAGGGCGAACTGAATCAGATCGGCGTACGACTGGGCGATGACGTCACAGTAGATGGCGAAGGCGGTCAACAGCACGCCCCAGATCAAGACGATGATGCGCGAAGCCCTGACGTAATGGCGTTCGGAAGCCCGCGGCTTGAGGAATGGCTGGTAGAGGATAGAGATGGTGGACTGGGACAGGGCCGCCAGGAGCGAGTCGAGCGTGGAGATGGCGGCAGCGAAGATGGCGGCCATGACCAGGCCCGACAGCACCGGCGGCATCACGTCGACGATATAGACGGCGAAGACCTTCATGGAATCGGCGTCAACCACGACCCGTTCCGGCGCCGTCAGCGGGACATGGCGGTAGTGGACGAAGACTGCCGCCCCGACGAAGAGCAGCAGGAAGGTCAACACCTGTGACAGACTGGACCAGACGATGGCCCTGCGCGCGTACTGCGGACCTTTGCAGGTGAACAGCCGCTGCACCATCAGTTGGTCGGTGCCGTGGGAGGACAGGGTCAGGAAACTGAAGCCGATCAGTCCGCACCAGAGCGTATACGCTTCATGGGCGTTGAGATTCAAGTTGAGCACCCGGAACTTGCCGGCGTCGTGGGCCTCGGAGATGATGGCTGCCAGGCCGCCGTCGACGCTGGTCGCCGCGAACGCCACGGCGGCAACAGCCCCGACGACGAACAGCAGGAACTGAATCGCGTCGGTCCACACGACGGCTGTGATCCCGCCCATCATGGTCCAGCCGATGGAGACCACGCCGATGATGACGATGGAGGTGACGACATCCGTACCGGTGACGACCTGAAGGGCTTTGGCCGCGATGTAGACGCGGGCGCCCTGGGCGAGGATGCCGCCGATCATGAACAGGCCCGTGGTGATGCTCTTCACGCGCGGGCCCAACTGCCGGCCCATGTACTCGTACGGGGAGTAGATCTCGCGTTCGTAATAGGCCGGGATGAAGAAATAGCCGATGAGCAAGCGCGCCAGGATGGTCCCGAGGGCAAGTTGGATGTAGGTCATGTCGCCGCCGGCGGAGAAGACCAGGGCCGGGACGATGAGAAAGGTCGCGGCCGACAGCTCGGTGGCGATGATGGAACCACAGACGGCCGGCCAGGGCAGCTTGCGGCCGCCGAGAAAGAAATCTTTCATTGACGCTTGCTTGCCGGCCAGCAGCCCGCCCAGCACGGTTGTCAAGACGAGGTATGCGACGATGACGAGCCAGTCCCGCGTGGTGAAATTCCGCGAGATCGCATCGAGGGCGACTCCAACGCGACGGGACTGAATCTCCTGTTCCAGGGCCCCAACGTGCGCCTCGGCTCGCCGGAGCAGGCTCTCGTGCTCGCGCACAACGTGCAGGGCGCCCAGATGCACAGACCCCATGCCGTCACGGCCCTCTATGCGTTCGGCAAACGATGTCCAGCGGGCCGTGGCCTGCACGAGTTCATCTCGCCTGGCTCGAGCAGTCCGCCACTGCGCTCGCAACTCTTTCAACTGCGCCAGCGCGGCGTCCGTCTTCGCGCCGCCGACCGTGGCGAGCAGGTCGTCGTCGGAGATATCCCCGTCGGAGACCTCGGTCATTCCGGAATCCCCGGCCGCCTCGGGAGATTGCAGCGCCTCCCAGATCGCATGGGCGCGGGCCTGCACGGCAGCGGGAAAGGAGCTGATGAAATCGTCGAAACGAACAGGATCTTGGGCCGGCGCCGAACGGGTCGCCGACAAGACCACCAGTGTGACAACCGTCATCAACGGCATACGGGCGCGCGGTTGTGTGTCCGCTGGCATCATGCCGTCTCCCGTGCGTCCACAATGGCCCGCCGCAGAATCTGGTCGTTCCGTTCCAGGATCGCCATCGCCTGGTCCAGGTCCACGCGCCGGAAGTGCATGACGACAGCGGCCTTGAGTTGCCCGTCGGCCCGTTTGAGTAGGGCCTGGGCCTGCCGGCGCGACAGGCCGGTCAGCTCCATGAGGATCCGCAGCGAGCGGTCGCGGAGCTTGTTGTTGACCGCTTGCAGATCGACCATGAGGTTGCCGTAGACCTTGCCGAGCTTGATCATGGTTGTGGTCGTGAGCGTGTTGAGCACGAGCTTCGTGGCGGTCCCCGCCTTCATCCGCGTCGAGCCCGTGACCAGCTCGGGGCCCACGACGGGATTGATGATAATGTCGGCCGGAATCGATTTGACGACTTCCGGCGCGCAGGTCACGCAGAGGGTCGCGGCTCCGATCCGCCTGGCCCGACGCAGGGCTCCATGCACGAAAGGCGTCACGCCGCAGGCGGCCAATCCGACGACCACGTCGCGAGAAGTGACGCGCCTCTTATCGATTGCGGCTGCGCCATCCTGCGGATAATCCTCCGCCCCCTCGATCGAGCGGACCAATGCCCGTCGCCCGCCCGCGATGATGCCCTGGACCAGCGACCGCTTGACGCCGAAGGTCGGTGGACATTCGGAGGCGTCCAGGACCCCGAGCCGGCCGCTCGTGCCCGCGCCGACGTAGAACAGTCGCCCGCCGGCGCGAAAGCGGTCGACGATGATATCGATCGCGGCTGCGATGTTCTTTCGCTGCGAGCCGACGGCCTCCGGCACGGTCCGGTCCTCCGAGTTGATCAGGTCCACGATTTCGAGCGTGGATAACGTGTCGATGTTCGTGCTTCTGCGGTTACATCTCTCGGTGGTTGGCAAATGTCTGTGTGTAGTCATCGTCCCGGCACGATCTTCCCTAATACGACCGGCTCATCCGCCCCGGTGACGCTGGGGACATTGTTGGCGATGCCCCGGATTGTGGCGTACGCCAGAATCGCGAACGAGACGGCCTCCTTGGCATCGACGCTGATGCCGAATTCATCCGTCGAGCGGATTCTAACGCCGTCGAGCTGCCGCTGCAACATCCGAACGAGCGTCGCGTTGTGGGCCCCGCCGCCGCAGAGGATCATCTCGTCCGGTATTCTTGGCAGGAACCTGCGACAGGCCGTCGCGATACTCGAGGCGGTGAACGCCGTGGCGGTCGCGAGCACATTCTCCGGGGTCAGTTTTCGTTTACGAGCCTCGCCGTAGAGCCATTCACAGTACGCCTGCCCGAACTGTTCCCGGCCGGTGGACTTGGGAGGCCGCCGTCGCAAGAACGGGTGGCGCAGCATCTCCTTCAAGAGTCCCTCGTGTACGTTGCCTCTCGCTGCCATGGCGCCGCCGGGATCGTACTGCTTTCTGCCTTCTGTCAGCGCGCGAACGAGGCCGTCGATGACCATATTCCCCGGCCCGGTGTCGAATGCCAGGATGCTCGGGGCACCACCTTCAGTCGTTGCTTGGCGTCGGTCCTCACCGTGGCGAGGGCATCTTGCCCTTGCTCTTCGCTCGTGGTGCATCTCATTGGCTGGTAAGGCGAGGCCAGGATGGCCTCGCGACGCAAGGGCGGGACGCCCTCGCCACGAAGCAGGCAGAAACGTCACATTCGCAATGCCGCCGATATTTTGGACGGCCCGGCACAGCCGCCGGTCGGAGAAGAGTACGAAATCGGCGTAGGGCACCAGCGGCGCCCCTTCGCCTCCCGCCGCCATATCTCGCGGCCGAAAATCGGCAACGGTCGTGATCCCGGTCCGCTGGGCAATCCGCGAGGGCTCGCCGATCTGGAGAGTCGAGCGGATCACCCGCCCGCCGTACCTGGGGCCTTGGGGATTGTGCCAGATGGTCTGTCCGTGCGAGCCGATCAGATCGACGGAAGCCAGCGGCACCCCGCTCTTGCCGCACAGTCTGATGACAGCTTCGGCAAAGACCTCCCCCAACACGTGGTTCAAGTGGCAGATGTCGTCCACTCTCGCCGTCTCGGGCGAGCACAGGGCGAGAATACTCCTTCGCATCGCAGCGGAGTACGGAAACGTCTCAAACGCCAGCAGATCGACCTTGCGCCCGCGAATGTCCACGATGGCGACATCGACCCCATCGGCCGAAGTCCCCGACATCAGACCGACGACCCGCATCCTCTCTTGTGCACGTCTTGTCATACGATTCGTGTCCATTCTGAGCACTCGCAGCGTGCCAGGGCCCCCGCTAAGGATGCGCGGGCCCGAATCGTTCTATCACGAATTCACGATAACCACAGGACAGGATTGCCAATGTCTCTGTATCCACGACGGTCAAACCGGCGCCGTGGCGAAAACTCGCCTCCCGGCCGCGCAACGCGCACCTGTGAACCTTCTGGAGACGTCTCTCTACCGGCACGGCTGCCTCGAGCGCAACGTGAAAGACGTCCGCCGCGTCCGCACCGCCGGCATTCGCGAATCCGATCAGAAACACGCGATCGCTGCGTTCGACAACGAGGTTGAGGTTCTGGTACGAAGCGTAATCACCGTCCGACCAACTCGACCGGTCGGCCTTCTTCGCGTCCCAGCTTTCGCGCAGCTCGAACCGACAATCGGAATCGCTTAAAGCCTTGCCGTTGGAGCGGTAGAAGTCGATCGTGGCCGAGTCCCACGTGCCCACACACAACACGTGCCGGTCGCCGACTTTGGCCAGCGCGACGGCGCCGGCTGTGGCGCGTTCGTAAGCGCCGTGGCGTTCGATCTCGATTGCCGGCTCCAGTGGGCCGGCGCGCAGCAACTCGGGCAATCTCAGAATCCAGACCTTCGAAACGACCTTCCGGTCGTCATCCTCGATCCCGACGGCCAGGTAATCACCGCAGACCTGCAAACCCCCGGCATGCTTGAAAGGCCGGGGCAACAAAGGCTTCAGCGCGGCCACTTGTGCACCCGACCTTTCGAGCGCAAGCAAGACCAGATAAGACTCCGCGGAGGCGCTGCCACTCATCACGATGAACGGTCTTCGTTCGATTTCGGCCTGTTGTATCCCTTGAAGATGGCCACCGTCCGGGACGCGGAGACCGCCGGCTTGGCAGGGAACCGCGCGAGGCGCTTCCGGAATCCTATGAAGCGCAGCCAAGACGTCCTCCACCGTGGCATTCGCTTCCCGCAGCGTCGCGTGGACGTTGGCGCTACAAGCCAGGAGTAGCAATACGACCAGCATCCTCCAAAGGAGACCGCATTCAACCAGGCTGTCTGCCACGCCGAGTTTCATCGCTCACAGCGTAACAGAATCCACGCTGGGAATCGACCCCTTGCTTCCTGTCTCCGCGAGCCGGCTACAGGAAAACAACGCATCTGCCCCGCGACACGCAGACGCTTCTTCCATCCGGCTTCTGCCACCGCGCACCCCATGCAATTCCTCCACGTTGGTCCAATCCACCAACCGATGCGACTGTAAACGGCCGGTACAGCGTTTCTATCTGCAACACGGGCGCAGTCCGCTTCTGGGGGAAGACGATTGCGTTTTTCGCTTTGCCGGATACCGGCGGGGATGTGGGGGGCTATCGGCCTGGCAATCAGTCTTTGACATGACGCAGGAATCCGCATAGCTTACCGGGCGTGGC
>ENA-UPTA01003173-UPTA01003173.1-activated-sludge-metagenome-genome-assembly--contig:-NODE-3173-length-16358-cov-9.570140_pt1 | contig 16358 bp, 12 predicted proteins | sample MGYA00238184_ERZ773361 | MGnify/ENA primary metagenome ERZ773361 (study PRJEB29100, sample SAMN05720205) | activated sludge metagenome | isolation source: anaerobic digester from wastewater...
ATCCACCTCAACGCGAGTCGGTGCCCGGTCGCCACGACGGCGAGCAGCGTCGGAGACGGTCCCGTCGGCAGATCCATCTCGAACGTCCCGTCCGGTCCACACACGACCGACGGCGGCTCGCCTTCGAAACCGACGAGCGGGCCGAGCGGGCCGAAGACGCGCGCCCCCGGGACGGGAGCTCCCGCGGCGCCGAGAACCTTGCCGCGAAGTTGCGCCGCGCGCTCGAGCCCAAGCTCGACCTCGGCAGCCCGGTCCGCGTCTACCTCGACTTCCCGGACGGCCTGTTCGTAGCCACGCGCCGTCGCGGTGATCCTGACGGACCCTGCCGAGAGGTTGCAGAAGCGGACGACACCGTCCGGGAGGCTCGTCCGGCCGTGCATGGACCCATTTCGGCCGTCGACCAAAACCACGTCGAGCTCCAGGCGAGCGTCGCCGATCGGCTCTTTCGTGGTGGCGTCGCGCACGCGAACGGAGATCCCCCCGGGCCTCGTTCGGAGGGCGACCCCGGCTGCGTCCGGACCGCGCGGGTCGAGCTCGACGGCCACCGTGGCGCAGTCGGCCGTCGGCTTCGTCCAGACGCTCACGGATCCGCCAGCATGAAGGAACTCGAGCCGGAAGCTCCCCTGCGCGTCAGTACGAACCTCGTGCCGCGATCGCCCCCTGGTCCAGGACCTCATCAAGCCGACCAGAGCGTCGCCGATCTCCTTTCCGTTCTCGTCCTCCACCCGCCCCGCGACCGCCTCGCGGGTCAGCTCGAGGCCCAACCGGTTCTCGTTCCCTTCGGCCACGGGGACCTCAATGGAGCCGACGGTTTCGTCGGGCGTTCGAACTGCCAGCCGGTACTCCCCCGGGATGAGCTGATCGAAGGTCGCTGCCGACCCGGCCCGAACCTCCCGGCTCAGGTTCGGCGCCCGGGCGGGAGGACTCAACCCCGGCACGGGCCGAACCAGGCTCAGATCGAGGGTGAGAGGACCAGTATCCTCCTCGTCCGGGAGCCCGGAGCGGATGGAGACGGCGAGACTCGTCCGGCGAGGCAGTCGAATGGTCCCCAGGTCGAGCACCCCGTCGACCAGCCGCCCCGCGGCGGCCAGGCGGATTCCCGGCTGTCCCTCGAACAGCATGTTGAAGACGACCCGCTCCCTTTCCTCGGGAATCGGATCCAGCACGAGGACGCCGCTCGCCACCGAGGCTCCGTTCCGCTCGTAGAAGGCGGTCCAGGCGGCGAGCTCCAGCTCCTCCTCCTTGCGCGGCCGTACGATCGGCTCCACCTTGACGACGGGCCGATCGCGCATTTCGGCCCCGCTCGCGTCGACGAATCTCACCTTGAGCCGATACGGATCGCTCTTCTTCGCCGGTTGTCTCGATCCATCGAGGGAAGCGGCGTCGACCAGCCTGAGGAGAGAACCCCTCGAGCCATCCGGCGCCAGGACGAGATCGATCCTGCCTCGCGGAACCGCGAAGCCGCCGCCCCACTCTTTCGAGAGGGGAGGGATGGCCAGGAAGGGCGCCCCCGGCTCGTTTCGTCGTGCCCAGACCCGGCCTGCTCTGCCGCCAAACGGATGGAACCGGGCTCGGGCAGCCATCGGACAGGAGACGAGCTCCTTGGCCGGCTCGACAAAGGCCTCGCAGGTCTCGTGAAGGGGGCTCGACACACGCACACGCGCCGTTCCTGCGGGAAGGGCACAGCCTTCCCCCTTCGCCGCAGGCCGCACCTCCCGCCGTCCGAGCGACGCCCCGTCGCGCGAGAAGGACTCGACGAGAACAACGCCCGGAGTCCCGCTTGGGAACGCCGCGGAGATGTCGAGACGAACCTCGGGACGAATGGTCTCGTCCGGAGCGAGGGCGAGGGAAGCAGAGAGGGCCGTCGCCGCCAGGATCACCACGCGCTCCCTAGATGTCCTTCTCCTGCACGTCCTTCAGGCCGCACTCTTTAGGGTTCGGACAGCCTTCGGGATAGCTGACCGAGCACGCGTATTCCGACTTCTGCGAGAGGTAGCAGCACTCCCCAGGAAGGAAGCACGCGGAGTGGTTGTCGACACAGTCGGTTCGCCCATTCCGCCAGCCCGGCGCGTCGCCGACCTGATGACACAGCTTGTAGTTGTCGCCGTCGCTGCGGCACACCTCGCACGCCGCGGTCGCGGGCCGGCTCGCGAACAGCAAAGACAGGACCACGAGGACGAGGGCGATCGCAGGGATACTCTTTTGAGCCGTCACTATCAGTTCTCCTCTTCTTCGAGAATCGGACGACGGTACGACGGCGGGGCGGAGGGCGACAAGAGAGGGACGCCCCTGAGCGCGAGAAATCAGGCACTCTCGCGGACACGTGAACTGAACGGGGCCGTCTCGGCGACGAACCGGGCGGGATGCGGGCAACCGGCGGGTGCAGAACCGGCTCTGCGGCGTGGGATTCTGCGCGCGTCAGGTGACGGGAACGCTTCGCCCCGCGCCCCGTCTTCATCTCAGACCGCGCGAAGCGCGCACCGCGAAGGGCGGTGGGCGGGGGGCGCGGGGTGGGTCAACAGGGGGGGCGCGGGGTGGGTCAACAGGGCGGGCGCGGGGCGGCTCCGAGCCTCAGTCCATCTGCCGCCGGAGGAACGTCGGGATGTCGAAGATGTCGTCCTTCGGGCTCCGGGTCTGGACGAGGTTCACTCCGTAGCCGGAGTCCTCGGGGATCGCCTCCTCCGCGAGGGGGAGGCGCGGCCGCTCGACGGGCTTCTCCGCGGCGCGCCGGGCGGCGACGGGGGCGTCGAAGCCGGTCGCGATGACGCTGACCTTGACCTGCTCCTTCATGCCGCCGTCCTGGACGAGGCCGAAGATGATGTTCGCGTCGTCGTCGGCCGCCTGCTGGACGATCTGGCACGCCTCGTTGAACTCGGCGAGCGTGAGGTCCTCGCCGCCCGTGACGTTGATGAGGATCGCGCGGGCGCCCTGGATCGACTGCTCCTCGAGGAGCGGGTTCGAGATCGCCTTCTGGGCCGCCTCGACCGCGCGATGCTCGCCTGTCGCTGTGCCGGTCCCCATGAGCGCCATCCCCATGTTCTCCATGACGGTCTTCACGTCGGCGAAGTCGACGTTGACGTAGCCGGGGACGGTGATCAGGTCGCTGATCCCCTGCACCGCCTGGCGGAGGACGTCGTCGGCGATGCGGAACGCCTCCCAGGCCGTGATGTTCCTGTCGACGAAGGCGTAGAGCCTCTCGTTCGGGATCGTGATGAGCGTGTCGACGTACTCGCGCAGCTCGGCGATCCCCGCCTCGGCGAAGCGGCTCTTGCGCTGCCCCTCGAAGGAGAACGGCTTGGAGACGATCGCGACGACGAGCGCCCCCGCCTCCGAGGCGAGCTTCGCGACGACGGGCGCCGCGCCCGTGCCGGTGCCGCCGCCCATCCCCGCGGTCACGAAGACCATGTCGGAGCCGGCGAGCGCCTCGGCGATCTTTTCGGCGTCCTCGAGGGCGGCGGTCCGGCCGATCTCGGGGTTCGAGCCGGCCCCCATCCCCTTCGAGGTCGAGAGCCCGAGCTGGATCTTCTGCGCGGCGCGGTTCACGCGCAGGACCTGGAGGTCGGTGTTCGCGGCGATGAACTCGACGCCCCGGATGCCGGCCTGGATCATCCGGTTCACGGCGTTGCCGCCCCCGCCGCCGACCCCCACGACCTTGATCCGCGCCGGGGTCAGGATCTCCTCGCCCATCGTGATGGCAGGCGTCGTGCTCGCCTCGTCCTCGAAAAGAATCATCTCTTCCTCCAGGTCCCTTCAGATGGCCGACGCCGGGGCGAACATCTTCCCCAGCGAGTTCTTCAGCTTCGACAGGAGCCCCGCGGGCGCCGCGGGGCGTCCCTTCGGCGAGGCGGCGCCGCCGCGTCCGACGAGGAGGAGGCCCGCGACGCAGGCCCACTCCGGGCCGTTGATGACGTCGACGAGGCCGCCGAGCCCGCGGGGGGTGCCGATCCTCACCGGGACGCCGAGCACCTGCTCGGCCTCGTCGGTCATCCCGTCGAGCGCGGCCCCGCCCCCCGTCAGGACGAGGCCGGCGCGCAGCTCCTGCGGCGGGATGTCGGCCGTGGCCTCGCGCCAGAGGACCTCGAAGAGCTCGCGGGCGCGCGCTTCGAGGATCTCCGCCATGTAGCTCCGCGCGACCGGGTGGACCTCGCGCCCTCCGGTCCGCGGCACGTCGACAGTCTCCTCGGCGGGAGAGAGGCCCGCCACGGCGGCGCCGTACTTCTTCTTCAGCCTCTCGGCGTCGGGGACGGGCGTCTTCAGGAGGACGGCGAGGTCGCTCGTGAAGAGGTCGCCGCCGATCGGGATGACGGCCGTGTGCGCGAGCGCTCCCTGCCGCCAGACCGCGATCTCCGTCGTCCCGCCGCCGATGTCGGCGAGGACGACGCCGTGGTCCTTCTCGTCGGGCGTCAGGACGGCCTCGCTCGCCGCGAGCGGCTCGAGGACCATCTCCGTGACCGCGACGCCGGCGCCGTTGACGCACTTCAGGAGGTTCTGCGTCGTGGCCACGGGGACGGTGACGACGTGGACGTCGGCCTCGAGCCGGCTCCCGACCATCCCGAGCGGGTCGGCGACGCCGTCCTGGCCGTCGACGACGAACTGCCGCTGGAGGACGGCTAGGATCTCGTAGTCGGAGGGGATCGGGCAGGAGCGCGCGGCGTCGAGCGCGCGGTCGATGTCGTCGCGGGAGATCTCGCGGTTGCGCGCGGCGACCGCGACGACCTGCCGGCTGTTGAACGACCTCACGACGGGGCCGGCGACGCCGACGACGGCGCGCTCGATCTGGACGCCCGCCATGATCTCGGCTTCTTCCGTGGCGCGCTTGATGGCCTCGATCGTGGCCGGGACGTCGATGATCGCCCCCTTGCGGGTCCCCTTGTGGGTGGCGATCCCCTTGCCGACGACGTCGACGCGCCCCTCGCTCCCGGTCTCGGCGATGAGCGCGCAGACCTTCGAGGATCCGATGTCGAGGCTGACGAGGTACGGGCTGGTCTTCGGCACGGGTCCTTTCCTCAGGTGTCGCTCCGGGCGACTTCGTCGCCCGGGGCCTTCAGGACGATTCGGTTCTCGAACCTCAGGTCGACCTCCCGCGGGAGGAGGCCGTGACGCGAGAGCTCGGGGGCGAGGGCGAGGAACGCGCGCCAGCGGGCGAAGGCCCGGCCCGGCGCGAGGGCGTCGTCGCCGAGGAGGAGCTTCAGTCGCGCCGGCGCGTCGACGACGGCGAAGCCCTCGGGGAGGACGACGATCTCGGAGACGCGGGCGTGGAGCTCCGGGTCCTCTCCGGCGAGCCGGGCGAGGAGGCGCGCGCCGCGCGAGACCGCCTCGTCGGGCGACGCGACGCCCGACGGGTCGAGGACGACGTAGCGCGGGGCACCCGGTCCGCCCGAGAAGGCCGCGAGCCAGAGGCCGTTCTGGTCGACGGTCCAGAGCTCGCCGTCCCGCCGGGCGAGGGCGACCGGCGCGCGCGGCTCGACCTGCACGGAAACGGTGTCGGGGACGACGCGTCGGGCCGCGGCGCGCGCGACCCACGGGCGCGCCGAGAGGTCGGCGATTGCCGCTTCGAGGTCGACGGAGAAGAGCGGCCGCCCGATCCACGGGTCGGAGAGCGCCTCCACCTCGTTGCGGTGAGGCTCGGGGACGCCCGTCAGGACGACGCGCGTCACGAGGAACTTCGGGTGCCGGTGGACCGCGGCCCAGGCCGCCGCCGCGCTCCCCCCGAGCAGGAGGAGGACGGCGAGACCGAGGGCGAGCCGGCGGGTCGGCCGCCCCCGTCGGGGCGCCCGCGGAGGGCGGATCGTCCCGGGACGGTAGAACGGGCCGCTCACGCCACGCCTCCCGCCGCGAGGTATTCCTCGCCGACCCGGTTCACGTCGCCCGCTCCCATCGTCACGAGGAGGTCGCCGTCCTTCAGCTCCGCCTCGAGCCGCGCCACCGCCGAGGCACGGTCGTCCAGGTCGGCGACGTTCCGGTGCCCGCGAGAGCGCGCGGCGTCGGAGACGAGGCGCGACGTGACGCCCGGGATCGGGGCCTCGCGGGACGGGTAGACCGGGAGGACGTAGACGGCGTCGGCCGCGAGGAGCGCCGCGCCGAAGCCCTCGGCCTGGTCGCGCGTCCGCGTGAAGAGGTGCGGCTGGAAGACGACGACGAGCCTCCGCTCGGGGTGCGCCTGGCGGGCCGCCCCGAGCGTGGCGGCGACCTCGGTCGGGTGGTGGGCGTAGTCGTCGACGACGAGGACGCCGTCCCGCTCGCCCTTCCGCTCGAAGCGCCGCGCGACCCCGGCGAAGCTGCCGAGCGCCTTCGCGCAGGCCTCGAACGGCACCTCGAGCTCGCGCGAGACGGCGATCGCCGCCAGGGCGTTCTTGACGTTGTGGAGGCCGGGGAGCGAGACCTCGAGCGTCCCGAGGACCTCTCCGGCTTCGATCGCCGTGAAGCGCGAGCCGCCGCGGTCGAGGGAGAGGTCGCGGGCGGTCACGTCGGCCTGCGGCGTCAGCCCGAACGTCACGACCCTCACGCGCGACGAGAGGGCGGGGCGGATCTCCTGGACGTTCGGGTCGTCGAGGCCGAGCAGCGCCGCCCCGAAGAACGGGACGGTCGCGGCGAACTGCGTGAAGGCCGCCTTCAGGTCGGCGAGGTCGCGGTAGGTGTCGAGGTGCTCGAGGTCGATGTTGTTGACGACCGCCACGACGGGCCGCAGGCGCAGGAACGAGCGGTCGAACTCGTCCGCCTCGGCGACGAGGAGCTCCCCCTCGCCGAGACGCGCGTTCGTCCCCATGGCGCGGACGCGGCCGCCGACGACGATCGTCGGGTCGAGGCCTGCGGCCTGGAGGATCGAGCCGGTCATCGAGGTCGTCGTCGTCTTGCCGTGCGAGCCGGCGACCGCGACGCCCGTCTTCACCCGCATCACCTCGGCGAGCATCTCGGCCCGCTTGATGACCGGCACGCCGGCGACCCGCGCGGCGACGAGCTCGGGGTTCTCCTCGGCAACGGCCGAGGAGTAGACGACGACGTCGGCCCCGGCGACGTGCTCGGCCCGGTGACCGGCGGCGAAGACCGGGATGCCGAGGTCGCGCAGGCGGCGCGTCTCCTCCCCCTCGCGCAGGTCGGAGCCAGTGACGGTCAGGCCGACGCTCGCGAGGATCTCGGCCAGACCGGACATGCCGACCCCTCCGATCCCGACGAAGTGGACGCGGCGGACGCGGAGGAAGTTCACGGCGCGTGCTGCGAGACGTTGAGGAGGACCCCGACCGCGATCAGGTCCGCCCAGAGGGCGGAGCCGCCGTACGAGACGAACGGGAGCGGGATCCCCTTGGTGGGCAGGAGGGCGAGGACGACGGAGATGTTGACGAGGGCCTGGACGACGATCATCACGGCGAGGCCGACGCCGAGGAGCCGCCCGAAGGAGTCGGGCGCGTTCACGGCGGCGCGCATGCCGCGGGCGAAGACCATCCCGAAGAGGCCGAGGACGAACGCGCAGCCGATCAGGCCGAGCTCCTCGCCGACGATCGCGTAGATGAAGTCGGTGTACGGATAGGGGAGGAAGAAGAGCTTCTGCCGGCCGTCGCCGAGGCCGAGCCCGGTCAGCCCTCCGGTGCCGACGGCGATGAGCGACTGGTAGGCCTGGTAGCCGGTCGTCTGGATGTCCGACTCGGGGCTCAGGAACGCGAGGATCCGGGCCCTGCGGTAGGGGGCCGACCAGGCGTAGGCCACGAGCGCGGGGAGCGCGAGCGTCGCCGCCCCGGCGAACCAGCGGAGGCGCAGCCCGGCGTAGAAGAGCATCGCCGCGGCGATCGCGAAGTAGGAGAGCGCCGTCCCGAAGTCGGGCTGGAGGAGGACGAGGCCGCTCAGGAGCAAGAGGAGCCCGGCCACCGGGAGGAGGGTCCGCTTCACGTCGTCGAGCTCTCCTTCGCGCCGCGAGAGGAGCGCCGCGAGCGCGACGACGAGGCCGATCTTCCCGAACTCGGATGGCTGGATCGAGAGCGGCCCGAGGTCGATCCAGCGGCGTGTGCCGTTGATCGGCCCGAGGAAGAGGACGGCGACGAGCGCGAGGACGAGGAGCACGAGCCCGGCCCTCACGACGCGCAGGTCGTTCCAGAACCGGTAGTCGACCTTCATGGCTCCGACCGTGAGGGCCGCGCCGAGGAGGACCGCGATCCCCTGCTTCACGACGAAGTAGAGCGGCTGGGAGGGGCCGCCGGCCTTCGGGAGGTAGATCTGCATCGCCGATGCGCTGTAGATCATCAGCATCCCGATCCCCACGAGGAGGACGACGGGGGCGAAGAGGAGGCGGTCCACGGCGAGCTTGCGCGCCACGTCAGCCTCCCGCCTCGGGGAGGGCGAGGACGAGCTCCTCGAAGGCCTCGCCCCGGTGCTCGAAGTTGCGAAACTGGTCGAACGAGGCGCAGGCGGGCGAGAGGAGGACGACGTCCCCGGGCCGCCCCTCGGAGGCCCCGACCTCGACGGCGCGGGCGATCGTCCCGGCCTCCTCGCAGGCGACGCCGTTCGAGAGCGCCTTCATCACCGCCGGCCCGGCCTTGCCGATGGCGAGGACCTTTCGCACCTTCCGCGACGCGAGCGGGAGGAGGCGCCGGAAGTCGTCGCCCTTGTCCTTGCCGCCCAGGATCAGGAAGACGCTCCCGTCGGCGAATCCCTCGAGGCTCTTCAGCGTCGCGTCGACGTTCGTTCCCTTCGAGTCGTTGTAGAAGGCGACGCCGTTCCGGGTCCTCACGAGCGCGGTGCGATGCCGGAGCCCCTTGAACGTGCGGAAGGTGCGGACCGCGCTCTCGGGCGTCACGCCGAGGGGAATCGTCGCGGCGAGCGCGGCGAGCGCGTTCTCGACGTTGTGCGAGCCAGGGAGGAGGAGGTCGTCGCGCCGCGCGTAGACGCGCGGACCCATTCCGGCGGCGTCGGCGAGGAAGAGGCCGTCCTTCAGCCAGGCGCCGGCCTCGACGGCCCGCGCGCGGCTGAAGAGGAGCCGCCGCGCCCGCGTCCGTATCCGCGCCACGAGCGGGTCGTCGGCGTTCAGGACGGCGACCTGCGCCTCGTTCTGGCACTCGAAGACCCGGGCCTTCGCCGCGCCGTAGTCGTCAACGGAACGGTAGCGGTCGAGGTGGTCGGGGGTGAGGTTCAGGTGGACGGCGACATCGGGAGCGAGGCGCCGGAGCCCCTCGAGCTGGAACGAGGAGAGCTCGACGACCCAGACGCGGCTCGGCGGCGGCGGCGGGGCCGCGTCGGCCGCGCCGAGCGCGTACTCGATCCACGGCGTGCCGAAGTTTCCGCAGGCGACGGCGTCCCGCCCCGCGTCACGCAGGAGCGCGGCGGTGAGGGCCGTGGTCGTCGACTTGCCGTTCGTCCCGGTGATGCCGACGACGAGACCCGGGACGAGGCGCGAGGCGAGCTCGACCTCCGCGATCACCGGGATCCCCGAGGCGCGCGCGGCGTCGAGCGCCGGGATCGACATCGGGACGCCCGGCGAGACGACGCAGAGGTCGACGCCGTCGAGGAGCGAAGCGGGGTGTCCGCCGAGGACGAGCGAGAGCCCCTCGCCCGTCGGGAGCGTCCCGAGCGACTCGGCCGGAGCGGAGTCGGTGGCGACGACCCTCACGCCCCGCTCGAGGAGCGCGCGGACGGTCGCTTTCCCCGACTTCGCGAGGCCGAAGACGGCCGCGCAGGCGACTTCCGGGAGGTCCGGTCCGAGCGAGAGGCTCACGCGCCCCCCGCCCGGAGCCGCTCCAGCTCCGCGAGCGCCTCGCGGGCGACGAGCCGGTCGTCGAAAGGCTCCTTCCGTCCCGCGGTCACCTGATAGGTCTCGTGCCCCTTGCCGGCGACGACGACGACGTCGCGCGGCCCGGCCCCGGCGAGGGCCCGGCCGATCGCCTCGCGCCGATCGAGGACGACGAGCGGCTCGCGCCCCGCCTCGGCCGCGCCCGCGGCGACCTCCGCCGCGATCGCGGCCGGCTCCTCGGAACGCGGGTTGTCGGATGTGACGACGACGTGGTCGGCGAGCTCGGCGGCGATGCGCCCCATCTCGGGACGCTTCCCCCGGTCGCGGTCGCCGCCGCAGCCGAAGACGACGCGGAGCGCGCCGCCGCGCGAGGCCGCGAGAGCCCGGGTCGTCTTCAGGACCCCCTCCAGCGCCGCCGGCTTGTGGGCGTAGTCGACGAGGACGAGGAGGCCGAGCGCGTTCGGCACGCGCTCGAGCCGCCCCGGGACGGCGGAGAACGCTCCGAGGCGCTCGGCGATCGCGGCGGGCGGAAGCCCGAGCGCGAGCGCGGCGCCCGCCGCCGCGAGGAGGTTCTCGGCGTTCGGGGCGCCGAGAAGGGGCGAGTCGATCTCGAACGACGTCCCCGTCGCCCGGCGCTCGACGCGAAGGCGGACGCCGTCACCCCCCGGGAGGAGCCGTCCCGTCACGTCGGCCTCGGCGGAGAGCGAGAAGGAGAGCGTCGACTCGCGCGGGAGCCGCGCGAGGAGCTTCCGCCCCCACGGGTCGTCGGCGTTGACGACCGACCGTCCCTCCGGCTTGAGCATCGAGAAGAGCTTGGCCTTCTCCTCGAAGTAGGCTTCCATCGTCCCGTGGTCGTCGAGGTGGTCGCGCGTCAGGTTCAGGAAGACGGCGACGTCGAACGTGCACCCCGCGAGCCGCTCGAGCCACAGGGCGTGCGAGGAGCACTCGAGCGTCGCGGCCGTCCCCCCGCCCGCCGCCAGCGCGCCGAGCATCGGCTGGAGCTCGGTCGCCTCCGGCGTCGTCCGCGAGGCGTCGAGCGTCTCGGCGGGGCCGTCGCCCCAGCGGTAGACGAGCGTCCCGAACAGGCCCCGCTTCGCGTGCACGGCGCCGAGGAGCTCGTCGACGAGGAGGGTCGTGGTGGTCTTGCCGCTCGTCCCGGTGACGCCCGCCATCACGAGCCGTTCGGCCGGGTCGCCCGCGAGGCGCGCGGCGAGGAGGCCGGCGGCGCGCCGCGGCGAGTCGACCTCGAGGTATGGGACCTCCACGCCGTCCGGCGCCGGCGCGGCCCCGATCGCCGCCGGCGCCCCCGCGAGGACCGCCTCGCCGACGAACGCGCGCCCGTCGGCCGCCTTCCCCGGGAACGCGGCGAAGAGGACTCCCGCGCCGGCGCGGCGCGAGTCGTGCGTGATCGCCTTCACCTCCGGGTCGCCCGGAGGGCCGACGCGGCGGTGCGGAAGGCCGTCGACGAGGACCGAGAGCTTCACGGCTCGCGCGCCTCGCCGAACGCGCCGAACGGGAGCGCCCCGAGGGCGGCGTCGTTCGTCGGCGGGTCGAAGGAGAGCGTGAGCCGGACGGCGCTCCCGCGCGGGATCGGAGTGCCGGGGAGCGGCTCCTGGGCGACGACGAAGCCGTGCCCGGCGAGCGCCGGCCGGAGCCCGCGCTGCGCGAGCTGCTGGACCGCTTCGCGCGCCGACAGCCCCGTGACGTCCGGCACGAGGCGCTCTCCCGCGGCGAGGCGCGAGAGGTCCTCCGGAATCGCGGCCGGACGGATCGAGGCCGGGACGAGGCCGGGCGGGAGGGGGCTCGCCGCGGCCGTGGCGCCGCGGGAGAGGTCGGCCGTCAGGATCGTCGGCGTGACGCGGTCCTCCGCGGGGAGGCCCGGCTCTCCGAGCACGCGCATCGCCTCGCCGGCGATCGCGGCGAAGACCGGCGCGGCGACGTCGCCGCCGTAGGTGCGGCCCCGGGGCTCGTCGACGAGGACGCCGACGACGAGGCGCGGACGCTCGGCCGGGAGGAAGCCGAAGAAGGAGGCGACGTAGCGGTCGTAGGAGTAGCCCGCGCCCGGGATCGCTTTCTGGGCCGTCCCGGTCTTTCCCGCCACCGTGAAGCCGGGGACGGCGGCCTTCCGCCCGGTTCCCTCCTCGACGACCTTCACGAGGAGCCGGCGCATCGTCGCGGCCGTCCGCTCGGAGAGGACGCGCGTGCCAGCGGCCGGCCGTCGCGTCTCGATCCGCTGACCGGGCCGGGCGACTTCGGCGACGAGGTACGGCGACGGGAGGATGCCGCCGTTCGCGATCGCGCCGAAGGCGCGGGCGAGCTGGAGGGCGTTCACGCCGATCTCCTGCCCGAACGAGATCGTCGGGAGCGAGAGGGCGCTCCAGGCCGACGGGTCGCGGAGGAGGCCGCCGTTCTCGCCGTCCAGGTCGAGGCCGGTCTTCCGGCCGAAGCCGAACGCGCGGATCGCGCGGTGGAAGTCCGCCTTCCCCATCCCGAGTCCGATGTGCGCCGCGCCGACGTTCGAGGAGTGGGCGAGGACGTCGACGAGCGGGAGGGCGCCCCAGGCGGCGCGGCCGTGCTCGCGGATCGTCGTCCGGCCGATCGTGAGCGCCCCGCCGCCGCAGTCGACGAGGTCGTCCGGACGGATCGTCCCGGCCTCGATCGCCGCCGCGGCCGTGATCACCTTGAACGTGGAGCCCGGCTCGTAGGCGTCGGCGATCGGACGGCAGCGGCGCGCGTCGGCGCTCGAATCGGACCACTGGTTCGGGTCGAACGTCGGGACGGAGGCCATGACGAGGACCTCGCCCGTCGCCGGGTCGAGGACGACCGCCGAGGCCGATCGGGCGCTCGTGTCGGCCCGCACCGCTTCGAGCTCGCGTTCGGCGACGTGCTGGAGCCCCGCGTGGAGCGTCAGGCGGAGCGAGGCGCCTTCGACCTCGTCGGTGGAGCGCCCCGCGCCGCCGGGGGCCCCGCGCTGGATCGCGTAGGAGCGCTGCACAGCGTCGCGCAGGACCGTGACGCGGGCGGGGCGGCCGCGGACCTCGCCGTCCCATGTGTACTCCAGGCCGCCGAGCCCCTGGCTGTCGGTCCCGACGTAGCCGACGACCGCGGCGGCCAGCGCTCCTTCCGGATAGCGTCGCGCCGACTCCTTCAGGAGCCGCACCCCGGGGAGCGAGCGGGCCTTCACGGCTGCCGCCGTTTCCGCGTCGACCCGGCGCGCCACCCAGACGAACTCGCGTTCGCTCTCCGAGAGCTTCTTCTTCAGCTCCCGGAACGGCTGGTTCACGATCGGGGCGAGGGCCCGCGCCACGCCGGCGGGGTCGTCGATGTCGGACGGGATCGCGAAGACCGACTCGACGGCCGTCGTCACCGCGAGCGGCCGCCCCTCGCGGTCGACGATCGTCCCGCGGCGCGGCGCGAGCTCGACCGTCCGCTCCTGCTGCCTCTTCGCCCGCTTCACGTACTCGTCGTGACGGACGACCTGCAGCTCGACGAGCCGGGCGAGGATCGCGAGGATCCAGAGGCCGGCGAAGCCGACGAGGACGTAGGCGCGCCGGGCGTTCGGCCGGCCGGCGGGGGCCGTCAGAACCCCTCCTCCGTCCGGACCGGGGCGGGCGGCCCCTGCAGCTCGGGAGACGCGGCGACGCGACGCGCCGGGACCGTCTGAGGCGTCCCGAGCGCGCCGTCCTTCACGAAGACGACCTGGTCGCGGCCGGGCGTGACGAGGCCGAGGCGCCGGCGCGCGACCTCCTCGACGCGGGCGAGCGCCGAGACGCGCGCCCGCTCCATCTCGAGCTGGCGCTGCTTCTCGGCGAGCGTCTCCTTGTGCTTCTGGAGGCTCTCGATCTGGTACCCGAGCCGGAACGTCTCGAGGTTCGTCCAGGCCGCCGCGAAGAGGACCGCGAGCGGCGGCAGGGGCGAGAGGAGGAGGGCGAGGAGCTCCCGGGTCCGCCGTCGGTCAGGCTCGCGGACGAGGTAGACGTTCTCGACGGGGCGGCGGACGGTGTACACGGCCCCTCAGCCGGACCTCGGGGGTCCGGGTGCGATCCGCTCCGCCACGCGGAGCCGCGCCGAGCGCGAGCGCCGGTTCTCGAGGACCTCCTCGTCGGAGGGGCGGATCGGCTTCTTCGTCACGAGCGCGAGGACGCGCCGGCGCGAGCAGACGCAGACGGGGAAGGAGGGAGGACAGGTGCAGCCGGCGGCCCGGTCGCGGAAGACGTCCTTGACGATCCGGTCCTCGAGCGAGTGGTAGGAGAGGACCGCGACCCGGGCGCCGAGCGAGAGGCGCGCGATGGCGTCGTCGAGGAAGCGCTCGAGCTCGACGAGCTCGCGGTTCGTGGCGATGCGCAGGGCCTGGAAGACGCGCGTCGCCGGGTCGCGGCCTTCCTCGCGGCGGCCGCCGACCGCCTTCGCGACGAGGGCGCGCAGCTCCCCGGTCGTCCGGATGGGAGCCGTCCCGCGCGCCGAGACGACCGCGCGGGCCACGGCCTTCGCGCGCGGCTCCTCGCCGTAGTCGCGGAAGACGCGGGCGAGCTCCTCGCCCGGGAGCTCGGCGACGAGGTCGGCCGCCGTCGGGCCCGTCCGGCCCATCCGCATGTCGAGAGGACCGTCCTTCATGAAAGAGAACCCCCTCTCCGCCCGGTCGAGCTGCATCGAGGAGACGCCGAGGTCGGCCAGGACTCCGTCCACCGCCGGAAGGTCCAGCCGGTCGAGGTGGAGGGCCAGCTCCTCGTGGCGCCCCTCCACGGCGACGAAGCGGTCGCCGAAGCGCGCGAGGCGCGCCCGTGCGAACGCGAGGGCGTCCGGATCGCGGTCGATCCCGACGAGCCGGACGGACGGCGCCGCGTCGAGCAGCGCCTCGGCGTGTCCTCCGAGGCCCAGCGTCGCGTCGACGAGGACTCCGCCCCGCTCGGGCCGGAGCGCCGCGAGGACCTCGCGGAGGAGGACGGGAACGTGAGCGGGCGGCTCCACCCCATCACTTCCTCAGAGCGCCCGCGCGAGGTCGTCGTAGTCCTCGTCGGTGATCGGCGCCGAGGAGAGGGCCGCGAAGTGCCGCGTCTTGTCGACGACCTTCAGGTGGTCGGCCTGCGCGAGAACGAGGACCTCGCTCCCCACGCCGGACGTCTCGCGGAGGAGCGCCGGGATCAGGAGGCGCCCCTGCCCGTCGAGGCTCACGGTCTGTCCGTAGGTGTTGTAGCGTTCGAGGAACTTCTGGCGGGCCCTGTGGACGAACGGAAGCGCGGCGAGCTTCTCCTCGAAGACCCGCCACACGGGCAGCGGATAGACGAGAATCTCCACGCCGGTGACCGACGTGACGAAGAACTCGCTGCCGTGCGCCGTCTCGAGCGGCTCGCGGAACTTGGCCGGAACCTTGATCCGGCCCTTCTCGTCGACCGTCGACTCGGCACTACCTCGGAGGCGCTCCATCTCTCGTTTCCAGGGAGAGGGGCGAGGGTGGCGACCGCGGCATCGTTGATACCCACGATCGACCACTCTTGGCCACTTTTTCCCACACGGAGTATCGACCTCCGTTTCTCTCATCGTCAAGGAGAAAGGGCTCCGGGGTGCTACCCTTGCGCCCTCCCGTGACGCCGCCCGAACTCCATACTTACGCCGTACAAACGCCCCTCCTCGTCGCCGACGCCCGGGCGCTCGACGCGCTCCTCGCGGAGCTCGCCGCTCATCCGGCCGACGACGTGGCGCTCGACACCGAGGCCGACTCGTTCCACCACTACTTCGAGAAGGTCTGTCTCCTCCAGCTCGCGCGCAGCGGCACGGCCTGGCTCGTCGACCCGCTCGCCCGGCTCGACCTCGTGCCGCTCTTCGGCGCCCTCTCCACGCGGCGGTTCCTCCTGCACGGCGCCGACTACGACCTGCGGCTGCTCTCGCGCGGGCACGGCTTCACGCCGCGCGCGCTCTTCGACACGATGCTCGCGGCGCAGCTCCTCGGCGAGAAGGAGATCGGCCTCGCTGCGCTCCTCTCCTCGCGCCTGGGCGTGACGCTCGACAAGTCGAGCCAGCGCGCCGACTGGAGCCGCCGGCCGCTCTCCCCGACGCTCGTCCATTACGCCGCGTCCGACGTCCTCCACCTGCACGCGCTCGTCGCGCTCCTCGAGGCGGACCTCGCCGCGAAGGGGCGGCTCGCGTGGCACACCGAGGAGTGCGCGCGCCTCCTCGCGCAGGATTTCGCCCCCGCGCCCGACGACCCCGAAACGGACTGGAGGATCAAGGGCTCGAACGCGCTTTCCCCGAAGGAGCGCGCCTTCCTGCGCGAACTCTGGAGCGTCCGCGACGAGCGCGCGCGCTCTCTCGACGTCCCGCCGTTCCGCGTCCTCCACAACGAGGCGCTCCTCGCCGTCTGCCGCCGCGCCGCCGGCGGCGAGACCCGCCTCGCCGAGCTCTTCCCGCGTACGCTCCCGCCCCCTTTCGCCTCAGGCCTCCGGGAGGCGCTCGAGAAGGCCGCGGCCCTCCCGCCGTCTGCCTGGCCACCTCCTCGCCGCGGCGAGATCGTCCGCCCCGAGCCGGCGCTCGAGAAGGCGGTGAACCGCCTCAAGACCCGCCGGGACGCCGTCGCCCGCGGCCTCGGCCTCGACCCCGGAGTCCTCGCCTCGCGCGCCGCCCTCGTCGAGATCGCCCGCGCCGAGCT
>ENA-UPTA01003175-UPTA01003175.1-activated-sludge-metagenome-genome-assembly--contig:-NODE-3175-length-16356-cov-5.620391_pt1 | contig 16356 bp, 10 predicted proteins | sample MGYA00238184_ERZ773361 | MGnify/ENA primary metagenome ERZ773361 (study PRJEB29100, sample SAMN05720205) | activated sludge metagenome | isolation source: anaerobic digester from wastewater...
CGCGTGCGGCAACTGTGCGACGTACTGCGTGCTGGAGGACTCCGCCGTCAAGTGTGTCCAGGCCTACGCGATGTGTGGGTACTGCGACCTGTGCACAGGGTATCTCGTGCCGGAGCCAAAGGCACTGGATACGGCCGCCGAGAATGCCCTGTGCCCGACCGGGGCAATCAAGCGGACCTACGTCGAGGACCCATACTACGAGTACACCATCGATGAATCGCTGTGCAACGGTTGCGGCAAGTGTGTGAAGGGGTGCATGGTGTTCGGCAACGGGTCGCTGTTTCTCCAGGTGCGTCACGACCGGTGCAAGAACTGCAACGAGTGTGCGATCGCGGCGGCATGTCCCTCCCAGGCGTTCACGCGAGTTCCCGCGGACCAGCCCTACTTGCTGAAAGGGGCCGACCACACATCATGATGCGATTCGTCCGCCTGACAGCTTTCCTGGTAGCTCTGCTGGTCCCGTGTCTCCGGGCGCGGGGGGAGATCCGCTTTCCGCCGCCCGATTTCGAGAGCGGCTACGAGCTTCCGGTGACGACGACCCCGGCGCCGCAGCCGGCCTGGCGTGAATACGTCGATGCAGCGGTGCTGGCGGCTGCGTTGTTGCTGGCTTCGCACCTGATCCTCAAGAGACGGAGCCGGCGCGCCGTGTTCGTTCTGATGCTCGCCGCTTTGTTGTACTTCGGTTTCGTGCGGGACGGGTGCATCTGCCCCATCGGGGCGATCCAGAATGTGACGCTGACGATCTTCGACAGCAGCTACGCCATCCCGGTCACGGCGGCGATCTTCTTCGTCGTCCCATTGGTGTTCACGCTGTTCTGCGGGCGGGTGTTCTGCGGAGCGGTGTGTCCCCTGGGGGCCATCCAGGACGCGGTCCTGATTCGGCCCGTGGCGGTGCCTCGCTGGTTGGAGAGCGGGTTGCGACTGCTGGCCTACGTATATCTCGGGGCGGCCGTTCTGTTCGCCGCCATCGGCAGCTCGTTCGTGATCTGCCGCTATGACCCGTTCGTAGGGTTTTTCCGGATGGGGGCCAATTGGAACATGCTGGTGGTCGGGGCGTCCCTGCTGCTGATCGGCCTTTTCGTGGGCCGGCCATACTGTCGCTTTCTGTGCCCGTACGGCGTGATCCTTCGCAACCTGTCCCGGCTGTCCAAGCGGCGGGTCACAATCACCCCGAGCGAGTGCATCCAGTGCCGGTTGTGCGAGGATGCATGCCCCTTCGGGGCGATCCGTGAGCCGACCGAGGATTGGCCGGAAGGCGAGTACAAGATCGCCAAGCGACGGCTCGCGCTGTTCCTGCTATTGTTGCCGGTCCTTGTCGCCGGCGGCGCCTGGGGCGGCTATGCACTGAAGGGGCAATTGGCTCGCGTGCATCCGAGAGTCCGCACCGCCGAGCGGGTCTACTTGGAGGAGACGGGCCAGGTGCAAGGGACGACGGATGTGAGCGACGCATTCCGCGCCACGGGCCAGACGACCGGCGTGCTCTACGCCGACGCGACGCAGATCCGCCATCGGTTTGGCATCGGCGGGACGCTGCTGGGTGCCTTCGTGGGCTTCGTGGCAGGAGGGAAACTGGTCGCTCTTTCGGTTCGTCGCAGACGGACCGACTATGAGGCGGACCCGGCGAGCTGCCTCGCCTGCGGGCGATGCTACAAGGCCTGTCCGAAGGAGCACGAGCGGCTGAAGATGCGGAGAGAGGCCGCGCTGGGACGAGTATGACACAGGGAACCAAGCCAGTCGATTCGGGCAATGGGCACATCTGGCAGCGAACGGCCAGATCGACCGCGATCGTCGGTGCCGTCTTCACGGCCGTCTTCAGCGTGCTTCTGATCGCCAACCTCATCGGCAGTGCTGTGCTCGGGCCGGCGCGCGAGAACAAACTGGCGGCCATGAAGCTCGACCTCCAGAAGGACGCGACGAATGAGACGCTGCTGTCCGCGATTCGCCAGTTGGATCTGAAGATCCGGCGGGATCGGATCTGGCGTTTGGATTTCGCCCACCGCACGGCCCGTGCTCTGCTGGGAAGCGTGCTGGTTCTGCTGGTCGCGGGCAAGATCGCGTACGATTTGGGCAAGGAGCCGCCTCGACTGCAACATATGACAGAGAGAGGGCAGATACAGGTGAGAGAAGCGAAACAGGCACGCTGGGCGGTGGTGGGCGGACTGGCCGTGTTGGTGGTCGTCATGACGCTCGTGGGAATGACCGGATGGGTTCGGTTCGCGCAGGCACAGGACGAGGGGCCGTCGTTTGCCTCGATGGAGGACAAGCAGGGGCAGTGGCACCGATTCCGGGGGCCGGGTGGGGCGGGTGTCAGTGCGTACACGAATATCCCGACCTCCTGGAACGGCAAGACGGGCGAGGGAGTCCTTTGGAAGACGCCAGTGCCCATGCCGGGCCGGAATTCGCCGGTGGTCTGGAAGAACCGCGTTTTTCTCACCGGGGCCGACCCGAACGTGCGGCAGGTGTACTGCTTCGACGCCGATTCCGGCGCATTGCTCTGGACCGGTGATGTCCCGACGGTGCCGGTCGAAGAAAAGCTGGAACTCATGGAGGACACGGGCTACGCGGCCTGCACCGCCGCGACGGATGGCCGACGAATCTACGCGATCTTCCCGACAGGTGATATAGCCGGATTTGATTTCAACGGCCGCCGACTGTGGCACAAGAATCTCGGCGTGCCGGACAGTGCCTATGGCTACGCATCGTCGCTGGAAACCTATGAGAAGCTGGTGCTCATCCAGTACGACCAGGGTGACGGCAGCGAAGGCAAATCGAGAATGATCGCGTTGGATGGGACCAATGGGCAGATCGCCTGGGAAGCGAAACGCGACCTGCCGAACTCCTGGGCCTCGCCCATCGTTGTGGATGTGGCGGGCAAGCCGCAACTGATTACCATCGCCGATCCGAATGTTGTTGCGTACGATCCTGCGAATGGCAGGGAGATCTGGCGAGCCGAGTGCCTCGGGGGCGATGTGGCGCCCTCGCCGATCTATGCGGGCGGGCTGGTCCTTGTGATCGAGGCGTACGCGCAATTGGTTGGCATCAAGCCGACGGGTCAGGGCGATGTCAGCAAGACGCACGTCGCCTGGCATATGGAAGAAGGCGGGCCCGACATCTGTTCGCCCGTCAGCGATGGGACCTATGTGTATCTGTTGGAGAGCTCCGATCTGCTGATCTGCTGCAAGGTCGAGACGGGCGAGAAGCTGTACGAGGAGAAGATTCGAGGCGATTTCCGCGCGTCGCCGAGCATCGTGGGAGACAGACTCTATATCCTGGATATGAAAGGCGTGATGCACATCGGCCAGGCGGGGTCGGAGTACAAGGAGCTTGGCACCTGCGAGCTCGGCGAAGAGTGTTATGCGTCGCCCGCCTTCACCGACGGCCGGATCTATATCCGAGGCAACGAGAATCTCTATGGCATCGGCCGCAAGCAGTAGGGCCGAAGTATCGATATGTCGAATCAAGCACCGATTGAAGAACTGGACCTGACGTTCGTCGAGCAGACCGTCAAGCAGGTTGGCACCGGCAGGGAGAAGGTGCTGGAGATCCTGCAGGCGATCCAGGGACACTATGGGTATCTGCCGAACGAGGCGCTGCGGCGTGTGTGTGATCTCACGGAGATTACGCCGGCTTCGATTGCCGGCGTCTCGACGTTCTACGACCAGTTCCGGCATCGGCCTGCCGGCCGGCACATCATTCACGTGTGCATCGGGACCGCTTGTCACGTGAAGGGCGCCGAGGCGGTTTACGAGGCGTTTTGCAGCCACCTCGGAATCCCGGCTGGCGACGATACCGACGCCGAGAAGCTGTTCACGGTCGAGCGGATCGCGTGCCTCGGCTGTTGCACGCTGGCGCCGGCCGTGCAGATCGACGATGTGACTTATGGCCATTTGACGCGCGAGACCGTGCCCCAAGTCCTGAACGACTTTCTCCGGCATACGCAGATGAGGGCGACCTCGCCTGGGAAGCGACGCGGACTGCGGCCCGGCAAAGCAGATGCCCGCGGCGAGGTGCGAATCGGGCTCGGCTCGTGTTGCGTCGCTCGTGGGAGTGGCAGGCTGCACGGCGCCTTGCAGGAGGCCCTGGCCCAGACCGGCGTTCAGGTCCCCGTCAAGCGGGTGGGCTGCGTGGGCATGTGCCATCAAACACCCCTGCTGGAGGTCGTGCTGCCCGACCAGTCATCGTACCTCTACGCAAGGGTCCAGCCGGAGGATGCCAAGCCGATCATCCAGCGACACTTCGGCGTCAAAGGACCTCATCGCAAGCTCACGAATGCGGTCTCTACGGCCCTGGACCATCTGCTGACGGACGAGAGTTGGGAGCCCGTCACTCGGTACTCGATCCAGGTGCGGGATCAGGCGGTGTCCGACTTTCTCAGTCGGCAAATCCACATCGCGACGGAGCACTGCGGGCACATCGATCCGACCGACATGGACGAGTACCTCCGCAACGGCGGATTCAAGGGTCTCGAAAAGGCAGTCGAGGACCTGACGCCTGAGGGGGTGATCAAACAGATCGAGATCAGTGGTCTTCGCGGCCGGGGCGGGGCGGGATTCCCCACGCACCTGAAGTGGTCGGCCGTTCGTGCGACCGATTCCGCCAAGAAGTACATCGTCTGCAACGGCGACGAAGGCGATCCCGGCGCGTTCATGGACCGCATGCTGATGGAGTCATACCCTTACAGAATCATCGAGGGCATGGCCATCGCGGCCCGTTGCGTCGGGGCGAGCGAGGGATTCCTCTACATTCGGGCGGAGTATCCGCTGGCGATCAAACGCGTCACGGAGGCGCTCGAGAAGTGCCGCGAGCATGGGTTCCTGGGTGAGAACATCCTGGGCACCGATTTCTCGCTGCAACTGAGGATTGTGGCCGGCGCCGGGGCATTCGTCTGTGGCGAAGAGACGGCGTTGATGGCGAGTATCGAGGGACGTCGCGGCATGCCTCGACTGCGGCCGCCGTTCCCGGCGCAGCAAGGGCTCTGGGGTCTGCCCACACTCATCAACAACGTCGAAACCTATGCGTGCGTGTCCTGGATTCTCCGCAACGGCGCCGAGGCGTTCGCCCGCATCGGCACGGGCAGAAGCAAGGGGACGAAGGTCTTCGCCCTGGCCGGCAAGATCGCACGCGGCGGGCTGATCGAGGTGCCGATGGGCATCTCGATCCGGCAGATTATCGACGAGATCGGGGGCGGCATCGCGGGCGGGCTGAAGTTCAAAGCTGTCCAGGTCGGCGGCCCCTCCGGCGGGTGCATCCCGGCCGCAAGAGACAATCTCTCGGTGGACTATGAGTCCCTGACGGAGGCCGGGGCCATGATGGGCTCCGGCGGCTTGGTCGTGCTGGACGAGACCGACTGCATGGTCGATATCGCACGGTACTTCCTCCAGTTCACGCAGAACCAGTCATGCGGCAAATGCACGTTCTGTCGGATCGGGACACGGCGCATGCTGGATATCCTGGATCGATTGTGCGCCGGCAAGGGCGAGGCCGCCGACCTCGACGAGTTGGAGCACCTCGCCGGGATGATCAAGCAAGGCAGCTTGTGCGGCCTGGGCAAAACGGCGCCGAACCCCGTCCTTTCCACGATGCGATATTTCCGCGAGGAGTACGAGGCGCACGTGCAGGGGCGCTGCCCGGCAGGCAAGTGCAAGGCCCTCATCAAGTACTCGATCACGGACGACTGCATCGGGTGCACGATCTGCGCTCAGCATTGCCCGACCGAGGCCATCGCAATGAAACCGTATGAGAAACACGAGATCGATCTGGAGAAATGCGTTCGGTGCGGAACATGCAAGAGTGTTTGTCCCGCGAACGCCGTGCGAGTCGAGTAGTCATGCCGAAGATCACAATAGACGGTCGCGAAGTGCAGGTCCAGGCCGGGGCCACAATCCTCGACGCAGCGGAGAAGCTGGGGATCTCGATTCCCACGATGTGCCATCTGCGCGGACACGAGGCGACGACGAGCTGCATGGTGTGTGTGGTCAGGGTGGCCGGTGTGAATGGGCTGGTGCCCGCCTGCGGCACACTCGTCCGCGATGGAATGCAGGTCGAGAACGATAGCGAAGCCGTCTTCGAGGCGAGAAAGGCGGCGTTGGAGCTTCTCCTGAGCGACCACGTCGGCGATTGCATGGGGCCCTGCCAGATGGGTTGCCCGGCCCGGATGAACATCCCGCTCATGATCCGGCAGATCGCAGCAGGGCAATTGAAGGACGCCATCGCGACGGTCAAACGGGATATCGCGCTGCCGGCAGTGCTGGGGCGGATCTGCCCTGCGCCTTGCGAGAAGGTGTGCCGGCGCAAGCAACACGATGAGGCTGTATCGATTTGTCTGCTGAAGCGTCACGTCGCCGATGTGGATTTGCAGTCTGACCGGCCGTATAGCCCGGCGCCCGCGCCGAAGCGGCGGGAGCGAGTGGCAATCGTCGGCGCAGGTCCGGCTGGATTGGCAGCGGCTTACTATCTACAGCTTGACGGCTTCGATTGCACGATCTTCGACGAACGTGAACAATTGGGCGGCATGTTGCGATACGGCGTGACGGAACGGAACCTGCCCCGCGACGTGCTGGACAGAGAGATCGCGCAAATCGCCAGGCTTGGCGTGGCATTCAAGCTCCACACGAGGGTGGGAATCGCCATCCTGTTAGACGAAATCCGTGAGCAATTCGGTGCCGTGTTTCTGGCCACGGGCGGGCTGAAGGCCGGTGACGCGGACGCCCTCGGCATCGCTGCGTCATCCGACGGCGTCAAGGTCGATCCGCGGACGGGGGCCACGAGCGTCCCCGGTGTCTTCGCGGGTGGCGATATCGTGCGGAAGCGGCGGTTGGCTGTCCGTGCGGTCGCGGACGGCAAGGAAGTTGCCCAGTCGATCCGGCAGTACCTCGCCGGCGAGCCGGTCGTCGGCCCCGGCAGGTTCTTCAACAGTCGAATGGGCAAGCTCGACGACAGGGATATGGAGCCATTCCTGCGCGGGGCCAATCCCGGATCGCGATCCCAGCTCTCGCGCCCCCTGGAGGGATTCACTGGCGACGAGGCCCGCGATGAGGCCCTCCGCTGCCTGCATTGCGATTGTCGCAAGCCCGATAGCTGCTTCCTGCGACGGTATGCACAGACCTATGATGCAAAGCAGACCCGGTATAAGGCCGACCGGGGACCGTTCGTTCAACACACGCAGCACCCGGACCTGATCTACGAGCCGGGCAAGTGCATCGATTGCGGCATCTGCATCCAGACGGCCTCCGCATTCGGCGAGAAGCTCGGCCTGACCTTTGTCGGCCGGGGTTTCGACGTCCGCGTCGCCGTGCCGTTTGCCGAGTCCCTGGCGGAAGGGTTGCGCGTCGCGGCGGCGGAGTGTGTCAAGGCCTGCCCCACCGGCGCCCTCGCCTTCAAGGACCACCCCGAGAGGGGTTGATCTGCCCACCCCGGCGACTCGCAGCGCGACCTTGGCGACACGGCATCCGAGGGCCTTGGCGGTCGCCATGCCGAAGTCATTCTTTGGCACGCCGCCCTCCGCTCCGGACGGTGGCTTCGATTCGTGGGCGGGGCCACGAGACTTCCCATGAACCCCCGGTTGTCGCGGCCAGTATATTAGGCTACGATGGTTTTGAACAGGGCGGAGAGTCCCTGGATTCGATCGAACGGCATGAAAGGGCACTTCTGATGGCAGGAGCGATCAAATGCGTTGCGGTGTACACAATCATCATGGGTATTTCTGGCAGCGGCCTTCAGGCGGCCGATTGGCCGCAGTGGCGCGGGCCGAACCGCGACGCCGTGTGTACGGAGACGGGGCTTCTGAAACAGTGGCCTGAGGGGGGGCCCAAGCTGCAGTGGGAGATCTCCGGCCTGGGACCGGGCTATTCGTCGGTTTCGATCAAAGGGGGTACGCTCTACACGATGGGGGACCGGCAGATCGGCGGTGAAAAGGCCCAATACGTCTATGCCTGCGATCTGGGTACGCGGAAGGAACTGTGGGCTGCCAAGGTCGGGGAGCCTCATGACGATGGTCCGCGTTGCACGCCGACGGTGGACGGGGACTTTGTGTATGCAATCGGCACCAGTGGCAACGTCGTCTGTATCGCGGCCGACACTGGCAAGATTGTCTGGACGAAGAACCTCCTGAGCGATCTGGGCGGGGCGAGCAATCCGCAGTGGCGATTCAGTGAGTCGCCCCTGATCGACGGCGACCGGCTCCTGTGCACGCCGGGCGGTCAGAAGGCGGTCCTCGCCGCCCTCAACAAGAAGACGGGCGACGTGATCTGGACGTGCTCCATGCCGAACATCGGCAGCAACGGGAAGGATGAGGCCGGGTACTCGTCCATCCGGATCAGCCATGGGGCGGGTGTGAAGCAGTACGTGCAATTGACAAACAAAGGCGTGGTCGGCGTCTCCGACACCGGCAAGTTTCTCTGGGGCTACAACCGCGTCGCCAATCGTGTTGCGAATATCTCCATGCCCGTGATCGACGGCGACTACGTCTTCACCTCGACGGCCTACAACACCGGCTCCGCGTTACTCAAGCTCGCGCGTGACGGCTCCGGTGTCAGGGTCGAAGAAGTGTACTGGCTCGAAAGAGATCAGTTCCAGAACCATCACGGCGGGTTCCTCAAGGTGGGCGACTATGTCTACGGCGGGCACAACCACAACAAGGGCGAGCCCACCTGCGTCGAAATGAAGACCGGCAAGATCATGTGGCGCGCGGATCAGCCCGGCCGAGGCTCCGGCTGCCTGGTGTATGCCGATGGATGTCTCTACTTTCTGTATGAGAACGGCGTTGCGGCCCTGATGGAGGCGACTCCCGAGAAGTACAACCTCAAAGGCACGTTCAAACTGCCGGACCGTCCCGGCGCCAAGGGACCGGCTTGGGCGCATCCGGTGGTTCACGATGGCAAGCTCTACCTGCGATGGGCGGACGTGCTTTTTTGCTACGACGTGAAGGCCCCGTGACAACACTGGGAGGCCGCCCGCAGTCTCGCTGTTGAACGATCCTGATGGCACTTGGGGGTACCCGGTATGAAAGCGGCGGCGATTTCGCAGTTCGGCGATCTGGATGTCCTGCGGGTGATGGATGTGAAGGAGCCGATAGCCGCTCCCGGCGAGGTCGTGGTTCGCGTCCTCTGTGCGGGCCTGAACCACCTGGATATCTGGGTCCGCAAGGGCCGGCCCGGTTCGCAGTTGCAGATGCCCCACGTGCTCGGTTCCGACGCCGTCGGAGTCGTCACGGCCGTCGGCGAGGGCGTGGAGAGTCCGAAGGTCGGGGACCCGGTGATCGTCTACCCCGGTTTGAGCTGCGGACGTTGCGAGTTCTGCCGACGCGGGGAGCAGAGCCTTTGCACGGCTTTCGGAATCGTGGGGCTCGTGCGTCCGGGCACGTTCGCCGAGCGGGTGGCCGTGCCCGCGGACAACTGCTATCCGAAGCCGCCTCACCTGAGCGATGAAGAGGCAGGGGTACTGGCCCTGGCGCATGTAACCGCGTGGCGGATGCTTCTGAGCCGGGCGAGGATCAAGCCGGGAGAGACGCTCTTGATTCACGGGGTCGGTGGCGGTGTGGCCGTTGCCGCCCTGCAGTTTGCCAAGATGACCGGTGCGGAAGTCCTCGTCACCTCGTCGTCCGATGAGAAGCTGTTGCGGGCAAGGGAATTGGGAGCCGATCACACGATCCACTACAGGAATCAGAACGTTGCCGAGCAGGTCGCACGAGTCACGGGCGGACGAGGGGTCGATGTGGCCCTTGATGCCGTCGGGGCGGCCACGTGGCCGCTGGATATCGCGTGCGTCCGCAAGGGCGGACGGATCGTCTTGTGTGGCGTGACAACGGGAGCGAAGGCCGAGACGGACCTTCGTGCGGTCTACTGGAATCAGCTCAATGCGATGGGTTCGACGCTGGGTTCGGCCGAGGACTTTCGGCAGATGCTCCGGGCGGTGACCGTCAACAAGCTCAAGCCCGTCGTCGACACGGTCTTGCCTCTGGAAAAGGCTCGCGAGGCTACGGAGAGAATGGAATCCGCCGGCCAGTTCGGCAAGATTGCACTGAGGGTGTCGAAGTAGGACTCTGTTCTGCACCGCCCATTCGTGCGCCTGTATGTGACAGCACTCTGGGAAAGGGATTGAACATGGTGATGACGGCTTCCACAATGCTACCGCTGGGCACTGACGCCCCGGCTTTCAGGCTGCGAGACACGGAAGGACGCACGGTGTCGCTCACGAACTTCTCCGACGCCAAGGTTCTGGTGGTCGTGTTCCTGTGCAATCACTGTCCTTTCGTAAAGCACATCATCGAGCATCTCGTCGGGTTGGTGAAGGAGTACCAGGCAAAAGGTGTTGCCTTTATCGGGATCAATTCGAACGACGTGGCGAGCTATCCGGACGACCGGCCTGAGCGAATGGCCGAGTTCGCGAGGGAGAAGGGCTTCATGTTCCCGTACCTCTTCGATGAGACACAGAAGGTGGCCCAGAGCTATCGCGCCGCGTGTACGCCCGATTTTTTCGTGTTCGACGGGGATCGAAAGCTGGTCTATCGCGGGCAGATGGATGGCAGCCGGCCGGGGAACAACGTGCCCATTAGCGGGGTCGATCTGCGTGCCGCACTCGATGCGGTCCTCAGGGGCAGACCGGTGTCGAATGAACAGAAGCCGAGCATGGGCTGTAACATCAAGTGGAAGGCCGGCAACGCACCGGACTACTTCTAATCCGCGTGTTGCGCGTCCAACCGGGGAAGAAGTCATGGGTAGATTGAACACACTTGTGGCCGGCATGTTCATGGTGACGTCTGTCGTCGCTTCCGTTTCTTCGGGGGATGAGCTTGCGGCCGACGCGAACCTCCCCCAGACCCTGTCGCAATACCTGCGATTGGCCGCTCTTCAGAACGCAGGGCTCCACGCCGCATTTGAGCAGTGGAAGGCCGCTCTCGAAGAAATCCCTCAGGCCAGGGCTCTGCCGGACCCGCGATTTACCTACGGCTACTTCATCGAGGAAGTGGAGACCCGTGTCGGCCCCCAGGAACAGCGGCTCAACCTCGCGCAGGTCTTTCCCTGGTTTGGTACGATTGCGGCCCGGACCGATGCGGCGGCCGCAGAGGCTCGAGCAGCCCAGCAGAGGTACGAAACCGCGAAGCTGCAATTGTTCTACCAGGTCAAGGACGCGTTCTACGAGTACATATACCTGTATCGCGCTGTGGAGATCGCGCAGGAGAACCTGGACCTGATTCGGCATTTCGAGGAGGTTGTCCGGGCCAAGTACGTTACGGCGGCCGCCCAGCACCTCGACATCATCCGTGCCCAGGTGGAACTCGCGATCCTGGAAGATAAGCTCAAGGAACTGCAGGAACTCAGGAAACCGATTGTGGCGAGGCTGCGCGCCGTCCTGAACCTGCCGGGCGATACTGTGTTGCCCTGGCCGCAGATCGAGCCCACGCGGTCCTTCGAGGTGGATCGGTCGGAATTGTTCGAGATACTGAAACGCAGAAACCCTCAGTTGGAAGCGAAGGAGTTCGAGCTGGCCGCCGCAGAGAGCCGGATCGAGCTGGCGAAGAAGAGGTTCTATCCCGAGCTTGGGGTGGGCGTGGATTGGATCGATACGGACGAGGCCCGGATGGCCGGTGTGTCCGACAGCGGCAAGGACCCTGTGATCCTCATGTTCAGCATGAATCTGCCGATCTGGCGGAATAGCTATCGGGCCGGCGAGTTGCAGGCCAGGGCGCGGGCCCGCCGGGTCCGCCACGAGAAACAGGACCTTGAGAATGGTCTTGCCGCCAAGGTGGAGCGAGCGCTCTACGGTTTTGAAGACAGCGGCCGCAAGGTGATGCTTTATGGCGATGTGCTGGTGCCGAAGGCCGGCGAGCTGGTCGGTGCCTCGGAGACGGCCTACACGGCCGGAACAATCGACTTTCTCAGCCTCGTCAACGCCCAGCAGACACTCTTGCAGTATCAGTTACAGCTTGAACGCACGAAGGCCAACAACCAGCAGCGATTGGCCGAAATCGAGATGCTCGTCGGCGCGGACCTGACCGGGATGGGGTCGCGGCAATCCGACTGAAGCTCGCCCTCTGGTCTTGAGGAACACCACGATTTACTGAACACAAATCCTATCGCAATAGTATGGATAGTGTACATGAAGGCCGTTCAAAGGAGTCTCTGATGCGACTGAGGCGTCTTCTTCGACAAGGCGTGATCGCGGTGGTGCTGATGGCGGCAGGTTTTGCTGTTGGCTATGCTGTTTCATCGGCTGGTGAGGGAACCGCACTGGGGGAACCTCATACCCAGGGTGCTGAGACCCAGGGGGCCCGGAAGTGGTATTGCTCGATGCACCCCCAGATCATTCGGGATCAGCCGGGATTGTGCCCGATCTGCGAGATGCCGCTGATTCCCATGCCGGAGAGTATCGCTGCGGCCGCCTCGCCTCGCGAATTGGCTGTATCAGAGGCGGCTGCCAAACTCATGGATATCCAGACTTCGCCGGTCGAGAGGCGATTTGTCGCCAACGACGTGCGGATGGTGGGGAAGGTCGATTGCGACGAGACACGGGTCAAACACATCACGGCCTGGGTCGGCGGAAGGCTGGACCGGCTGTACGTTGATTTCACGGGGACGACCGTCCGCAAAGGCGACCACATGGTGTACCTCTACAGTCCTGAGTTGATCAGTGGGCAGGCCGAGTTGCTCCAGGCCGTGAAGGCCGCAAAGGATATCAGTGAAACGGCATCGGACTATCTGGCCAAATCCACGGCGGCGACGCTCGATGCGGCTCGCGAGAAACTCCGGCTTCTCGGCCTGACGCCCGTGCAGATCGAGGAGATCGAGCGGTCCGGCGAACCGGTGACGCACCTGACGATCCATTCACCCATCGGAGGGGTCGTTATTGGCAAGATGGTCAGCGAGGGCATGTACGTCAACACGGGGACACAGATCTACACGGTGGCGGACCTGTCGCAGGTGTGGGTCAAGCTCGATGCGTATGAGTCGGACCTGCCGTGGATTCGCTACGGGCAGCCGGTACAATTCGCCACGGAAGCCTATCCGGGACAGACGTTTGCCGGATGGATTAGCTTCATTGATCCGATGCTGGACCCCATGACTCGGACGGTCAAGGTCCGTGTGGACGTGCCGAATCCGCATGGGAAGCTCAAGCCTGAGATGTTCGTTCGGGCGGTCGTCGAATCCCGTGTCGCCCAGGGCGGCAAGGTGATGGAGCCGGAACTGGCGGGCAAATGGATCTGCCCGATGCATCCTTCGATTGTGAAGCCGCAGCCGGGAACCTGCGATATCTGCGGGATGGACTTGGTGACGACGGAGTCACTGGGGTACGTGGCGACGGACACGCATGAGGAGCCGCCGTTGGTGATTCCGGATACGGCTCCGCTGATCACGGGCACGCGGGCAGTCGTCTATGTGAAGAAACCGGATGCGGAGGTTCCGACGTTCGAGGGACGCGAGATCGTGCTCGGCCCGAGGGCCGGGCACTACTACCTTGTTGCCTCCGGCCTTCAGGAGGGTGAGCGGGTCGTGACGAACGGCAACTTCAAGATCGATTCGGCCCTGCAAATACAGGCGAAGCCGAGCATGATGAATCCACCGGCCGGCACGGATGCGAACACACATTGAGGTAAAGAACGATTGTGTGAAATCCTGTTCTGAAAGGATCATGTGATGAATTCGAAGCGAAATACACTGACGAGAACGCTCATCATCTGGAGTATACCGGTAACGGCGCTGACGGTTCTGCTGCTCTTCTCGGGCTGCAAGAAGGAGCCGCCTGCGGCCCAGCAGCCTTCCTCGCAGGCGACGATGGATACTATGCACGCCTCGCAGACGGCGGCGGATCAGGCGACGGCCACGACCGCTGCGATCGAGCAGAAGACCTGCCCGGTCATGGAAGGGAACCCGATCAATCCGAACATCTTCGTCGAGTACAAGGGCAAGAAAGTCTATTTCTGCTGCAAGGCATGCCCGGAGAAGTTCCTTGCAGACCCGAACCAGTACATCGCCAAGCTGCCGCAGTTTGAGCAATAGCGGCGAGATTGTCGCCGGCCGTCTTGAACAAATCCGCGGTACGTCCGCATGGATGAGGATTTCCGGATGGTAGACAGGATCATCCGATTCTGCCTTGAGAACAAGCTGGTGGTCGCCCTGGTGGTGATTGCCGTTCTCGTCTGGGGCGTCATGGTGGCGCCATTCGATTGGCAGGTTCCGGGGCTTCCTCGATCCCCCGTTTCCGTGGACGCCATCCCGGATATCGGCGAGGTGCAGCAGATCGTCTTCACGGAATGGATGGGGCGGTCTCCTCAGGACGTGGAGGACCAGATCACCTATCCGCTGACGGTATCGCTGCTGGGCGTGCCCCGCGTCAAGACGATCCGCAGCTATTCGTTCTTCGGCTTCTCGAGCATCTACATCATCTTCGACGACTCGACGGATTTTTATTGGTCGCGGAGCCGGGTGCTGGAGAAGCTCAATGGCCTGCCTGCAGGCACGCTGCCGGAAGGCGTCAAACCGACGCTGGGACCGGATGCCACGGGCTTGGGGCAGGTCTTCTGGTACACGCTCGAAGGCCGCGATCCGAACGGCAACCCTGCCGGCGGGTGGGACCCCGATGAGTTGCGGAGTATTCAGGATTGGTATGTCCGCTACGCGTTGGCGAGCGCCGAGGGGATCAGCGAAGTGGCGTCGGTCGGCGGCTTCGGCCGGGAGTATCAGATCGACGTCGATCCGGATGCGATGCGCGCTCATCACGTCGGGCTCGATGACATCGTTCGGGCCGTCAAGGCGTCCAATGTCGATGTCGGCGCCAGGACCATAGAGATCAACAAGGTCGAGTACGTGATCCGGGGACTGGGTTTCATCAAGCATATCGAGGACATCGAGAAGACCGTCGTCAAGGTCAACGAGAATGTCCCCATCACGGTGAAGGATATCGGCAAGGTCTCGCAGGGTCCGGCGTTACGGCGAGGGGGGCTCGACAAGAGCGGGGCGGAGGCCGTGGGTGGCGTCGCGGTCGTCCGCTACGGGTATAATCCCCTGGCAGCCATCAAGAACGTGAAGGGCAGGATCGAGGAGATCGCGCCCGGACTGCCGCAGAAGACGCTCTCCGACGGAACCGTATCCAAGGTAACCGTCGTGCCGTTCTATGACCGCACGGGTCTGATCCACGAGACCCTCGGTACGCTCAATACCGCACTGACGGAGGAAGTGCTCGTCACGGTCATCGTCGTGATCGTCATGGTTCTGCACCTGCGCAGCTCGGTGTTGATCAGCTCGCTGCTTCCGCTGGCGATCCTGATGTGCTTCATCGCAATGAGGATCTTCGGCGTCAGCGCCAATATCGTCGCGCTGTCCGGCATTGCCATTGCCATCGGCACGATGGTGGATATGGGCATCGTGATCTGCGAGAACATCCTGCGGCATCTGGCTGAGGCCGACGAAGGTGAGAACAAGCTGGAAGTGGTGTTTCGCGCTTCTTCTGAGGTGGGCAGCGCGGTACTGACCGCCGTCGCGACGACCATCGTGAGCTTCCTGCCCGTATTCACGATGACGGGGGCCGAGGGCAAGCTCTTCAAACCCCTGGCGTTCACCAAGACGTTCGCACTTCTGGCGTCGATCATCGTGGCACTGACGATTATCCCGCCCGCAGCCCACGTCCTGTTCACGCGCCGAATCGCGATCGGCAAAATCAAGCGCTGCATACTGGGAGCTATCCTGCTCGGCTTGGCGGTGGCGGCGGGACTGCTTGTGGCGTGGTGGATCGGCGTGCTCGTCGGCCTCATCGCCCTGTATCATCTTACGCACGACCACGTCCCCGCGCGAGCCCGCCGCTGGCTGCCGGTTGTCGCGAATGTCCTCGCGGTGGTCTTCGTCGGTATCATTCTGACCGGGCACTGGCTGCCGCTGGGTCTGGGACAGGGGTTTGCTCAGAATCTGCTCTTCGTCGTCGCGCTGATCGGCGGTTTGCTGCTGTTCTTCCGCGTCTTTCAGCATTTCTATCCTCACATTCTACGCTGGTGTCTGGCGCACAAGATCGCGTTTCTCTCGCTTCCGACCCTGCTGATCGTGCTCGGCGCGACGATCTGGCTCGGGTTCCCGCGTGTGTTTTCCTTCGTCCCCCGCGCTCTGCGGGGCAGCCGGATCTGGGTGGCCGGCGCGCGGACATTCCCGGGGCTGGGCAGAGAATTCATGCCGCCGCTGGATGAAGGCTCATTCCTGTACATGCCGACGACCATGCCGCACGCCTCCATCGGGGAGGCCATGGATGTGCTCCAGAAGCAGGACATGGCGTTTCAGGCGATCCCGGAGATCGACTCGGCCGTGGGCAAGATCGGACGCGTCGATTCGGCCCTCGACCCTGCCCCGATCTCCATGATCGAGACGATCATCAACT
>ENA-UPTA01003177-UPTA01003177.1-activated-sludge-metagenome-genome-assembly--contig:-NODE-3177-length-16346-cov-19.631821_pt1 | contig 16346 bp, 11 predicted proteins | sample MGYA00238184_ERZ773361 | MGnify/ENA primary metagenome ERZ773361 (study PRJEB29100, sample SAMN05720205) | activated sludge metagenome | isolation source: anaerobic digester from wastewater...
GGCTGCTGGAGCAGGCGATCCAGTCCATGGGCTTCTCGGCGCGCGCCCACGACCGGATCCTGAAGGTGGCCCGGACCATCGCCGACCTGGCCGGGGCGGAGGCGATCACCGCGGAGTGCGTTTCCGAGGCCATCCAGTATCGGAATCTGGACCGCGTGTTCCATTCGGAGATCCTGCTCACCCGGTCCAACGCCGGGCACGGGATTTTCTGAGCGGCAGCGACACGGGAGGCGCGCATGGCGGGAGCGGCGAAACAGGGCAGGGCGGCCGGACCGACCGGCGGCGGTGACGGGCACCGGGCCCGACTCCGGGAGCGGTTTCTCGCCGGCGGCCCCGCCGCGCTCGCCGACTATGAACTGCTGGAGCTCCTGCTGCACTTCGCCGTGTCGCGCAAGGACACCAAGCCCACCGCCCGGGAGCTGCTGCGCCGGTGCGGCACGCTGGCCGGCGTCTTCCTGCAGCCCCGCGGCGAAGCGGCCGACATCACGGGCCTGGGGCCGTCGTCGCGCCTGCTGCTGGCGCTGGTGCGCGCCGTGATGACCCGGGCGCTGGCCGTGGAGCTGCAGTCCGGCTGCCGCATCAGCGCCCCCGAGGACGTCGCGGACTTCGTCCGGCTGGAGTTGGGGCCGCAGCCCCGGGAGTGCGTGCTGGCCATTTTCCTCAACGCCGGCAACGAGCTGGTGCACCACGACCGGCTCGCCGAAGGCACGGTCAACCAGGCGCCGGTCTATCCCCGCGAAGTGGCCCGGCTGGCGCTGCTCCATGGCGCCACCGGCGTGATCCTGGCCCATAACCACCCCGGCGGCCAGTGCGTGCCATCCCGCGACGACCTGGAACTGACCCGCACGCTGGGCGACGCGTTGGCCAAACTCGATGTCCGCCTGCTGGACCATCTCATCGTCACTCCGGCGGCGGTGTACAGCATCACCGCGGGCCGCGAGGTCCTCGGCGGCGCCTGCCGGAGAGACGCCGATGCAGTCCGGACGGTTTCTGCAACCGCAGGCTCGGAAATGTCACGATAAAAAGTCATACAAGTAAAGCATTTGACGCCTTGCCCGATGCCGGGTTACAATGTGCCTGCATGATTGGCTATGGCAGGGGGTTTGGGCGTGTCGCGGTGGCATCTCGTGCTGATCCTCATCTTGGTGCTGGGCGCAGGGCTCATCACGATCTACGGCAATCTCCGTCTGCACCAATATCCCCTCCTGCCCTTCACCACCCAGTGGCAGGGCGACACGCTGGTGGTCACCGAAGTCCCCGCGGGTTCGCCGTTCCAGCCGGATGACCGATTCGTCAGCGTGGACGGCCTCGCCGTGGCCGGCATCGGGCATCTGTTCGCGCTCAACGACATCGTCCGCGCGGGGTCCTGGCACAACATCCGGGTGGAACGCGACGGCCGGCAGGTCCAGATCGACCTGATCCCCGATCCGGTATTCCCCAGTTTTCTGCCGTGGGTGGCCCTGGTGGTCAGCCTGGCGGTGCTGGTCATCGCCCTGGGTACCTTCCTGATCAAGCCGGGCGCGCCCTCGATTTTGAACTTTGTGGTTTCCCAGGCCGGCCTGGCGGTGCTCATCGGGACCCTGCAGCCGACGGATTATGCCACCAGCCTGATCTACTGGTTCTTCTTCTTCATCACCCCGGTGCTGTTCTTCCGCCTGCTGGCCGTCCTGCCGGAGGAGGAGGCGCTCCGCCGGCAGCTGCAGCCGCGGGTGCAGCAGATGGTGGGGCTGGGTTTGGTGCTGGCGATCGTGGCCATGCTGGTGATCAACATCCGTTACGTGCATCCTGAAGCCTACCGCGCCTACCTTGGCGTCATCCGGGTGGCCTGGTGGATCATGATCGGCCTGAACGGCGCGGCGATCATCGCCCTGCTGGTCTACGGGCTGACAGTGCCCATGCGCTGGGTCCGCTCGCTGCGCGCGCGCCGCAAGCTGCAGTGGTTTTTGTGGGGGATGGTCGCGGGCATCGGTCCGTTCCTGATCGCCAGCTACATCCCGTTCCAGGTGCTGCGCCTGTTCGACCTGCCGGTGCAGCGGATCATGCTGACCGTGACTACGCCGTTCATGATCCTGGTGCCGCTGTCCACGGCCGTGGCCATCCTGCGGTACCAGCTCCTGGACATTGATTTTCTCATTTGGCGCAGCGTCCGTTTCATCGCCGCCCTCCTGGCGGTGATGCTGGGCGGAACCCTGGCGACCATGATCATCCTGCGGTGGATCTGGCCAGCGGGTTGGTCGCCGCTGTACGTCTACCTCATCATCCCGGTGTTGGTCATCCTGACGTTCCCGTACTCCGAACGGCTGATGGCCCGCTTCATCACCCAGCGCTACAAGGAATTCGACTACGACCTGCTCGAGACGGTGGAGAAGTACTCCGCCCAGCTCTGCGACACGGTCTCCCGCGAGCAGATCATGAATCTGACCGCCCGCCTGGCCCTGCGGCTGCTGGCTCCGGAGTGGTTGCTGTTCGTCTTCCGCGACCGCGACGGGCGCACCGTGCCCACCCACTGGGTCAACATTCCCGACAGTTTTCTCACGCTGCTGAACCAGAAGCGGTTCGACGACGTGTTCGGGCCCGGCGACTCCGACGGCACCACGACGCTGGCCATCAATCCGGTGGTGGCGGACTTCCGGCTGGCGGTGCCCATCCACGCCGCCGGATGCTCCCGGGGGCTCCTGATGCTGGGCCGCAAGAAGGGCGAAAGCGATTACACCGTCAAGGACCAGCGGTTCCTGAACATCCTGGCCGACCAGGTGGGCATTGCCCTGCGCAGCATCAACGAGATGGACAACCTGGCCAAGGAGATCCAGGCCAGCGGCCAGGAGAGCCTGAAGTCGTTCTGGGACCGCCTGCAGTCGCTGCGCGTCGAGAAGGACCAGCTGGAAAAGATGGCCATGACCGATCCGCTGACCGGCTGCGGCAACCGGCGGTTCTTCTACAACGCCCTGCAGCGGGAGTGCCACCGGGCGATCCGGTTCGGCGAGACCTTCGGGCTGGCCATGATGGACCTGGACCACTTCAAGCAGGTCAACGACGCCTACGGCCACGCCGCCGGCGACCACGTCCTGCAGGAGGTGGCCGAGGTGACCCGCAAGGCGGTCCGGAACACGGACATCCTGTGCCGCTTCGGCGGCGAGGAGTTCGTGCTGATCCTCGCCTACGTGGACAAGGAAAGCCTCTACATCGTCTCCGAGAAGATCCGGCAGGCGATCGAGGCGACCACCTTCAGCTACGGCAATTTCAAGCTGCGAATCGCGGTCAGCATCGGCTCCACCATCGTCTCCGGGCAGCACGGCGTGGTGGATTCCGAACAAGTGGTCAACCGGGCCGACCGCGCCATGTACTTCGCCAAGTACCACGGCCGCAACCAGAGCGTCCTGTACGAGGACCTGCCCCAGGAGTGGAAGTTCATCGAGAGCTGACCGCCCGCCGCATCCGCCGCGCGCTTGCCTGAGCCGCCGCCTTCGGTTACAATCACTTTCAGTCAACAGCATCATCCGTCGGTGTGGGCATGCGCGCGACCGGGAACACCGGCTGCGCCCGCCGGCGGGTTCCGTCGCCGGAAGGCGGGAGGCCCGAGCGCGACAAGGAGGGGCATCATGAGACGGATCACCGCAATCATCGGCTGGATCGCCATCGGGTGGCTGGCCGCCGGGGCGGGCGACGTCCGGGCGCAGGCGATCGTCGTCGACCACACCTGCACGGACCTGTCGGCCATTCCGGAAAGCGTCATCAACACGGTCAAAAGCCAGCGCAAAGTCCACTACGCGCACACGTCGCACGGCTCCCAGATCAACACCGGCCTGGAGCTGCTCGAGACCGTGCTGTACGACGTGGAGGTGGGCTGGTGCGAGCTGCCGGACGTCAGCGGGGCGCTCTGCATTTTCGACGGCCAGGAGACGGGCGATTACATCACCCCGGACCTGTACTGGCAGACCGCCGATGGCCTGGATCTCACCCGCGCTGTGCTGGACCACAACACCGCGCTCAACGCCTCCATGTGGGCGTGGTGCACCCAGCTCGACTACTACAGCTCGGCGGATGTCCAGGATTATCTGGACGCGATGAGCCAGCTCGAGAGCGAGTACCCGGGCGTCCGGTTCGTCTATTTCACCGGCAACGCCCAGGCCACCGGCGCCGATGGGTACAACCGTTACCAGCGCAACCAGCAGATCCGCCATCACTGCCAGAACTTCGGCAAGGTGCTGTTCGACTTTGCCGACCTGGACAGCTGGTGGTTCAACCCGGCCTCCGACGCCTGGGAACAGGCGACCTACAGCTACGGCGGCCTGACCATTCCGGTGGAACATCCCGAATTCCACGGCGACGAGGCGGGGCACACCACCTACGACAGCTGCCGCCAGAAGGGGCGGGCGTACTGGTGGCTGATGGCCCGGCTCAGCGGCTGGTCCGGCGCGGGCGAATGCGCCCCTGCGCCGAGCGGACTGCAGGCGGTGCCCAACCCGGCCCAGCACCGGATCGCCCTGTCCTGGCAGGACAACTCGTCGAACGAGGACGGTTTCATCGTGCAACGCCAGGTCAACGGCGGCGGCTGGAACAACACCTACCACACCGTGGGCGCCGGCGTCACGGCGTGGACCGACACCGGGCTGTCCGACGGCGCTTACAACTACCGGGTGGTGGCGCACCGGAACGACGACGGCACCGGGTCGCCATGTAACTCCGCGCCGTCCAACGAGGCCGGGGCCACGCTCAGCAGCTCCCCGCCGGCTGCGCCATCGGGACTCACGGCCGCCAGCGGCGCGGCGGGCATCTCGCTGGATTGGGCGGACAACTCGGACGACGAGGACCTCTTCCGGATCGAGCGGGCCGTCGATGGCGGCGATTTCGCCCCGTTGGCGGAGCCGGCGGCCGATGTCACCGAGTACCTGGACGACGGCGTCACGGAGGGAACCACCTACAGCTACCGGGTGCAGGCCGTCAACGTGTTCGGCGCATCCGCCTGGTCCAACACGGCCGTCGTGACCCACCTCGCCCTGGGCGATCTCAACGGCGACGGGGTCGTGAACATCGTCGACGCGCTGGTCCTGCAGCATGTGCTGGCCGGCAACATCCCGCCCGGGCTTCCCCCCTGCGTGTGCCCCGGTTGTGGTGACTGGAACGGCAACGGCGTCCTGGATGCCCGAGACCTGTCGGGGCTGGTGCAGGCGCTCGCCGAAAACCGCCGGACCGGCGGCGTGATCTGCGCGGGGCACGTGCCGGAGCTGCTCACCGACCAGAATGTCCGGCAGACGCCGGCGCTGGCCGAGCCGGCCGCCCGCGACCCCTTCATCGACCCGGTCTTCGACACCTGCGTCGTCCGGCTCACCGACCGCATCGCCGATCCCGACCCGGGCGACACGTCGGCGGGACTGGTCCCCGAATACGCCCGGGTGCAGGCCTTCAACGCCGACGAGACGCGGATCCTGATCCGGGGGACCGATGGCACCGCCTACCTGTACGACGCGGCGACCCTGCAGCCGCAGGGGCTGGTCTGGTACCCGGGAACCGAACCGCGCTGGGACGCCGACGATCCGGACCGGCTCTACTCCATCGACGAAACCCGCCTGATGGCGTGTGACGTGGCCACGGGGGAGTGCCAGACCGTGCGCGACTTCGCCGCCGACCTGCCGGCGTTCAACCTGGCCACCGTCTGGACCCGCTGGGAGGGGAGCGCGTCGGCCGACGGCCGCTACTGGGCGTTCATGGCCGAAAACACCGACTGGATGGCGGTGGCCCTGCTGGTATACGACCTCCGCGAGGATCAGCTCGTGGCCGTCCGGAACCTGTCCGGCGACCGCGACGTCGACAACGTCACCATGAGCCCGTCGGGCAATTACGTGGTCGCGCTGTTCGATGTGTACTGCGACCAAGGCGAACTGGGCACCGGCGACGCCCCGTGCGGCGTCATGGTGTACGACCGCGACCTCCAGAACGCCCGCGGCCTCCACCGGCAGAGCCCTCACGGCGACGTGGCGCTGGACGCCCTCGGCCGGGAGGTGATGATCCTCCAGGATCCGGACACCGACACCATCGCCATGATCGACCTGGCCACGGGCGCCTGCACGCCGCTCTGGGCCATCGATTTCAGCCACTCCCCGCAGGGGTTCCATTTCAGCGGCCGGGCGTTCCAGCGGCCGGGCTGGGCCGTGGTGTCCACCTACGCCGGCGATCATCCCGTCGACTCCACCTGGATGGACGACCAGGTGTTCCTGGTGGAGCTGCAGGCCGGCGGCCGGGTGGTGCGCCTGGCCCACAACCACACCCTCTATGTGGACCAGGAGCACGACTACTGGGCCGAGCCGCACGCCACCGTCAACCGGGACCTCACCCGGATCCTGTTCGGTTCCAACTGGGGCCGCAGCGGCACCAGCCAGGTGGACACCTACCTGATCGAGCTGCCGGCGGACTGGGCCGCCCTGGTGAAATAGCCGCCCCCTGACTTCCGCCCGCTTCTGCTACAATGCGGACGGCGCCGCCGCCTGCGGCGGGCCCGGGAGGTTCCGGACTATGAAGTGTCGCGTCGGCTGCGGGGCCTGCTGCATCGCCCCGTCCATCAGCTCGCCGATTCCGGGGATGCCCGGCGGCAAGCCCGCCGGCGTGCGCTGCATCCAGCTCACGCCCGACAACCGCTGCCGCCTCTGGGGGCGGCCCGAGCGGCCGGGGGTATGCGTCAGCCTTCAGGCGACGCCCGAGATGTGCGGCGGCAGCGCGGCCGAGGCGCTGGCCTGGCTGACCCGGCTGGAGCAACTGACCGCGCCGACTGCCGCCGCCGCTGATCCATCATCACAGGAGACATCATGACCGACGAGCGTTTTCCGCGGGAGGAACTGACGGCGCGGCTGGAACGGTTCCAGTCCGCGCTGGCCGGCGCCGGGCTGGACGGCGCCATCGTGCTGCAGCGGGCCGACCTGGTCTGGCTCACCGACGCCGCCTTCCAGGGCGCGCTGCTCGTGCCGGCGGCGGGTGCGCCGCGGCTCTTCGTCTGGCGCGGCCGCGGCCGGATCGGCAACGGGTGCCCGTGGGAGCCCGAGCCGGTGGCCGGGATGGGCAAACTGCCGGCGGCGATCGCGGCCGCCGGCCTGGCCGGCTGGCGGCGGGTGGGCTTCGAGGAGGACGTGCTCCCCGTGGCCTGGTACCGGCGGCTTGTGGCCGGCGTCTGGCCCGCGGCCGAACACGTTGACATCGCCCCGGCGCTGCGGCGCCTGCGCAGCCATAAATCGCCGCGGGAGCTGGAGCGCGTCCGCGCCAGCGGCCGGGTGCTGGCCGGCGGATTCGCGGCGCTGCGCTCGATCCTGCGCGAGGGGATGCCCGAGTACGAGGCCCAGGCGCGCCTGGACCTGGCCATGCGGCTGGCGGGCGACCAGGCGGCCGGGCGCACCCGCGGCTTCAACGCCGAGGCGCGGGGCGTGGTGGCCTGCGGCGCGTCGGCGGCGGTGGACACCGCCTTCGACGGGCCCATCGGCCAGCCGGGCCGCTACTACCTGGCGCCCATGGGGGCGGGCAGCGGCGTGATCCGCGCCGGCGCGCCGGTGATCGCCGACTCCACCGCCGGCTACGCCGGCTACATGACCGACATGACCCGCACCTACCACATCGGGCCGCTGGACCGGCGCTTCGTCGAGGCGCACGACTTTTGCGTCCACATCCTGGCTGAAGTCACCCGGCGCCTGGTGCCCGGCGCGGTGCCCGAAGAGTTGTATCAATGGGCCGTCGACGAGGCGGCGGCGGCCGGCTACGCGGAACACTTCATGAACCGGGGCGAGAACAAGGTCCGCTTCCTGGGCCACGGCATCGGGCTGGAGATGGACGAGGTGCCCATCCTGGCCCGGCGTTTCACCGAGCCGCTGGCCGCGGGAATGGTTTTCGCCGTGGAGCCCAAGATCATCTTCGATGACGGCGGCGTGGGCGTCGAGGACACCATCGTCGTCGGCGCCGGCGGCGGCGAGGTGGTGACACCCCTGGAACTCGGCCTGATGCAGGTCGGTTGAGACGCAACGGAGCGGAAGCCATGCCGTACCTGGTGGACGGCAACAACCTGATGGGCCGCGCGGCGGCGCGCGGGCTGGGCGGTCCCACCGACCGCCGCGGCGTGGTGGCCGCGCTGGCGGCGCTCGCCGCCGGGCGCGGCGGGCGGTTCACCGTGGTGTTCGACGGCGCGCCGGATGCGCACTTCGCCGGCGACGTCGCGCTCGGCCCCGTCCGGGTGGAATTCGCCGCCCCCCGCTCCGCCGATGACCGGATCCTGGCTCGGGTGCGCGCCGCCCGCAACTCCCGCGACCTGACGGTGGTGACCGATGACCGGGCGCTCGCGGCGGCCGCGCACGGCCTGGGGGCGCGGGTGGCCGGCGTGAACGAGTTTCTGGACCGCCTGGCCTCAGGCGGTAGGCGCTCCGCCGGCGCCAAGGGCGACGCCGGCCCGGTGGACGTGGCCTTCTGGGAGGATTACTTCAGCGGCCGCACCGACGACGACTGATCGCCCGCGTGCTCGTAATCGTAATTCGTAATCGTGATCGTAATCGAGATCGTAATCGTAATCGAGGCTCGAGTCTCGAGACTCGATGCTCGTTCCCGTAACGCGGACATCGGACGTCGGAAATCGGACATCGAAAATCGGACCTAGGACCTGGGTTCTGGGTCCTGGATCCTGAATACTGAATCACAGCACCTAGATCCGAGCATCGTTTCACCCATTCACCCATCCACAGCTCTACTCGTTCTCCTGTTTGTGGCACGAACCATCGGTAGGCACAGCGGATGTACCGCGAGCTGCAGCGAGCGGCGGGAAGGGGCCCTCGCGGCATCTCTCCCCGGGTGCCGCACCACTCCATCGGCGTCCGTGGAAGGACGCGGTGGGAATGCGGCGCGACGGGGCATTTGGGGCCGGCTCTGCGCTCAGGGCGTGTCCCCATCCGCGCATCTTGGGGGGGTGGCCTCCCAATCTTCAGAATATTTACAATATATTGATAATAAAATGTTTATAGTGATTATTAGTCAGGGGCCGCCTTTGACAATTTGCCCCTTGTCGCCGCGGACGGTTGACCGTCCCGGCTCGAAAATCTATAATGCGGAAGACGGACTAACCTTTTGATGGAATTGATGCAATCCGCCCCGGCCGGGCAGGAGCGCGCGAGGGATGAGACGGATTCGCAAGAAAGTCTCGAAAACGGCGAGGCGCACCCCGAAGCGGGCGGGTTCTGCCTCGACGTCGGCCGACCTCACCCCGCCGGAGGCAATCCGCGCCCCGAAGGCGGAAGGACGCACGATCAAAGCGAAGGATCGTGCAGCCGTGACTGACCGAACCTCTGCGGGTGCGGGCCGGAGGACCCAGACAGCCGGGCGCATCGAGAAAGCGGCCGCAAAGCCCAAGGCGCCCTTGAAGACAACCGCGGCCCGGCGGCCCGCGAAGGCCGTCCCGAAAAAACGGAAGGCCGCCCAACGGTTCCAGACGGAACCCAAGGCCGCTCCGATTGAACAACCCGGGCCGGCGGAGCGGCCCGGGGCGAGACCGAAAGCCGGTCGGCATCCGGCGCCTCCAAAGGTCACACCGCCGGCGACGTCACCGGAAGCGGCGCCGCTCGAGGCGAACGCGATTCCCGTCCCGCCCCGGGCGTCTCCGGCGGCTCCACCGCCCAAAGCCTTCGCGAAGACGGCTCCGCCTGAAGCCGTCCCGCCGGATGCCCCGACCGCGGCGGCGCCGGCGGCGGAACCAGTCGTGACGCCGACCGCCGTGCCCCCGGTGGAACAGCCGAAGGCCGCGCCGGTGAGGACACGCCGACGGGCCGCCGCCGTCGATGAGGCCCGGGAAGCGGAGGCCCTGCGCCGCCCGGTGCGCCGGCGGACACGGCGCAGCGACCACCCCGGCGACTTCGATTTTGTCCGCCTCAATGTGCCGTGCCAGTGGGCCTGCCCGGTGCTCACCGACGTGCCCGACTACATCTTCGCCATCGCCGGCGGCGACCGCGACAAGTCATACCTCATCAATCGGGCCACCAACCTGATTCCCGGCGTGCTGGGCCACGTCTGCTCCCGGCCCTGCGAGGCAGCCTGCCGTCACGGCGAGCCCGACCTGGGCGAGCCGGTGGCCATCTGCCATCTCAAGCGCGTGGCAGCCGACTTCCGCAACCAGGACCACCCGTGGCCGGACCGTCTGTTCCCCGATTCGGGCTGCACCGTGGGGGTGGTGGGCGGCGGGCCGGCCGGCCTGGCCGCCGCCCAGCTGCTGGCCGCGCTGGGCCACGGTGTCACAGTCTACGAGGCCATGCCCAGGTTGGGGGGCATGCTGATGTATGGCATCCCGGTGTTCCGCCTGCCGCGGGAGTTGGTGGAAGCCGAGATCGGGCGCCTCCTGGACTCGGGCATCGCCGTGAAAACCGGCGTCCGCGTCGGGCACGACATCACCGTGCCGGAGTTGCTGGCGCGTCACCGGGCGGTGGTGCTGGCCACGGGCACGTGCCTGGCGCGGGGCCTGGCCATCCCCGGCGGCGATCTCCCCGGGGTTTACAGCGGCCTGGATTTCATGATGGACGTCAACGACGGCCGGCCGCCCGTCGTGGGACGGCGCGTCGTGACCATCGGCGGCGGGTTCACCGCCCACGACTGTGCCCGCTCGGTGCTGCGCCTGGGTGCCGCGGAGTCGTACCTCTGCGTCCGGACCACCGAGGAGGACCTCTGGGTCACCCGGGAGGAGGTCCTCGAGACCAAGCGCGAAGGCGTCCGCTACCTGAACCTGGTGTCCTCGATGCGAGTCGCGGGCGCCGACCGGGTGGAGGGGGTGGTGTTCGCCCGCAATCGCCTGGGGCCCGTGGGCAAGTTCGGCCAGCGGACGCCGGTGGCCATCGAGGATTCCGAGTTCGTTTTCGCCGCCGACACGGTCATCGCCGCGACCGGCCAGTACGCCGACACGGCCGTGGCGGCCGGCGCGGCCGGCGCCGCGCCCCGCTTCGATCCGCGCAGCGGCGCCTGCGCGGTGCCGGGGCTCTTCGCCGCGGGCGACTTCTGCACCGGCGCGGCCACGGTGATTGAGGCCATGGGCCACGCCCGCCGCGTCGCCCAGGCGGTGGACGAGTACCTGACAGGCGCGCGGCGCCTGCGCCGGGTGGTTCGGGTGCGACCGGCCGCCGACACCCCCCGGCCGCGGGCCTGGGACTTCATCCCCCGCGCCGACATGCCCATGCTCGCCGTGCCCCAGCGCCTGGCCGCGTTCGGCGCCGTGGTGAAGACCGGATTCCCGGCCCCGGTGGGGGAGCGGGAGTCCCACCGCTGCTACCTGTGCCACATGAAATACGAGATCCGGCCGGCGGATTGCATCGCCTGCGGCTTGTGTGCCGCCGTCTGTCCCCGCGACTGCATCGGCCCGGCCGCGGCGGCGGGACCCGGCATGCCGCCCGTCTGGGCCGATCGCTGGGACGAGGCGGCGGCGGTGGTGATCGACAGCGCCCGGTGCATCCGGTGCGGCCTTTGCCTCCGGGTGTGTCCCACCCGCTGCATCGAGGTGGAGCGCGTGGAGATTGCCGACGTCACGGCGGGCGAGTGAGTGCTATGGGACTGACGATCACGCGACGAATGGTGGGTCGAATGACCAGCAGGACCAACGGAGCGAAACGGTGAGTCCGGAACATTTTGTCATCATCGGCAACGGCGCGGCGGCCAACCGGGCGGCGGACATGCTGCGCCGGGGCGACAAGGACGCCCGGATCACGCTGATCTCCGACGAGTTTTTCCACTTCTACCACCGCCACCGCCTGGCCGACTATCTGGCCGGCACGGCCGGGGAGGACGACCTGCTGGTCCGCGCCCCGCAGCACTACCAGAAGCACCGGATCCGCCTCCGCCTCGGCCAGCGTGTCACCCGGATCGATCCGAAGGAAAAGGTGCTCTACCTCAAGCACATGGAAATGGTGCGCTACACGCGGCTGCTGCTCTGCACCGGCGGCAAGCCCCGGCTGCCGGAGATCTATTACGCCTACCGGACGCACTTCACCACCGTCAAGACCCTGGCCGATGCCCGGCAGCTGCGGGAGCGCCTCGACGGCATCCGCGACGTGGTGGTGGTGGGCGGCGACCTGGTGAGCGTCCGGCTGGCCGCCACCCTGGTCCGCCTGGGCAAGGCGGTCACCTTCCTCGTGGACGCCGACTCGTTCTGGCCGCTGGAGCTGACCCCCGAGCGGCGCGCCGAGTTCGCCGAGCGGCTCACGCGGACGGGAATCGCCGTGCGGCTGGACGACGCCCTGGCCCAGGTGGAGCCGCACCCGTCGGGCGGCTATCGCGTGACCACCCGGTCGGGGGAGCGGCTGCAGGCGGACCTGGTGGGCGCGTTCTTCGGGCTGGTGCCCGACGTGGACTTCCTGTTGGGCACCGGCCTGGATATCGATCGCGGCCTGCTGGTCAACGAGTACCTGCAGACCAACCTGCCGGACATATACGCCGCGGGCGACTGCGCCCAGGTCTACAACCCGGCGTTGCGGAACTACTGGGTGTCCATCGGCTGGCCCAACGCCGAAAAACTGGGCGAGGTGGCCGCGCGCAACCTGCTGGGGCAGGTGCAGCCGGCGGGGCAGGCGCCCGCCAGCGCCCTGGAGTTTGAGGGAATCGTGGTCAACACCTGCTGGTGGAGGCGGATGTGAAGGTCCCGCGCCGCCCCCTGACCGGCGACCTGGTGGTCTGCTTCTGCGGACGGGCCGGTGACGGCGCGCGCGCGGCCGGGCGGGTGCTGGCGCGCGCGGCGGCGGGCCTCGGACTGCACGCCCGTCACGCGGCGGCTTACCCGGCGGAAATCCGCGGCGCCGGCAAGACCCTGGCCTACACCGCGATCACCCGCGAGCCGCTGCGCGGACCGTGCGAGCGGGTGGACGTGCTGGTGGCGCTGAGCGACCCGCTGACCATCCCCGAGCTGCCCCGCCTCAACGCGGACGGGCTGGTCCTGTACGAGAACAATCCGCCTGGCTACGTCGCGGAAGACATGGCCGTCGCCGGCTACATCGCGCCGGGGATGTTCGGTTATGGCGTCCCGTTCCGCGACCTGGCGGCGCAGGCGGAGAGCTTCGGCCGCGGCCGCAATTTCGTCGCCCTCGGCGCGGTGGCCGCCCTGCTGGATCTGCCGGCCGCCGCGTTCCCGCCGGCCATCGCGGACCATTTCACGGGACAGGCGGAGACGGTTCGGGACGCCGCCGTCCGCTCGTTCGAGATGGGATTCGAATACGCCAGGACCCGCCTGGTGGCCACCCACCCGTGGCGCGCCCTGCCGGCGCCCGGTGACAAGCCGGCCGTGACGCTGGTGACCGGAGCCGCGGCCATCGCCGCCGCCTGCGCCGCCGCGGGCGTCCGGCTGGTGGCGTTCTATCCCGTGACGCCGGCGGACCGGATCCGCGCGGAGCTGGAGCGGCTGCCGGCGGAGGAACGGCCGGTGCTGGCCCTGGCGGCCGATGCCGCCGCTGCGGCGGCGCACGCCTACGGCGCCGTCGCCGCCGGCCGGAGCGCCGTGGCGATCACGGTCGGGTCCGGCCTGGCCGCGGCGGGCCCGCTGCTGGACCAGGCGGCCGCGGCCGGCCTGCCGCTGGTGGCGGTGCACGTTCAGACCGCGGGACCGGCGGCGGCGCTGGGCACCTCGACGGGGCAGGGCGACCTGCTGGCCGCGATCCATGGCCTGAGCGACGTGCAGCGGCCGGTGCTGGCGCCGGCAAGCACCGCCGACTGCTTCGATGCCGTCTGCCTGGCGGTGCGGCTGGCCGCGCGCTGGCGGACGCCGGCAGTGGTGCTGGCGGATTTCCTTCAGATGGAACGGGGCGAGACCATCGACTGGCCGCGGCCGCTGCCCGCCGCTGCGGCGGCGCTGGCTGCGGCGACTCCGGCGCCGGACGAAGCCTGGGCGCCTCCCGGCACGCCCGGCGGCGAGCGCCTGGTTTCCGCCGGCGGGCCCGACAAGCGGAGCGGCGCCACCGAAGCCGTGGCCTCGTGCCCGATCGCCGTGGGGCTGCACCGGGGCCGCCTGAATGCGCTGGCCGCCGGCTGGGCGCCGCCCGAGTCGTTCGGCGGCGACGGTCCGCTCGACCTGGGACTGATCGCCTGGGGCGCCGCCATCGAGCCGGCGCGGGAGGCGCTCCGCGCCGCCGCCGCCCGCGGCCTGCGCGTCGGCGGCTGTTTCCCCCGGCTGGTCTGGCCGCTGCAGCGATCGGCGCTGGCGGCGTTTGCGGCGCGCTGCCGGGTGCTGGGCGCGGCGGAACTCAACGCCTCCGGCCAGCTGGCAGGATTGCTCGAGCACGCCCTGGCCCGTCCGGTGGCGCGCCTGGGACGGGCGGGCGGGGAGCCGCTCACGGAATCGGAACTCCTGGCCGGCATCGAGGAGGCGCTGCCGCCCGCCGACGCAAAGGGGAAACGCCATGAGTGATCACGAGCGCGTCACGCCCATCATGGGGACAGAGCTGGCCCGGCAGATGGAACGGGTCCGGCGCAGCGGCGAGCTGGGCTATCGCTCGGCCCAGCCGGCCACCTGGTGTCCCGGCTGCGGCTACCACGGCGTGGCCCTGGCCCTGACCCGCGGAGCGGCGGCGGCGCAGGTGCCGCCCCACCAGTTGGTGCTTGTCGCCGGGGCGGGGTGCGCCGCGTGGATGCCCCGCAGCCTGCGGGGGTACGGCATCGAGGCGCTGGCCGGCACCGCGCTGGCCGTGGCTGCCGGCGCCAAGCTGGCCCGACCCGACCTGACAGTGGTGGCCGTGGGGGGCGACGCCGACATCGTGGCCTCCGGGGCGGGCGGCCTGTCCGCGGCGGCGGCCCGGGACCTGCCGGTCACCGCGCTCATCGTGGACAACGGCCGCTGCGGGCTGATCCACGGCCTACCCTCGCCCGTCGGCGCGGCGGATCCGCTGACGACGGCGCTGGAGGCGGGCGCGACGCTGGCCGGCCGCGGCTGGGCCGGCAAGCCCGACGCGCTGGGCGACATCATCGCCCGGGCGCTGCGCCACCCCGGCTTTGCCGTGGTGGTCGCGGTCAGTCCGTGCATCACCTACGACATGGAGCGGCTCACCTGGGACCGGCTTTTCGAAGCCTGGCAGCCGGTGCCCGCCGGGCATGATCCGGCCGACCGGGCCGCGGCGCTGGCGCTCGCCCGCCGGGAGCCGTTCATCCAGGGGATTCTTTACGAGAGACAGTCGGGAGATAGTTTAAAAGTTTGAAGGTTCATAAGTCAAAATACCAACGACTTTCAACCTTCCAACCTTCCAACCCCCGATCCATTGCACGCACGTTGAGTACGGGAACGAGCCTCGAGTCCCGAGCCTCGATTACGATCACGATTACGATGACGATTACGAATCACGAGCACGAAATCCGAGATCCGATGTTCGAATTCCGAAGTCCGATATCTCATGACAAATGGGAACGAGCAGGTGGCCGGCCCGAGAGGGCCGGGCTGGATTAGCCAGGGGCGCAGCCCCTGGTGGGCGACGGGTTGTCGTGTGATCGCCCCAGCGGGGCGACCGATCAATTGCATCGACGGCCAGAAGGCGCACCACTGCCGGGTGACGTTTGAGGCGGAGTTCGTGGAGCTGCTCCAACTCCACCAGGTGCCGTGCGGCGAACGGACCCACTGGGATTGAACGGATGGTGAGCGGGTGGTTCCGCGGCTCCGATGCCGCCCCGATGGGGCTCAGGGTGAGGAAAACAGACGTACGCGTACCAGGGGCCTCGCACCAGGGGCTGCGCCCCTGGCTAATGCAGTCCGGCCCTGCGGGCCGGGCGCGTGCCGCAATGGCTGATCGGTCCAATCCCCTGATAGCCGATTACGATCACGATGTAGATTACGAATTACGAGCACGAAATCCGAAGTCCGATTCATTCACCACGAAGGCACGAAGGACACAAAGAGTGTTGAGGGTTATGGGTTGAGGGTTGAGAGTTGGGAACGAGCCCCGAACCCCGAGCCTCGAACCTCGCTGACGCCTATCGCTAAATTCACCCGATCATAACGCGCTCTTCGGGGTAGCGGAACTTCCCCTGTCCGTACCGGCGGCCCACGGCGTGGGCGATGGTCAGCGGGCCGATGCGTCCGATGAACATCACCACGCAGAGCATCAGTTTGCCGAAGACGGACAGCGACGCCGTGATGCCCGTGGAGAGACCCACGGTGCCGAAAGCGGAAGTGATTTCAAACAGATACTCCAGCACGCGATGCTCGTGATGGCCGAATGGCCGGGGTCCGATTTCCACCCACAGGAAAGCCACCAGGAACATGACGATGATGAAGCCGGCCAGGATAGTCACGGACAAGGTGCGCGCCACGGCCCGGCTGGAAACAGTCGCCCGGAAGATGTCCACATCCTCGCGGCCCTTGAGCTTGCTCTTGGCCAGGG
>ENA-UPTA01003178-UPTA01003178.1-activated-sludge-metagenome-genome-assembly--contig:-NODE-3178-length-16346-cov-5.162114_pt1 | contig 16346 bp, 12 predicted proteins | sample MGYA00238184_ERZ773361 | MGnify/ENA primary metagenome ERZ773361 (study PRJEB29100, sample SAMN05720205) | activated sludge metagenome | isolation source: anaerobic digester from wastewater...
GCCTTTCGGCGGTCGCCGTAACCGGGGGCCTTCACCGCCGCGATCTTCAGGACGCCCTTCAACTTGTTGACGACCAGCGTCGCGAGCACCTCGCTCTCGATGTCCTCGGCGATGATCAGCAGCGACCGCTTGGCCTGGGCGACCTTCTCCAGCAGGGGGATCAGCTTGGCCACCGTGCTGATTTTCTCCTCGTGCACGAGGATCAGCGGCTTGTCCAGCTCGCAGACCATCTTATCCGGGTCGGTCACGAAGTGCGGCGACAGGTACCCGCGGTCGAACTGCATGCCCTCGACGAACTCGACGTGCGTCTCGAAGCTCTTGCCCTCCTCGACCGTAATGACGCCGTCTTTTCCGACCCGCTCGAAGGCGTCGGCCATGATCTTGCCGATCTCGCGGTCGTTGTTGGCCGAGACGGACGCGACGTTGACAATGTCGGCCGGCTTGCTGATGGAGACCGGCTTGGCCAGCGAGACGAGCTTATCGACCGCCGCCTTGGCCGCCACTTCCATGCCACGTTTGAGGGCCATGGCGTCCGCGCCGGCCGTCAAGTTCTTGTATGCTTCCCTGTAAAGGGCTTCCGTCAGGACCGTCGCGGTGGTCGTGCCGTCGCCGGCGATCTTGGAAGTCTTGCTGGCGGCTTGCTTTACGAGCTTGGCCCCCAGGTTCTCGGCCTTGTCCGTCAGCTCGATCTCCTCGGCGACGGTGACGCCGTCTTTGGTCACGGTCGGGCCGCCCCAGCTCTTGTCGATGACGGCATTGCGACCGCGCGGGCCGAGGGTCGCCTTGACCGCCGCCGCCAGCTTTTCCACCCCGGCTAACAGCTTGGCTCTCGCCTCAGCTTCAAACGCCAATTCTTTCACTGCCATAGTTGCGTGCCTCCTTAAACTGCATGCGTTAGGAACGTCTTTTTCGGGTGTTGACGCATAATTGGATTCCATAGAGCAAACGATATACCAGAGGGCCGATCTTACCGGTCGGAACCGCCCGTGCAATCTCTAACTGATGATTTTGTCAAGATTTACTGACATTTCGAATCCCGCCGGGCTCCTGTGGCTTGTCCCCCGCCTGCCGTCGCCGGGTGCCAATTCGGGCGTGCCGGCCCGCCCCATACGCCAACTTGACAGCCCCCGCGGGGCAGGCCGGAGGCCGCAGGCGAGAAGATACATCACTATTTCAATGGGATATCTCTCCACTCGACGACGTGCATTCTCTGGGGATTCCGCGGGTTCTCCATTCCGATTCCCGGTCGGCGGTCTTGTTGACTTGGCGGTCTACACGCCGCTACAATAGCAGTGCGGCGATGAGAATACGGTGTCCGGCGAGGGATCTGCAATGGGCGAGTCATCGACGGTTGATCGGCGTCAGAAAAGGCGGGCACGCCTCGTGATCGCGGCGGCATCGCTGGTCGCGGCCTTGGCGATCGCGGCCATTGTCCTGTGCGGGCTCCTGGATGTCCGGTCCCCGTGGGACGTTGTCGTGTATTACCGCATGTTGCAGGGGGAGTTCCATCCCATCTGGAAGGACCTGACCCTACGGCGACTCCGCATAGGCGACGACCTGGCGGACACGATCCGCAACCGTCCTCCAACGAGCCGGGAGGAGACCGGGCCGTTCACATCCCTCCTCTACAGCGGGAAGGGATCGCCCAAGGCGCGGGTGCGGCTGCTCGCCGTAAACGGCGCCTTGATCCGCGCCGCCGCCTACTACAGTGAAAGGACGTATGTCTTCTTCGAGAGTCCGTCCCAGACGCAGGCGTTCTACGATGCGAAGGACGCATACGTGCGGCGGCGAATCCTGGAGGACAGCACATGCCGGATTCACCGTGCGATAAAGGCCGGACAGGATGTGCTCATCTCCAGGCGGATCGAACGCCGTGAAATCACGGACAGCAACGACCCACGGAATAACAGCCAAGAGACTCGCGAGTTTGCGGAGATCTACGGGGCCGACTTCGCCAAGCTCATGCTCGGGCAGAGGTTCGAACTGATCGTCGACGTCTCGGAGGTGTTGTCAGGCGATCTGAAGCCGGGAACCCAACTGACATTCTCCAACGAGAACTGTGACGACGCCGATCTGGCCGAGCCCCAGACCGTCTTCCTGCACGTCAAAGACTCGCGAACGATCCGCCCGGATTCCAGGGGCGGCGAATTCTATACGACCGTCTCCGGCGAAGCCCTCGCCTGGTACCGTTCGCTCACGCCGGACCAGATCGAGGACCTCGAAGCCCGCTGCCTCGCCAGGGAAACGAAGCCGTAGAACTGAGAGAAGCAATCCCATTTGCCCTTCCAACCTCCAGAGGCAAGCGGAGTCTGCCAAGCGTGCCGATAGTCCGAGTACAGACGGCGGACTATCCTATGTCGCGCTCGGGGCCGTCGCCACCGAGAGTATACCCGACCCCTCCGGGTTCTCCCTTACTGCTTGCCAGTTCTAAGCCATAGACCTATAGTATAGATATGGTCTGATAGTCCAGAAGAATGGGCCCGCCGAGGATGGGGCATGGTCCGCTGCGGATTGAGCGGAGAACCGAACACATGGGAGTGAACTGCGACAAACCGGGACGGTGGAAACGCGACATTGCCCTCTCGGTGGATCTGTACAATGAATGGTTTCTCAGTTTCGCGCCGAGCACATACCGGGAGGAGCGAGTGAGGGCAACGGAAAAGGTCGAGGCGATGCTCGGGCGGACCGAGTATCTTCGGAAGCTCACAATCCGAGAGTTGAGTGAACATCCCTCAATTCTCTTCGGCCTTCGCATGTGCACCGCTCCTCCGATTGCGAGGGACCGACTGGTAGGGCTGGCCCATGTTCCGAGATCACTCGTAGACACGATGGAAAAGGATGATTGCCTTCCCCCGCAGATGGATAAGACAATCCTGGAAAGAGCCATCGAGCGGACTGTCGCCATGATTACACGACTTGTGGATGTCGATATCTTCCCTTGGCTGGCCGAGAACCGCGATCCGATGCCACAAGAGGTATACAGGGCGGCGACAATCGTGGCGGATCGTCTTTGCAGAGCCAACGCCAATCCTATCGTCCGCAACGCTCAGGAACGGAGGCAATTGAATCAGATCAAGGCATGGCTCGAGGCGCGCGGTTTCGAAGACGCGTCGGGCGAGATCGCCCTGAAGAATATGCGAGCCGGGGCATTTGCCTTTCGATTGAACGTGCCGGGAATGAAGGAAGATCAGAAGACGGTGAACATCCCAGTTGACGCAGTGGTGATGCCAAAGAGAGCGAGAACGGGCCAGCTTCCAGTCCTGATCGAGGCTAAGTCTGCAGGTGACTTCGCAAATACGAACAAGCGGAGAAAGGAAGAAGCCACGAAAGTCGGGCAGTTGCGCAGAATGTATGGCGATACGGTACAGTACGTTCTATTCCTCTGTGGCTATTTCGATAGCGGCTATCTTGGCTACGAGGCGGCAGAGGGCATTGATTGGGTTTGGGAACACAGAATGGACGACCTGAAGGAGCTTGGATTGTAGAGCATGACCGGGGCAGACGGACATGAAGAATCTCGGCGAGGACTGCAGGTGCAACTGCACGCGAAGAAGGACCAAGCTTTGAGAAACAAGCTTGGGCAATTCAGCACACCTGGAGAACTCGCCCGCGACATCGTGAGGCTTGCCCTCTCGTGTCTTCCACGGAGACAGAGCGTACGTTTCCTTGAGCCAGGTTTCGGGACGGGTCCGTTTTATTCCGCTCTGCTCCAGAACGTGCCCAAGTCACAAATCGAGATTGCCACAGGCTACGAGATCGATGTCCAGTACATCGACGCAAATACCCGCCTCTGGGCCAACACCGGGTTGAGCCTGCACTTCGCTGACTTCACCAGAGCTGAGCCACCAGATCGTGAGGCGGCCAAGTATAACCTTGTTGTCTGTAATCCCCCGTATGTCCGCCACCATCACCTCGGCAACTCGCAGAAGCAGGAATTGCAGGCCCTTGTGTCACAAAGACTCGGGTTTCAGATGAATGGCCTGAGCGGCTTGTATACCTATTTCATGGTCCTTTCGCAGGCGTGGATGACAAAGGGTGGGATCGGGGCATGGCTTGTCCCCAGCGAGTTCATGGATGTGAATTACGGACGTAAGGTCAAGGAATTCCTCGCGAGCAGAGTAACGCTCAGACGTATTCACCGCTTTGATCCGAACGAGGTTCAATTCGAAGACGCTCTGGTTTCATCAGCGGTGGTGTTCTTCACAAATACACTGCCTTGCGAGGGACACATGGTGGAGTTCTCCTTCGGCGGAACGTTGAGCGAGCCGAGAGTGTCCGCCTCCATTGAGCTGGATCGACTGCAGAAGATGGCGAAGTGGACTCATCTTCCGTACCCTGCCATCGACCACAATGATGATGCCTGCGGGGGTACATTGGCGGACCTGTTCGCGATCAAACGGGGTTTGGCCACGGGATGCAATTCCTTCTTTGTCCTCACGGCCGAACAAGTGCAACATCATAACCTACCTCGGGAATTCCTTCGGCCGGTTTTCCCGAGTCCCAGGGAGCTTGAGACTACCGAGATACAGGCAGATTCTGACGGTGGTCCCCTTATCTCAAAGCGTCGGTATCTGCTTTCTTGCGGTTTGCCCGCGGAATCGATCCAGAGAGAGTATCCGACTCTCTGGCAGTATCTTGAGCAGGGCATTGACAAGGCGATAGACAAGCGGTACTTGTGCCGCCATCGCAAGCCATGGTACTGTCAGGAAACCCGCCCGCCGGCACCGCTTCTTTGCACCTACATGGGACGGCCCTCGACAAAGAGCACATCACCGTTTCGCTTCATTCTCAACCATTCTCAGGCTACGGCGACGAATGTTTATCTGATGCTATATCCCAAATCCAGACTGGCCGCGTTGCTGAGGGAGTCGCCTGAACTTCTCACGGCTGCGTGGAAAGCCCTCTCGTCCATCACGTCAGAGCACCTCATCGGCCATGGACGTACTTATGGTGGTGGCCTTCACAAACTTGAGCCCAGGGAATTGGCCAACGTCTCGGCCGACGTGGTACTCCGTGTGCTCCCCAGAAGAACGAACCTGAGGTCACATTCCCAGCTCTCTCTGTTCGCTCCATGATCGAGCGGTAGATTCCTCGGAATCGGTCAGAATCGACGGCGGTAGTCTGGGCGACCACGCAGTATCCATCCTCTTAGCCCGCTCACCTATTCTCTGGATCCCACCGTCTCTGTGTGCGTTGTGGGTCGAGAAGCGAGCCGACCCCTCTGGAGTCCTCACCCTCTTACGCCCTCCTACCTTCCTATCATCGCCGGTCTCTGTGCCCTCGGCGGAAAATCTCCGGCACGATAGTAGGAATAGCAAAATTCGTGCAACAGTTGAAAACCAAAAACGCCTGTCACTGCAAATTTTCTTATTCCTTGTCCGGGCTGAGGTTATGGCTCGCGCGCCCGATTTCGGACACGGATTTTTCGACAAATTCGTGCAACATCGGGCAAGGGTAGAGGGACCGCTCGGTCCTGAACGGCCCCTCGCGATTGATGACCGACGATTGATAGTTGATGATTTTGGAGGGCCAGGACAAATGAAGCGGACGACATTGGGATCGCAAACGGAGCGGCAGACCGAGACACGGACCACCGATCGCAGGGCACGGCCCACCACGCCGAGCGACGAGGGACGAGCGACCCGTAACGATCTACCCCGAGCCCCGGGTCACGGCATACGAGCGACGGAGACGCGTTGCTGTCGCAATTGTGTGTATGGGAAGAGGCCCGAGGATCGGTGGCTTCGGATCGCGTTGTCGCGGTGGCCCGGGATGGTGATCTGCTCGGTGTGCGCGGACTGCCCGGGGCGGACGTGCGGCGTATATGCGGGCAGATGCTGCCGGAACTTCTGTCCGAAACCCGGCGTCGCGTGCGGGCCTCGCGAGCCCGTGATCGAACCGGGAGAGAAGGTCTGCAAGATTCCGTTGTCGCAAGGACTGTTCGCGCTGGTGGACCCCGAGGACTACGAGGAGTTGAGCCGGCACAAATGGTGCGCGACTCGCGCAGAACATACCGTCTATGCGTCCCGCGGGGGACCGGATGGCAAGCCGATCCTTATGCATCGCGTGATCATGAAGACGCCGCCCGGTATGGTCGTGGATCATATCAACGGGGACGGTCTGGACAATCGCAAGCGGTATCTGCGAAATGGCACGAAGGCCCAGAACCGCTACAACCATCGGCCGCCATGCGTGGGCACCGGCTTCAGAGGTGTGAGATACGTTGCCCAGACCGGGAAGTACAAAGCCACAGTAGGGTACAAGCGAAAGGTCGTCCCGGTTGGCGAGTTCGATGACCCCATCGAGGCGGCGAAGGCACGCGACCGCGTGGCCCGCGAGTTGCACGGGGAATTCGCCTATCTGAACTTCCCGGAGGACTTCGCCGACTCGCCGTGAGCAGCGGCCGGCGGCGGTCATTGAAATTGTCGGCATTATTTTCGAAAAGGACGCTTGACATGCCCGATAATGTGGCCCAGTATAAATATGGCAACTCATTCTTGGGGCGTCCCATACGGCCCGGCTCGGCGGCGTCTCAGGTATCGTTTCTCCGGTTGCGGACGCGGGCACCCGCGCCGGTCAAACAAGGAAGGGGATCGAGATGAAACGGTCAAGGACGGCACTTCGAGCAATCACCACGGCACTGGCAATCCTCGCGCTTCCTGCCGCTATGGTTCAGGCGGAACTCACGAATCTCGTCCAGAATGGTAGTTTCGAGAGTTTCGCGTCAGGTGCCGGGGGAGAGCTAGTCAGCGTCGACCCGTGGAGTTTCGGTCCGAGCGATTATGTTGATATCCAGTCAGGAGGTACCGATGGCGCATACATAGCCGTGTTGTCTGAGAACCAGAGTTACCAGCAAGGCGGCGAAGGCGACCCGTTTGATTTCACCACGCTTGAGCAGTCGTTCGGTGTGCCTCAGGCCGGGGACTGGCTCCTATCCTTCAAGGTATGGATTGCAAAGGCACCTGATGAATCGTCCGAGACCGACTGGTTTCGAGTCACTGTCGACAATGTAACGTACTATGAGAAATCAACTGCGGCAGGCTCTGCGGTTGCGGAACAGATCGATGCGGTCGGTTACTTCTTTGATGCACCTACGATTGCAGTGCCGCTGAGCGCCACCGGTGCTTCGCTTGTCTTCTGCCTTGAGGGGCACTTGGATCCCAGTCTGACGGTAGTGGAGATCGATGACGTACGACTGTGCCCTGTTCCTGTCCCTGGTGCACTGCTTCTTGGGAGTGTAGGTCTTGGGTACGCCGGTTTGCGACTGAGACGCCGAAGTGGAGTAGATGGGTAACTGCCATGCCGTGACGCAGTGGTTGAACACGTCTTTCATGGGGACTTCCTGCCACGGCCCTGTTCGGGTCGCACGTGTTGCGCGTCACGACGCCCAGAGCATTTTCTTGATTCTTCCCGGATTTGGGCTACTATGCGGTGTGATCGCTGGGCCTAATGAAGGGACATGGGTATGACATCAGATCGACGCGCTCGCACGTGCGAGTCACTTCTGTCCGGAGTATCCCCGGCTGTCTTTCTGGCGGCCGTCTTGGCGGCATCCATCGCTTGGGCAGGCGGGCCCGCGAACGCCGCAATTTGGGACACGCAATCGCGTTTCGGTGACGCGATCGACGTTCGGAGCCGGGCCGGGTGGAAGGTCGTGCCCACCGATCCGTTCGCGCTCGAAGCCGATCCCGCAAGGGCCTTCTCCGATCCTGGTTATTACGGTCGCGAGTATGCCTTTGCGGGGGACGCGGTCGTCGAAAACGGCTGTCTGACCGCCGTCTTCTGGTCGGCCAAGGGCCGCGTGGTCATCTATTCGAGAGCCGATTCGAGTGCCGGGGCCATGGAGCTTTCGGCACTTCAGAACGACACGGAGTCGCGCGGCATCGTGCGCTGCACGATTCTGCGAAACACCGACGGCGAGGCGGCCCTGGAAGTGTCGTTCAATGGAGGCGCGTCCGCCGTGGTGACCTTCGACCGGACGGAGATCGTCTCGGTCAACCCGGCCGCGAACATGACGGGCGTCCGCGTGCGGAGCGCGATCGACTACGGCGTGGCGCCGGATTTCATCGCCGACGATCTCATCATCGACCCGCGTCAATATGTCTCGGCGGACGCACTCGGTGTCCCGGCCGAGAGCCTCTTCCTCGGATTGCTCGCCGGCGAGAATCGCATGCTGGTCGTGACCTGGCCCCAGAGCGGACAACAGATGCGGCTCGGCCTGGGCGGCTCAGGGCAGGATACCCGCCGGATCGAGAAGATAGACCTGGATTGTGACGGGCAGGGCGTCTATCTGGCCCTGCTGGAGGCGCCCGGCGTTTGGCATCGCGAGCCGCTGACCGTCTCTTTCCTGGAGAAGGACGTGACTATCGGCTGGAAACGACCTTTCGCGGCCCGCTGGATCACGCAGTTGGAGGAGGCCGGCCTCAAGGCCACGTTCCCGTTCCGCGACACGAAAGGGCAGATCTGGCGCGGGGCCGCGGGCATGTACACGTACCCCATCTGGTTCGACGGGGACAAGACTTGCTATCACCTGAGCAAGAAGGTCATGCCCAGGGGCGAATCGCTGGTCTACTTCCTGGAGGGCCAGGAAGGCGACGCACCCGTCCCGTCGCCCGTTGACATTATGAAGGCGACGCTCGGCCGGCAGGCATGCGATCCGATCCTCGACCTGCCCGGCCGCCGGCTGCGGACCCATCATCGTCGGGGCGGCGAGGGGATTCGTCGCGCCTGCACGTGCGGCTGCACGGAGGCCATCGAGGCCGTCTTCAAGGCCGGGCAGGAGGTCGAGAGGAAGCAATACGTCCAGGCGGCCGTCGGGGACATGGTTTACTTCGTCGCCCGGCACATGGAGCGAATCGACGAGTATCGGGCCTTTGCCGACGACATGGCGAGATTCCTACGCGAGCGAGGCGGCGCGTCGGCAGAAGTGAAGGCATACGCGGAACCTCTGGAGCAGATCGCGGCCCAGATCCCCGGCCAGTACGAAGTGCAAAAAGCGAACATCATGTCGGTCGACTACGCCGACGAGCTGGCTCGCAAGACAGACGCCCTGACCGTGCGGAAGGACGGGAAGAACCTGACGACCTGCCTCGAACTCGGGAAGCAATGGCGCGGCATGGGCGGCGCCCAGGACGGCCTGCTTGCGGAGTACCACGTGATCGTGCGGCGGCTGTTCCAGCAGGCGGGCTCCGGCTGCCTGACCCAGCCTGCGGCGGTCGATCTGGCGAGAGAGATCCGAGACCGCTGCCGGCAGTGCCTCCGGAATCCCGATGGCTACGAGATCTGGGCCGACTATTGACCGGCGAACGAGAAACCCGACCTATGCAGAATTGGAAGTGGACGTTCATGAGAAATGCTCGCGCAAACGTGTTGATTCTCGCCGTCATCATAATCTCACTACCGGGCTGCGAACGCAGGGCGCCGGAGGAAGGCTCGACTCCCTCGGCCGGCGCCCCCGCAGAAACAGAATCCGGCTGTGACATTGAGATGGTCCTCATCGCCGGTGGCAAGTTCACGATGGGCGACAAGGATGAGCCGGATGCCCCGCTGCACGAGGTGTCCCTGAGCCCGTTCTACATGGACAAATACCTGGTCACGCAAGAGCAATACGAGCGGGTCATGGGGGACAATCCCTCCCGTTGGAAACAGCCGAAGAATCCGGTGGAGTCGGTGCGGTGGTCCGACGCCGTGAAGTTCTGCAACGCGAGGTCGCGGCTGGAGGGCCTGGAGCCCTGCTACAGTCTCGAAACCTGGGAGTGCAACTTCGACGCCAACGGCTACCGGCTGCCCACGGAGGCCGAGTGGGAGCGCGCGTGCCGGGCCGGGGCCAAGACCGCGTACTTCTTCGGTGACAGTGCGGCACAGTTGGCGGACTACGCCTGGTTCGACAAGAACTCCGGCGGGCATCCCCAGCCGGTGGGCCAGAAGAAGCCCAACGCCTGGGGTTTGTACGACATCTGCGGCAACCTCTGGCAATGGTGCAATGACTTCTACGGCGTGGATTACTACGGGCAATCTCCCCAGCAGGACCCGCGAGGCCCGAAAGAGGGCGACACCCGCGTCGTCCGCGGCGGTGCGTGGAAGTTCAGCGGCGACAACTGCCGTTGCGGGTACCGCTACAACGAGAACCCCGGCTACGTCGACGTCTGCTTCGGCTACGACATCTACGGCTTTCGCTGCGTCCGGAGTGCCTCAGGGCTGTAAGTTGGCGGAATGAGCATCCTCGTCCAGAAGAGCGTCAAGCGCACCCTGTTCAACATGGCCTTCCCCATGCTGGCGGGTACGTTCGCCATGAACGCCTACAACCTGACGGACACATGGTTCATCTCGTGGATGGGGACATTGCCGCTGGCGGCCATGGGATTCACGTTCCCGGTCGTCATGCTCCTGACCTGTGTGGCCGGCGGCCTGGGCGTGGGGGTCACGACCCTGATGTCGCATGCCGTTGGGCGGCATGACGCAGCCGATGCGGCGAGGATCACCACACACGGCCTGCTGTTGACGCTCGCTGTCGCCGTCGTCATCGCCATCGTGGGCTACCTGAGCATAGATCCTCTATTCACGGCGCTGGGCGCGGACGCGACGGCGCTGGCAGTGGTGCGACAGTACATGGAGATCTGGTACCTCGGGGCTCCGTTCATGGCGCTGCCCATGCTCGGCAACGGACTGCTGATCTCCGCAGGCGACTCCAAAGCAGCCGGGCGGTTCATGATGGTCGGACCGGTCGTGAACGTCATCCTCGACCCAATCATGATGTTCGGATACCTCGGTTGTCCCGCGATGGGGATGCGGGGCGCCGCCTGGGCGACCGTGATCGGACAAGGCGTCTCCACCTCGTGGCTGTTCTATCTGCTCTTGTGGAAGCACCGGCTCCTGATCGTCAAACGCTGGCGTCCCGATGTCTACTGCCTGTCCTTCCGGAGCATCCTGCGTCTGGGAGTCCCGAGCATCCTGAGCATGATCCTCATGCCGATCTCCGCGACGGTGGTGACGAAGATCCTCAGCGGCTTCGGCAATGCCACGATCGCGGCCATCGGCGCCGCCCAGCGAATCGAGATGTTCGCGTTCATCATCCCCATGGCCCTGGGCATTTCCTTGGCCCCTTTCGTGAGCCAGAATCTCGGGGCCGGCCGGCTGGATCGCATCCGCGAGTGTCTCAGGCTGTCGAGCCGATTTGCCATGCTCTACGGCGGAGGCATCGCCCTGATGTTCTTCTTCAGCGCGCCACTGCTGGCCTCGATCTTCAGCAAAGACCCCGAGGTGGTCGCCACCTTAGTCCTGTATATCCGCATCGTGTCCTTCGGCTACGGTATGATGGAAGTGCATCGGTACTCCGGTATCATCCTCACGGGGTTGCACAAGCCCGCATCTTCGGCGTTACTCAACGGCATCCGCGTCTTGGTCCTGCTGATCCCCTTGTCCTGGCTGGGTGGCCATCTCTGGGGTGTTCTTGGCGTCTTCGTGTGTCGCCTGGCCACGGACTTGTTGGCTGGCATTCTGGGCTTTGTCTGGGTCTATCGTGTGTGCGGCAAGGCAAGTGGAAGCAGTGCGTGATATGCACCCTACAAACTGACCACACAGGAGGATGCACCACAGAAATACAGAGAACCCGGAGAAGAACGACAGAAGCGTTCTTCTTGTAGTACGCCATCCACGTCAACTGGGCAGGTTGCCTGGGCAGAGTATTGACTCGGGGTGCCACGCTCAAACTCGTTTGAGCGTGCGCCGGCGACGGATTCTGCTGCCCCGAATAACACACCGACAAACGGGTTCGACCGTGCCCTGAGACCTGCCGGCTACGCCTGAAAGACAGGGTCAAACCAAGTTTGACCGTGGCACCCATGCCGGAGGCTCTGTCGTGAGGCCCCACCATTCCAAGGTGGACGGCGTAGTAGGGTGCGTACCACGCACCGTCTCAGCCTATTCTTGACTTGGCGATGCTATCCGGCTACAATGATTCCGTAGTGGTCAGATGCGAGGTCTTGGGAGGCATCGACATGAGCAGGCTGTTGTCCTTGTGTCGGAATCGACGGAAGCTGGCGAGACTCCTGATTGGAGCGGCTGGATTCCTCATCGTACCGCTGCTGGCAGGCGTTTTTCTCTGCTGGTTCCTGGGCATTTGGTCCAGAGAGGATCTGGTCGCCTACCACTGGATGAGGGCAGACCATTACCATCCTGTGTGGAAGGATCTGGCCCTCCGGCGAATCCGAAAAGGCGACGATCTCGAAGAGACGATCAGGAAGCATCCGCCAATAAGGCGAGAGGACTTCGGACCCTATACGGCTCTGCTCTACCACAGGGGATTACTATCGTTCAACACGCTGCAGATCATCGCGACAGATGGCGTCCTGATCCAAGCGAGTGCCGCCAGTTGCTGCTGGCGTCACACCTTCTTCGACAGCCCGGCTCACGAGCAGGCGATTCGCCAGGCATACTCGGAATGCCTCAAGCAAATGGGCCTGGAGGGCTATGCCTGGCACATCCACCGAGCGATCACGACCGGACAGGACGTATTCATGGCTGGGCGGATCGACCGCCGCGAAATCACCAAGAACTGGGAATTGCAGTTCTCCTCGGCGGAGGAGCGTCGTCAGTACGAGGGTATCTACGGGCGGGACTATGCCAAGCTGATGGGCGGACCACGCACGATTCCGGAGTTGACTGTCGAGGTTGCACAGGTCCTGTATGGCAATCCAAAGCCAGGGATGACGCTGACGTTCCCGGGCGAGGAATGCGAACACGCCATGAAGACTGAACCGCAGGTAGTCTTCCTGCGATTTGACGATTCGCGAACGATCTATCCTCACACCAAAGGTGGCGAACTGTACCACGCCGTGCCTCGGAGGGCACTCGACTGGTACCAGTCCCTGACGCAAGAGCAGTTCAAGAAATTCGAGGCCCGGGCTTTAGCCCGGCAGCGCGATGCGCTCTGACACCGAGGTCGCCCGGCGGCCCCGCTCGCATCACGGGCTGGGCGAGTCTTCGTCTACGTTCTTCTCGGCCATCCAGTCGGACCACATGATGTGGCCGTAGAGCGAGCCCCAACTGCCGTCGGTCTGGCGGTCGGCGGCCAGGTATACCGAGTGCAGGTACACCTTGCCGTCCGCACCCTTGGCGGCCACGTGGGCGGTCATGAGCCGCGTGTTGCGGTATCGCAACGCCGTATGTGTTGTGTCCGTCCACTCGACGACGCTCTCCTGCTTCCAATCCTCGGCGGGCAGTGTCGTGCGGAGGATCTGCGCCTGGGGGATTTTGTCCTTCACGATCCCATCGGCTTTGCGGCGCAGGCTGTCGGCGTCGTCGCCCTCGTACTGGTCGGGTTCCATGTAGGTCCGGTCCGCTCGCACGGCACGATTCGCCTGGTCCTGCTGCTCGATCTTGCTCATCGTCTCCTGCAAGGTCGCCAGCTTGTTCTGGTCCGCCCCGGCCATGCCGGCCAGCCGCTTCAACGCCTCTCGCAAGGGGACGAGATCCCGCTCCATGACGATATTGGGCATCTTGCCGGGGTCGTCCTTCCAGCCCGTGTCGGCGGTGACGTAGTTCAGGACCCGCGAGAACTCCTTGTCCATATCGGCCGAGACGAGTGCCCGGCTCTGGCGCAGGGCCTCGGGCATCTCCGCGAGCCGCTGCTGCATCTGCTCCTCCAGCGCGAGCAACTCCGGGCTCTTGCCGTCGGGGAACGTGGCCTTCTGGTAATCCTGCCAGAGGACCTGGGCTTCATCCAGCAGGGCGGAACGTTTCGTGATCTCATCCTGATCGACCGTCGCACCGACGACAAGGTACTTCGGACTGCCCGCGCCGACCTCCACAAACGCCCGGAAGGCATCCACCCACTTGCGACAGGACTGCTCCTGCTTGGCCCGGGCCTCCTGCTCGTTGTAGATAGTCAGGTATCCGGTCAGCCTCTGCTCAAGCCACACCAGTTCCTGTGTCTTGCCATTGGGGAACTCGGTCGCCCGGTACACGGGCAGGACCTCATTGGCTTTGGCATAGCCCTCGCGGGTCTTCTGTTGATCCTCGGCCGACGCGCTGTTGAACTCCGCCCCCATGCGCAGATACAGATCACTCTTGTAGTCGAAGAACGGGGCCAGCTTCGCGATCCACTCCTTGGACTGCGTTTCCCGCTGCTGCTTGGCGGCCGCCTCGGCAGCAGCGATGGCCGCGGCGTTGGCGTTGGCGTCGGAGACTCTGGCGGTGATCTCCTTCAGGCGTTCGGTCGCCGTCTTCATCTGCGCGTTGCCGGCCGGGATCTTCGAGCCGTACCGCGTCTGAATCGCGTCCATCACCTTCTTCGCTTCGTCGAGCCGCCGGTTGGCGGTCTGGAGTTGGTTCTTCTCCAAAGCCGTCGTCGCGGCGGTCAACGCGGTATCGAGCTTCTTCAACTGTGAGACCACCGCGCTGGGCAGATCGGAGGCGGGTGGTTGCGGCTGCGTCGGAGGGGCCGGCTCCTTGGGGGCCTCGGCGCTGCCACCGACCGGCCGTTGCAGCCGCTTCTCCAGCTTTGCCTTGAGGTCGTCGAAGCGTTTCTGAAGGGTGGGCAACTTCTCGTGGTTGGGGGATGCCTCCTTCAGTTGGCTGAGCATCTCCTGGGTGGCGAGCAGATCCTTCTCGGCCTGGCTGGGGCCTGTCACGATCTGCCGTTGCACGCTTGACAGTTTCGATTCGATCTGCCGGACCAACTCCGCCGGCTCCGCTGCCCGGAGGACCGCCGGACTCCACAACATGCCCACTGCCAGCACACAGATCACAATCGTCGCCAACCCATCGATCCGCTCACGAGAACGCATGGTCTGCCTCCTGTTCAAGTCCTGGTTCAGCACCCGTCGTCACCGGCCTCCCAGAAAACGATCCGGCCCCGGACGCCCCTCAGACGGACTCAACCTCGATTCCTACGTGTCCGTCACTGGGACACAATATTACCACACTCAGAGCGTCACGGCAAACCCTATACCTGACCCCAAGGGGTCTTTATGCCGTGATCGAGCGGTATTGGCCTGCTCCTGTGCACCATGGCATGGACGCCGTCGCGAAGGCTGTCCTCTCGAATGTTCAGATTGAAAACGCTCGGGGGTTCGTGGTAGGTTGTCTGAGTCCTGACCCGTGCGGAGCCAGGCTGGTAGAGGGCACGGGGTCTGGCGACAAACCCGGTTCAAAGGGAGGTGCGAACGATGAGCGACTCGAAGAACGGACTGAAGCAGTGGAACGTGTCAACTCGTCTTATCGGCTGGCTGCTGGTGCTGGCCTGCGTGGCCCCGGCACTGACCGCGGCCCCGCTGAAGATCTACATCGTCACCGATCTGGAGGGGGCCAGCGGGGTGTACAAGTTCGCCCAGACCCGCGAGCCGGGCAATCCGTTGGGCGAGCCGGCAAAGGAGTATCTCATGGGCGACATCGCGGCGGTAGTTCGTGGCCTGCGGGCGGGCGGTGCGACGGACATCGTCGTCCTGGACGGGCACGGGTCACAGGCCTTTGTCCCCCACCTGATGGAGCCCGGCGCCACGTACATTACGGGCACCCCCCGACCCGGCCCGCTCACGGGTTTCGACGGCTCCTTCGCGGGTCTCGTACAACTCGGTGCACACGCCATGATGGGGACGCCCGACGGGGTACTCTGCCATACGCAGTCGTCGCGGTCGGAGAACCGCTACTGGTACAACGGCGTCGAGTCGGGCGAGCTGGCCCAGTGTGCCGCGGTCGCAGGGTACTACGATATCCCCACCATCCTGGTGACAGGTGACGAAGCGACCTGCCGGGAGGCGACGAAGTTCTTCGGGCCTGAGTGCGTGACGGTCGCCACCAAGCGGGGCCTCGCGCGAGAGGCGGCGGCGCTGTATCCGTTTGATGAGACTCGCCAGGCGCTCTACGAGGGCGCCCGCCGGGCCGTGGGCGCGATCGGAGGATGCAAGCCGTACAAGCTCACCCTACCGATCCAGGCCAAGAAGGAGTGGCTGGTCTTCGATGATCCCAACAACCCGGGCCGGCGAGTAACCAAAGAGGGCACGATCGACGATGTGCTCAAGCTGTTCGAGTTCTGAGAGGGCTTCCGCCTCGCGACGGCTCACCGGCGACGGCGTGATAGCGTGGCGTCGAGAAACGGCTGTAGCGCGTCCGGCGTGAGGGCCTCGATTCGTCCATCAAGGAACAGGACGTTGCACCGCCCTTCGTGGACGGGCTTGGCCTCATACACCAGCACGGTCGTCGGGGGCATGTCCGCGCGGGCTCCCGGGATATAGACATACTCCACGCCGCAGGGGTCGGGGCAGCGGAGCACCTTTGATCGCCCGCCGCAGGCAGTGACGAATTCCTGTTGATCTGCGGGAAAACCCTCGCCGCCGATTGCGTAGGCC